>Ga0257110_1000471_pt1 | contig 19580 bp, 19 predicted proteins | sample LP_taG_7_FD_190184 | JGI IMG/M metagenome (GOLD analysis project Ga0257110, IMG submission 190184) | Marine microbial communities from Northeast Subartic Pacific Ocean, Canada - LP_J_2015_P26_10m | ecosystem: Environmental > Aquatic > Marine > Oceanic | place: Canada: Northeast Subartic Pacific...
ACTTACAAATAAAACTTTAACAACACCAGTAATTGCTGAGATAGACTCAACTGGCGACTTTACTTTAGACGCTGGTGGCGATATTATTTTAAACGCTGACGGTGGTGACTTCATATTTAGAGATGGTAGTACAGAAATCTTAAAAGTATTTAATAGTTCTTCAGACGTTTCTATTAAATCACAAGTACAAGATAAAGATATTAAATTCCTAGGTAATGATGGTGGTTCAGGAATCACAGCATTAACTTTAGATATGTCAGAAGCTGGTGCAGCTACATTTAATTCTTATATAGTTTCGCCTACAATCATGGCGACTTCAGAATTAAAACCTAATGTAAATGACGCTGTTGCATTAGGAACTTCAAGTAATAATTTTTCTGATATTTTCTTGGCAGATGGTGCTGTAGTTAATTTTGGCGATGACCAAGATGTAACACTTACTCACGTTGCTGATACAGGATTATTATTATCAAGTGGAGATCAATTACAATTTGGTGACGCAGGAGAAAACATATCAGGTGATGGTACAAATTTAACTATTTCTTCAGGTCAAAATTTAATAATAGATGTAGCAAATGAATTAAAACTAGATTCAACAGTAGGAATAAACTTACTTGATAATGGAACATCATATGGTTTAATGGCTGACGCTTCAGGCGATTTTGTAATTAAATCTCAACAATCAGATAAAGATTTTATTATTAAGGGTAATGATGGTGGTTCAACTATAAATGCTCTTACTTTAGATATGTCAGCTGCAGGTGCAGCCACATTTAATTCTACTGTAACTGCTTCAGGTTTCGTTGGCGATGTAACAGGAGATGTTACAGGTAATGCTGACACAGCAACTACACTTGCAAATGCTAGAACAATTGCAGGTCAAAGTTTTGATGGTTCAGCAAACATAACTATCGCTTCAACAGATTTATCTAACACAAGTGCTATCACACTATTAACTGCTACACAGACATTAACTAATAAGACTTTAACTAGTCCAACAACTAGTGGAAATATATCTTTAACTAATACAAGTGATAAAATTGGATTAAATGGTTTTATTAATAATTATTTTTTACAATTTTCTTCAGGACAAACAATATTAAGTGGTGGTACTCACGCTAGTAACGATGGTGTAAGAATAAACGGTTCAGGACAAGTAAATTTACAAACAGGTGGTTCTACTGCTATACATATTGATAGCTCGCAAAACGTTGGTATTGGAACAACTTCTCCTTCAGCACATTTAGAAATTGTAACCACTGCTACATCAGACACATTATTATTAACTTCAACAGAAGCTAGTTCTACTGCCTCTCCAGTTATAACACTAAAAAGAAATAGTGGTAGTGTTGCTGACGCAGATTATCTTGGTCAATTAAAATTCAAAGGTGAAAATGACGCTGACGAAGAAATCACTTATGCTAAAGTTACAGGAAAAATACTGGATGCTTCAGATGGTACTGAAGATGGTTTATTAGAATTTTCAAATATCAAAGCAGGTTCACAAGTTATTACTGCTAGATTAAGATCAGACAGTTTACAATTATTAAATGGTACAAGTTTATCAGTTGCAGGTGACGCTACAATCACAGGTGACTTAACTGTAAATGGTACAACTACAACTGTTGCAACTACAAATACAACTGTTGCAGACTCACTATTAGAATTAGGAAATGGTACAACAGGTAGTCCTGCTAATGACGCTGGTTTAGTAATTGAAAGAGGAGACTCTGATAACGCATTTATAGGATTTGATGAAAGTGATGATAAGTTCAAAGTAGGAACTGGTTCATTTACAGGTTCATCAACAGGAAATTTAACAATTACAACTGGTACATTAGTTGCTAATTTAGAAGGTAATGTTACAGGTAATGTAACTGGTAACGTATCAGGTACTGCTGGTTCAGCAACAGGAAACGCTGCAACAGCGACTGCTTTACAAAACGCTAGAACAATTGGTGGAACATCATTTGATGGTACAGCAAACATTGCTGTTGCATTATCAACAGCTGCAACGACATTAGAAAATGCTAGAACAATCGGTGGAGTATCATTTGATGGTTCTGCTAACATTGATTTACCTGGCGTTAATTCAAGTGGTAACCAAGATACAAGTGGTAACGCTGCAACAGCAACAATACTTGCAAATGCTAGAACGATTGCAGGACAGTCATTCAATGGTAGTGCAAATATTGCTATTGCGTCAACAGATTTATCAGATACGGCTTCTATTGCAACATTAACAGGTTCACAAACTTTAACTAATAAGTCAATAGACTCAGACAACAATACAATTACTAATATAGTTAACGCTGATATTAAATCATCAGCTGCAATTGCATTTAGTAAACTGGCAGACTTGACTGCTTCACGTGCCCTTGCTTCAGACAGTAACGGTGACGTATCAGTAACGAGTGTAACTGCAACAGAATTAGGATATTTAGATGGCGTTTCAAGTGCAATTCAGACACAATTAGACGCTAAACATGCAACTATTGATTCATCTAACAGATTAAACGCAAATCTAGTGGGTGACGGATCAGTAGATAGTACAGAATTTGGATATTTGAATGGTGTAACAAGTGCTGTTCAAACACAAATAGATAATAGAGCAACGAAAGGTTTTGCTATTGCGATGGCAATTGCATTATAAATATATAAATAAGAGAGAATAGATATGGCACAAAATTTTAGAAGATACATAGCAAGAAACGTTGGCACGTCAGCAGTCACTTTACATACTGCTAACAGTTACGATACTGTAATAGGTATTGCTATTGCAAATACAACGACAAGTGAAATTAAAGTAGATGTTTATGTAAATGATGGTTCAAATGACTATTATTTAATAAAAAATGCTCCTATTCAAAACGGTGGTACTTTACAAATTATAGATGGAGGAGCTAAATACGTTATTCAAAGTGCTGATGTATTAAAAGTAGTATCTAATACTGCAAGTTCTTGTGATATTTGGGTAAGTGCCGTTGACGCAATATCGGATTAAGGAATAAATGGCTTACATAGGAAACAATATATCTCAAACTGCTGTTGATACAGTAGATCAAAGATTTGATGAATTTAAGGCAATCTCAATTGACAGTTCTGCTGTACAAACTATCTTTTTAGGTGGTGATGAAACAGGAGTAAACGCTTCACCTGAGGATGCTTTTGGTGTTTCTTTAAACCAAGTAATTGCTGATTGCAATCACAAAACATTTAGAACAATAGACATGGGTACTGTTTCAGTACAATTGGGTGTAGTTGACTTTGGATTCGTTGCAAATTCTAATTAATATTATGATAATTAAAAAAAATAGGGAGTAAAATAACTTATTATTATAAATAATAGAGTTAGTTTGTTACAAAAAAAGGGAGAGATTAACAATGCCAACAATTTTACAATTAAGAAGAGGTACTACTGCCGAGAACGCTGCCTATACAGGATCAGCGGGAGAAATAACGGTAGATACAACTTTAGATAAAGTTATCTTACACGATGGTTCTACTGCAGGTGGTACTACTGTTGGTAACTTACAAGGAAATATTCAGTTAGGTAAGACAGCTGCAGGCGAAATAGATACGTCTTCAGGAAATCTTACAATAGATTCAGCTGGTGGTACAGTAACGATTGATGACAATCTTATAGTATCAGGAAACTTTACAGTTTCAGGAACAACTACAACTGTAGACTCAACAACAATTAGCATTCAAAATGCTTTTGTATTTGAAGGTGCAACAGATGACGCACACGAAACTACATTAACAACAGTTGATCCTACTGCTGACAGATCAATATCATTACCTAACGCAACAGGTACAATAGTATTACAAGATACTACTGATACACTTACAAACAAAACAATTACAAGTGCTGTATTAAATACAGGTGTTAGTGGTACTGCTATATTAGACGAAGATAATTTAGCGACTAATTCTGCTACACAACTTGCAACGCAACAATCTATTAAAGCATATGTTGACGCACAAGTAACAGCTTCAGACCTAGACTTTCAAGGTGACTCAGGTGGTGCATTATCAATTGATTTAGATAGTGAAACTTTAGATATAGCAGGTGGTACTGGTATAGATACAGTTGGTTCATCAAATACTTTGACAGTTTCTATTGACTCAACAGTTGCTACTTTAACAGGTTCTCAAACTTTAACAAACAAAACAATAACAAGTCCTACTGTAACAAGCGCTGTTTTAAACACTGCTGTTTCTGGTAGTGCTGTATTAGATGAAGACAACATGGCTTCAGATAGTGCTACGCAACTTGCAACGCAACAATCTATTAAAGCATATGTTGACTCTGTTGCAACAGCAGCTGATTTAGATTTAACTACAGACTCTGGAACAATTGATATTGATTTAGACGCTGAAACGTTAACAATCGCTGGTGGTACTGGAATAGACTCAAGTGCTTCAGGTACTACTGCAACACTTGCTATTGACTCAACAGTTGCTACTTTAACAGGTTCTCAAACGTTAACAAACAAAACTTTAACAAGTGCTGTATTAACGACACCACAAATCAATGACACATCAGCAAATCATCAATACGTATTTGCTGTATCTGAATTGGCGGCTGACAGAACAGTTACTCTTCCATTGTTAACTGACAACGACCAAATCACTTTTGACGCTCACGCTTCAACATTGACAAACAAGTCAATTGATTTAGACGCAAACACACTTTCAGGAACTTTAGCAGAATTTAATACTGCTCTACAATCTGAAAGTTTTGTTGGATTAGCTGCAACTCAAACGCTAACTAATAAAACACTTACAAGTCCTACAATTACAGGCACTGGTGCAATTGCTGGTACATTTACTGGTAATATTACAGGTAACGTAACTGGTAACACATCAGGAAGTTCAGGATCTTGTACAGGTAATGCTGCTACAGCAACACTTGCTGCTGACGCAACTACTTTAGCAACTGCTAGAACGATTGCAGGACAATCATTTGATGGTAGTGCTAATATTACAATTGCCGCTACAGATTTATCTGATACAGATCAATCATTAGCTCAGGCTGATAACGTACAGTTTGCTAATCTAGTATTAAGTGGTAATCTAACAGTTAATGGTACAACAACTACAGTCGCAACAACAAACACAACCATTTCAGATAACCTACTAGAGTTAAACTCTGGTGCTGGTTCAAATGCAAATGACTCTGGTATTCTAATTGAAAGAGGAAGTACTGGTGACAATGCTATTATGGCTTGGGATGAAAGTGCTGATAAGTTCGTAGTTGGTACTACAACTGCTACAAATGACGCAACAGGTAATTTATCAATTACTACAGGTACTTTAGTCGCAAACGTTGAAGGTGCTTTGACAGGAAATGCTTCTACAGCAACTGCTCTTGCAAACGCTAGAACAATCGCTGGTCAGTCATTTGATGGTACTGGAAACATATCTATCGCTTCAACTGATTTATCAAACACAAGTGCTATTGCGTTACTGACTGCTTCACAGACTTTAACGAACAAAACAATTGTGGCTGGAAACAATACGATTTCAGGTATTACATCATCACACTTTGCTGGTGCTGTAACATTATTGATACTAGACTCTGGTGGATCTACTGTTAAAACAATCGTTGGCTCTACAAGTTAACATCTAATCTAAATCTAAACTGATTTTTACACGCACCATAATTGCGTCTTGGTAACAGTTAAAAATCGTATAAATAGTAATAAAGGATTAATATGGCCAACCCAGCAACAAGAGAACAGTTAAAACAGTACGCTTTAAGAACACTAGGTAAACCTGTTATTGAAATCAATGTAGATGACGATCAGGCTGAAGATAGATTAGACGAAGCGTTACAATACTTTGCTCAATATCACTATGATGGCGTTGAAAGAACATACCTTAAATATAAAGTAACTCAAGCAGACGTAGATAGAATTAAATCACCTTCAGGTGATACTGCTTCAACTGTTACTAAAAATTCAGTTACTACTGCATGGTCTGAACAAAATAATTTTATAGTTGTGCCAGAGGCTGTATTGGCAGTAACTAGAATATTTCCTCTTTCAAATAGAGGTAATCAGAATATGTTTGATGTTAGATACCAATTGAGATTAAATGATCTATATGATTTTTCATCTACTTCAGTTATTCATTATGATATGGTATTAAGAAATTTAGATATGTTAGATCATATATTAGTAGGTGAAAAACCTATTAGATTTAACCAATACAATAATAAACTCTTTATAGATATGGACTGGAAAACAGATATAACTGTTGGTGAGTATCTTGTAATTGAGTGTTTTAGAAAATTAGACCCAACTGTTATGACCGATGTATATAATGACATATACTTAAAAAGATATGTTACAGCATTGCTTAAAAAACAATGGGGTGCTAACTTATCTAAATTTAATGGTGTTGCAATGTTAGGTGGTGTTACACTTAACGGTCAACAAATATATTCAGAGTCATTAGAAGATATAAGAAAATTAGAAGAAGAAATAAGAGGCACATACGAAACGCCTGTAACCTACATGATAGGATAGTACCATGCCAGTAAATCATTATTTTCAAGGTGGCAAGGGTATTGGTAATGAAGCAGAAAAAAGATTACATGAAAATTTAATCATAGAAGGTCTGAAGATATACGGACAAGACTGTTTTTATTTACCAAGAACGCTAGTCAACAAAGATTTAGTTTTAGGAGAAGATACTCTTTCTAAATTTGACGCTTCATATATGCTAGAAATGTATATTGAAACGACTGAAGGTTTTGCTGGCGAACAAGAATTAGTATCTAAATTTGGTTTAGAAATAAGAGAAGATACAACATTTGTTATCGCAAAAAGAAGATGGCAAAATCAAGTAGATAATCAAGCAGTACAAATTGTAGATGGAAGACCTAACGAAGGTGACTTAATTTATGTACCTTTAATGAATAGTTTTTTTGAGATACAATTTGTAGAAGACCAAGAACCATTTTTTCAATTAGGAAATTTACCAGTATATAAATTAAAAACAACTAGATTTGAATATTCTAGTGAGAAGATTGATACAGGTAGAGGAGAGATTGATATTGCTGAAGATAGACTATCTACAGATCAGTTACAACATCAATTAACACTAGAAGATGGTGGTGGTATTATGTTAGAAAATTCTGATACTACAATAAACACTATAAACTTCTTATTGGCAGAAACACACGTAGATATAAATCTTGCAACACAAACAAGAGATTACGCTGACAATGCCACGTACAATGCTGACGCTGGTTTTGATACTGCTGGTACAGAGGACGATATACTAGACTTTACAGAAAGAAATCCTTTCGGAGAGGTTGACGGAACATAATGTTTGAAAAACAATTTTACCACGAATCGTTAAGAAAGATTGTTGTATCATTTGGTACAATCTTCAATAACATTGTTATTGTAAGAAAAGATGGTAGTGGTAGTACAGTACAAAGATTAAAAGTACCTTTATCATATTCGCCTAAAGAAAAGTTTTTAACAAGATTAGAACAACAACCTAATTTAGATCAAAGAGAAATGGCGATGTCACTACCTCGTATGGGTTTTGAAATTGCTGGACTATCTTATGACTCATCTCGTAAATTACAAAGAGTAGGTAAATTTAAAAACGTAAATACTTCAGACGCAGGTAAACAATATTATCAATATAATCCTGTGCCATACAATCTGTCATTTAATTTATATTCATTTACAGCAACTGCTGAAGATGGTCTATGTATTATAGAACAAATATTACCCTATTTTCAACCAGACTATACAGTTACAGTAAATGCAATACCAGCCATGGGCATAAAAAGAGATGTACCTATAACTCTAAATAGTGTTGATTATCAGGATACATATGATGGTTCATTTACCCAAAGACGAGCAGTAAACTACACATTAAACTTTACAGCAAAAACTTATCTATATGGCCCTATATATTCTAGTAAAGTTATTAAAGAAACACAGGCAGATATGTATAATGACACAGGTGCTAGTGCAACAAAAGAAGAAAGAATTGTGGTAGTTCCTAATCCAACTACTGCTGACGCTAATGATGATTTTGGATTTACAACTACTATAACAAACTATGATGGATAATTATGAGTATAGACGAAAAAATAAACGAAGCCCTTGGTATTTCTAACGAAAAAATACTAACTAAAGCTGTAGTCAAAAAAGAATTTACTCCACCAGTTCCTAGATTAGAAGATAAGGAAAAAGAAGATGTGGATAATGATTACAAATATAGTAGAGAAAATTACTACAATCTCATAGAACGAGGACAAGACGCAATACAAGGTATACTTGATATTGCAAACGAAAGTCAACACCCTAGAGCATATGAAGTCGCAGGTAACTTAATTAAACAAGTTGCTGATACAGTTGACAAATTACAAGACTTACAAGGTAAACTTAAAACACTAAAAGATGTACCTAATAAAGCTAGTACAAATATTAAACAAGCTTTATTCGTAGGATCTTCAGCAGAATTACATAAAATGTTAAAGAATAAAAATAAAGACGTAACTCCTGAGGAAGATAAAACATTCAAAGATGGTTTTAATCCTGAGGAGCACAAGTATGACTAAACATTTTGAATTATTAGAAAGCAATAGAAAACACATAGTAACTTATTCAGATGTAAAAATACCAGCTAAAGAATTGGTAGAAGAAGCGTTGTATAAGGCGTGGAAAACTCAACCATCTAAAAATAATATGATGGCTTATCATGTTGATGTTTATGGACCTGATAGAAAAATAACTAAACAATATATATGGAAGTTATGTAATCAAAATCATATTAGAACAGATAAAGAATATAACGAAAAAGGTTTTTCAAACGTCACTTTAAATGCTAAATCACATCCTAATCCTAACTATAATCATATAAGATCATCAGCATATCTATTTGTATTTTATCCTAGATTGGTTACAAAGGCAAATCCTTTTTACACAGAGTCTATTAAAAGAGGAGAACATGTGGCTGATGAAATGATACCAAATCAAATAACAAAATTAAGAGAACATATAAGTGTTGAGGTAGGAATATTTGCAGCTAATTTAACAAACTATTTGTTGTCTAGTAACATAGACATATCTTACAATGTATGTTTTAATAGAGATATAAAAAGATGGCAAGACTATGGTTTTACATGGATGAATTATGCGCCAGTGCTTATGATGAGTGCAGGTATAGCTGAAGTAACTAGAAAAGAATGGTTAGAAAATACAGATGATGGTTGGAAACAATCATATCCAGATGTTAAACCAGAATTAGAAGAAGTTATATGTTGGAAAAACAATAAGGTTTTAGAGAATTAATATGACTGAAGCATATCTAGGTAACCCAAATCTTTACAAAGCAAATCTTCAACAACAATATACCGAAGATCAAGTAAGAGAAATTGCAAAATGTATGGCTGACCCTATACATTTTATAAAAAAATATACAAGAATTGTAAACATTGATGAAGGTCTAGTACCTTTTAATTTGTATCCTTTCCAAGAAAAGATGGTAGATACTTTTCACAATAATAGATTTTCTATCTGTAAACTACCTAGACAGTCTGGTAAATCAACTACAATTATTGCATATCTATTACATCAAGTTATATTTAACGATAATATAAACGTTGCCATACTTGCAAACAAATCATCTACTGCCAGAGATTTATTAGGTAGATTACAACTTGCATATGAAAACTTACCTAAATGGTTACAACAAGGTGTATTAAACTGGAATAAAGGATCACTTGAATTAGAAAATGGCTCAAAGATACTTGCAGCTGCAACATCATCAAGTGCAATTAGGGGTGGTTCATTTAATATAATATTCCTTGATGAGTTTGCTTTTATACCTAATAACATATCTGAGCAATTTTTTAGTTCAGTTTATCCTACAATATCTTCTGGTAAATCTTCTAAAGTTATGATTGTATCTACACCACATGGTATGAATATGTTTTACAAGTTATGGAATGACTCAATACATAAAAGAAATGACTATGTACCTATTGAAGTACATTGGTCAGAGGTACCAGGTAGAGATGACAAGTGGAAAGAAGAAACTATAAGAAATACAAGTGAAGCACAATTTGCTACAGAGTTTGAATGTGAGTTTGTAGGATCAGTTGACACGTTGATTAACCCATCTAAAATTAGAATGTTATCACACAATAAACCAATAGTATCTAACGCAGGTTTAGATATGTATCATAGACCAGAAAAAGGAAAAGATTATCTTATGACAGTTGACGTAGCACGTGGTACTGTAAGAGATTATTCAGCATTTGTTATATTTGATATATCAGAAATGCCTTATAAAATGGTTGCAAAATTTAGAGATAACGAAATTAAACCTATATTGTTTCCTCATACAATTGAAAAAGTTGCTAGACAATATAACAACGCTAATATATGTATTGAGGTAAATGATTTAGGTCATCAAATAGCAGACGCTTTACAGTTTGAATTAGAATATACAAACTTATTAATGTGTATGATGAAAGGTAGAGCAGGTCAGATATTAGGTGGTGGATTTTCTAAAAGAGGTACACAATTAGGTGTTCGTATGACTAAACAAGTAAAACGTATAGGTTGTTCTAATTTAAAAAGTTTACTTGAAGGTGACAAAATACTAATAAATGATTTTCATACTATACAAGAGTTATCAACATTTGTAAGACGAGGTAGTGGTTGGCAAGCTGAAGAAGGTTCTAATGACGATTTAGTTATGTGTTGCGTTATATTTGCATGGATAACAAATCAAAGGTATTTTAAAGAGATGACAGACCAAGATGTACGTGCTAGAATGTATGAAGAACAACAAAACGCAATAGAACAAGACATGGCACCCTTCGGATTTTTGAACGATGGTTTAGAAGATGACAGTTATCAGGACGATTCTGGAGAGGTATGGACTCCTGTAACCGTACGAAAAGGTGACATTTTATAAATATAAACGAGATTAATGATACCTATTAGCTAATAAGAGGAGAACAAATATATGGCATTTCAAGTTTCACCAGGTGTTCTCGTACAAGAGAGGGATCTAACAAACGTAATTCCAGCAGTAGCAACTACGATCGGTGCTGTTGCAGGACAATTCAATCAAGGGCCTATAGATGAAGTAACGTCTATTGCGTCTGAAAAAGAATTAGTTGAAACGTTTGGTAAACCCGACTCTACAAACTTTGAATTTTGGTTTAGTGCTGCAAGTTTCTTGCAATACTCATCAAGTTTAAGAGTAGTACGAGCTGCAAACACGGGAAGTGTAAACGCTGTTACGTCTGGAACAGCATTAAGAATAAAGAACACAGATCATTACTCTAACGGTGACGGTACAACAGGACCTTACAATAACGGTTCTGCTAACGTTGGCGAGTGGGCTGCAAGAACAGCAGGCGCATGGGGTAATAATTTAAAAGTTTCAGTATGTCCGAGTGCAACGGCATATGAAGAAGCTGCAAAAACAACAACAAATGACGCTTCAACAGCAGTCGGAGATACAACTATCGTATTAACAGCAGGAACTGATTTTTCTGTAGGCGATATTGTAAACTTTGCTGAGTCTGGTGGACACGAATATAGAGTTACAGCTGTTAATACACACACTTTAACTTTCGTAAGACATCCTTCAGGCACAGGCGGACTACACACAGCTGTTGCAAACGGATCAGCAGTAAGAAGAAGATGGCAATACTACGATCTAGTAGATACAGCGCCAGGAACTTCAACTTATGCTTCTACAAGAAGTGGGTCAAATGATGAATTACACATCATTGTTATAGATGAAGATGGTGGTATCACAGGTACTGCTAATGAAGTATTAGAAGTATTTGATTCAGTATCAAAAGCCTCTGACGCTAAAACACCACAAGGAGATACTAACTACTATCCAGATGTAATCTACAATCAATCAGAATACATTTATTGGATGGATCATGTTGCTACAGGATCAAATTGGGGTAGTGCAAGTAATGGAGTAACTTTTACTGCTTTATCAGCACCCTTCGCAAGATCACTTGTAACTGGTGCAGATGGTTCTGCTGTAAGTACTGCCGAGTTAAAAACTGCATATGAAAAATACAATGACGCTGATACTGTAGATGTTAATTTAATCATCTCTGGTAAAGGTAATGCTACACACGTTGATAACTTAATTACAATCGCTGAAAACAGAAAAGACGCAATAGTATTTGCTTCTCCTGAAAGATCGGATGTAGTTAACGTTACAAATAGTACTACTCAAACAACTAATGTAAAAGGTTTCTTTGATAGTATTAGATCATCATCATACGTAGTATTTGATAGTGGTTATAAATTCACTTACGACAAATATAATGACGTATTCAGATATGTTCCTTTAAACGGAGACGTTGCTGGATTAGCTGCAAGAACAGATTTAATCGCAGACTCATGGTTCTCACCTGCTGGTTTCAACAGAGGAGTAATTAGAGGTGCAGTTAAACTTGCTTACAATCCAACTCAAGGACAAAGAGATGAATTGTACAGAGCGAGAGTAAACCCAGTTGTAACATTACCAGGACAAGGTACTTTATTGTTTGGTGATAAAACTGGTTTATCAACGCCAAGTGCATTTGATAGAATAAACGTAAGAAGATTGTTTATTACTTTGGAAAAAGCAATATCAACAGCTTCTAAATTTCAACTATTTGAATTTAATGACGAGTTTACAAGAGCTCAATTTAGAAACATAGTTGAACCATTCCTTAGAGATGTACAAGGTAGAAGAGGTGTTACAGACTTTAGAGTAGTTTGTGATTCTTCTAATAATACTGCCAATGTCATTGATAGTAATGAGTTTAGAGCTGACATATTTGTTAAACCAAATAGATCAATCAACTTTATACAACTACAATTCGTTGCGACAAGATCAGGCGTTGCATTTGAAGAAGTGGTAGGAGGATAAACACATGCCAAATATTAATGACTTTAAAGCTAAGTTAAGAGGCGGTGGAGCTCGTGCCAATCAATTTAGAGTAACAATGCCTTTCCCTGGATTTGCAGCTATAGGTGGGGAGACTGAAACAATGTCTTTCCTAACTACATCTACATCTTTACCAGGCATGACTGTGACGGAAGTTGCAATACCATTTAGAGGTAGGGAGTTATATGTTGCAGGTGATAGAACATTTGCTACATGGACTACTACTATCTTAAATGATACAAACTTCTTAATCAGAAATGGATACGAAAGATGGTTGAACGGTATCAATAATATGTCAGATAACGAAGGTCTAGTCAATCCAGTTGACTACCAAGTTGACGCATTTGTTGACCAATTAGATCGTAACGGTAACGTGATTAAATCATACACATTTAGAGGAATGTTTCCAACTACTCTGGATGATATTGCTCTATCGTATAGTGATAACAACTCTGTAGAGAGTTTTACTGCTACACATAGATATCAATACTTTGAAACAAATACTACTACTTAATACCATTATAAGTATTAGTAATAGGAGAAACTAAATTATGGCTGAACTGTTTGGGTTTAAGATAGAGCGGAGTAATACTCCATCAACCGATCCGAGACAAAATATAGTACCACCACAAGCGGAAGACGGAACACAAACCGTCCCCGCTGGTGGGTTTTTTGCGTCTTATGGTGGGTTTGATGTTACTGCTCGTAACGAATTAGATTTAATTAGAAGATATAGAGAAGTATCACTCCATCCCGAGTGTGATCTTGCAATTGAGGATATAATATCTGAGGCAATTGTATCAAATGAAAATCAACAATCTGTACAATTAGATTTAAGTAAAATAGAATATAGTGATTCAATTAAGAAAAAAATAAGAGAATCATTTGTAGAGGTATTAAAGTTATTAAACTTTGATATTAAAGGACACGATATTTTTAGAAGATGGTATGTAGATGGAAGATTACACTATCATAAAATTATTGACAAAGATAGTCCTAGGTTAGGTATAACAGAATTAAGATATATTGACCCTCGTAAAATTAAAAAAATAAGAGAGGTCAGAAAACAAAGAACTGATGGAATGCCGTCTTCTTTTGCTTTTGAAAATAAATTCCAAGAGTATTATATTTTCAACGAAAAAGGAATACATCCTACTGCGACATCAAACGCAGGTGGATTAAGAATAGCACCAGACGCAATATCATTTTGTCCGTCTGGATTAATAGATCAAAATCAGAATCAAGTCTTATCTTATTTACATAAAGCAATTAAACCTGTCAATCAATTAAGAATGATTGAGGACGCTGTTGTAATATACAGAATTGCTCGTGCACCAGAAAGAAGAATATTCTATATTGATGTAGGTAACTTACCTAAAATCAAGGCTGAACAATATTTAAGAGATGTTATGGCTAGATATAGAAACAAACTTGTATATGACGCAAGTACTGGTGAAATAAGAGATGACAGAAACTATATGAGTATGTTAGAAGACTTTTGGTTACCTCGTAGAGAAGGTGGGAGAGGAACTGAAATTACTACTTTACCAGGTGGTCAAAACTTAGGTGAGATAGGTGATATAGAATATTTCCAAAAGAAATTATATCGTTCACTTAATATACCTATTAGTAGATTAGAAGGTGGTCAAGGATTTAATCTTGGTCGTGCAGCTGAAATTAGTAGAGATGAAGTCAAGTTTACTAAATTCATAGGCAGATTAAGAAAGAAATTCTGTATGTTATTCCATGATCTTTTAAAGACACAATTGATCTTAAAGGGCGTTATTGCACCAGAGGAATGGGATAGTATGCAAGGCGATATAACTTATTCTTTCTTACAAGATGGATATTTCGCTGAATTAAAACATACAGAAATGATGAGAGAACGAGTACAATTGGCTCAACAACTAGAAGGATATGTAGGTAAGTATTTCTCTAACGAGTACATACGAACCAAAATACTAAAACAAAATGAAACAGAAATTGATGAAATTGATAAGCAAATTGATGCCGAAGGTTCTGAAGGACAAGGGGAAGAAGTCCCACAAATCAGTCCCAAAGAAAAAACGAATGGCAGTCAAAAAGAAAAACCAGAAATAGGAGACAAAAATGTCGGAAACAATTAGATATGGTGCAGGTGGCGTTCCTTACGTAGAGAAGAAATCGCAAGCACCTAAGGAAGAAGTTAAAGAAGAAGTAATTTCTGAAATCTTAACGAAGAATCCTAATAAAAAAGATGAAGCACCTAAAGAAGAAAAAAAGAAATAGGAGATAAATAATATAATGAGTAAAGAAAATTTAGACAAATTCGTTAATTCGTTGCAACAAGGCGACAGCAAACAAGCAGGAGAAGATATTAAAAACGCTCTTGCTGATAAAGTTAGTGCTGCCTTGGATGACGCTAAAGTTGATGTGGCAAAATCAGCATTTACAGGACAGGTAGCCGCAGACGCTCCAGAAGCAAATGTGTTTACAGGTAATGATGTTGAAACAGAAACTCCAGCACCAGAGGCAACAAGTGATGAAGTGGCTCAGTAAGTTTATTAAAGATAATATAACTGAAGGCAACGATTACAAGCGTACTAGACAGTACAATAAACTTACGCCTAAAATGAAGCGTGCTGTAGATATGATCTTCAGAGCTGCTGATAAAGACGCAGATGTGATATCAAATTTTGAAAAGAATATTGATACAGCTGCAAAACAATATGGTGTACGTAAACAAGATTTAATGACGTATTTTGATAAAGAAACGTTAACAATTTTAAGGAGATAGAGATGGGAACAATTATACTAAAAGGAGCGCTGATCGCAGGTACATTATCAGATAATCATATCGGTAATGCTCACTTTGTAAGAATAGTCGCTACTGCTGGTTCAAATACTATTACAGTAAAAGATGGTAGTACAGTTTTAGGTACTACTTTATTACACACTGCTGGAGATGAAATCACAATTGAAAAACATGCTAAACATACAATTTCATCAAGTGGTGCTGTAAGTGCTAGTGCTGTAGGCGTAGGACACTAACATGGCTGATACAGTATCTACACAGACATTAACGGATACAACAGGCGTAAAGTTTGCTGTTAAATTAACTAATTATTCAGACGGTACTGGTGAAACGTTAGTTAACAAAGTTGACGCTAGCGCAACTACATTTATGACCGAAGATGGTAATCGTAAAATATCAAAAATTTTTTATTCAATTAATACTGCTAATCCAAAGTCAGCAGTAGAATTAATATGGGATGGTACAGATAACGCTACCGCAGTTTTGTTGTCTGGTCAAGGTTTTTGGGACTTACGTGCCGACGGTAATGAGATAGCTAACAACGCAACAACACCAACAGGTGATGTTTTACTATCTACAAAAAATTTCGCAAATGGTGATAATTACACTATTTTAGTGGTATTCAGATAGCAATTTGTATAAATATTAAAGAGAAATTAGAGATAGATACAAATGAAATTAATTACCGAAGAAATATCAAACGCAGAGTATATCGTAGAGCAAAAGAATGGTAAGAAAAACTATTCTATCAAAGGTATATTCATGCAATCGGACGTGAAAAATAGGAATGGAAGAGTCTATCCTAAAGAGATACTTCAAAAAGAAGTGTTTAGATATAATAGAGAGTTCATCAATAAAAGCAGAGCATTCGGCGAACTTGGTCATCCTGATGGCCCGACAGTAAATTTAGAAAGAGTTTCGCACATGATTAAGGCTCTATATCCAGAAGGCGCAAATTTTATAGGTGAAGCACGAATTTTAGATACCCCATATGGAAAGATAGTGAAAAGTTTAATTGACGAGGGTGCAAAATTAGGTGTTTCAAGTAGAGGAATGGGCACACTTGCAAATGTAGGTGGTGCTAACATAGTCAAAGATGATTTTTATCTTGCAACAGCAGCTGATATAGTTGCGGACCCCAGCGCTCCAGACGCTTTCGTAGAAGGCATTATGGAAGGCAAAGAGTGGGTTTGGAATAATGGGATTTTGAAAGAGCAAGAAGTAAACGAATTAAAGTTACAAGTAGAAAGTAAAGAGAGAATGGCAAGAGCAGATAAAAATGCTGTTGTATTTGAATCTTTTCTTAAAAAGCTGTAATTTTATAAATAGTAATTGACTCATTCCGAGAGGAGTGGTGTAACTATTGCAATAACAACAACAAAACTATTGAGGAGATAGAACGATGGCTGACAATACTGTGGCAGATTTGCCAACAAAAAATGCAGCTCCAGCTGAACCAGCAAAGTCGCTACAAGCAACTGTACAACAAGTTATGACAAAAGCAGTTACTTCACCGACAGACGCAAAAGTAGATTTCGCACAAGGGGTTAACCACATTACAGGTGACCCACAACAAAAAAGTGCAGGTACAGCGGACGCAATGCCTACTCTAAAAGCTGAAGCAGACCCTAAAAAATCATATAGCAATGCTAATGAAGCTGAAGAGAAAAAAGACAAAGAAAAAGAAGACATGAAAGAAGTCGCAGACAAAGAAGACGAAAAGAAAAAAGACGAGATGATGAAAGCTTCTAAAGATAAAGAAGATATGAAAGAAGGCGAAATGCCTGCAGGTCTTAAAAAATACCTTGACAAAAAATCTGATAAGTCTGAAAATAAAGAAGACGAGAAGAAAGATGTTAAGGAAACTGCTGACGAAGATGAGAAAAAAGAAATTATGAAAGCTTCTAAAGATAAAGAAGATATGAAAGAAGGCGAAATGCCTAAAGCAGCTTTAGACGCTCTTAATAAGTCAAAAGATAAAGAAGTTAAAGAAGTTGCTGATAAAGAAGACGAGAAGAAAAAAGAAGTTTCTGAAATAATGGATAAAGAAAAAGAAGTTAAAAAAGAAACTGCTAAAGATAAAGTTAAAGATATGGACATGAAAGAAGATGTTGCTGCTCTAACTGAAGGTGAAGACCTTTCGGAAGAGTTTAAAGCAAAAGCTGCTACTATATTTGAAGCTTCTATCAAAGCAAAACTCGTTGAAGAAATAGAAAATTTAGAGAGTGAATACGAAACTAAGGTTAATGAAAAAGTTGAAGAAACTAAATCAGAAATCGTAGAAAAAGTTGACGCTTACCTAAACTATGTTGTTGAGGAGTGGATGAAAGAAAACGAATTAGCAATAGAAAAAGGTTTAAGAGCTGAGATTACTGAAGATTTTATCGGTGGTCTTAAATCTTTATTTGAATCTCACTATATCAATGTTCCACAAGAGAAGTATGATGTAATAGAGGCTCAGACTGCTGAAATAGAAAAGTTAAAAGAAGAAGTTAACTCTACTATTGAGAAAAACGTTGAGTTGAATCAGTCAATCGGTCAACATGTAAGACAGGATATCATCAATGATGTTACATCTGATCTTGCTGAAACTGAAACTGAAAAACTTAAAGGTTTAGCAGAAGGAATTGAATATAAGGACGCTGAAAGTTTTAGAACAAGTATAGAAACATTAAAAAATTCTTACTATCCTAAAGCAAAAGCGAGTGATACAGAATCTAATGAGGTGGCAGAAAACAATGCTGGTTCTATGAACGAATCAATGGCTGCATACACTGCTGCAATTAGTAAATCAAATAAAAATCCTTACGTAAAGTAAGGGTAGTTAATTAACTAAAAAAGAAGGAGAGATAGAAAATGTTTTTATCTGAATCAATGCAAAACAAGTGGCAGCCCGTTTTAGACCATCCTGATCTTCCCGAGGTCAAGGATAGTTATAAAAGAGCCGTTACTTCAATGATATTGGAGAACCAAGAGAAATCGTTAAGAGAAGACGCTGCTTTCTTATCAGAAGCTGCGCCAACTAACGCAACTGGTTCCGCAATACAAAACTGGAATCCTATTTTAATTAGCTTAGTTAGAAGAGCAATGCCAAACCTTATCGCTTACGATATCGCTGGTGTTCAACCTATGTCAGGCCCAACAGGCTTGATTTTCGCTATGAGAAGCAGATATGCTACTCAAAGTGGTGGTGAAGCTCTTTTTGACGAAGCTGATACAGACTTTTCTGGAAGAAACAAAACTGGTTCTTCTGTGTCTGGGGCTTCCGCTGTAGCACAGAGTGGGGAAAACCCAGCTGTTCTTAATGACTCAATAGGTACTTCTACTGGTTACACAACTGGTACTGGTATGACAACTGCATATGCAGAAGCTTTAGGGGATGCCGCTGGTAACTCTTTTGCTGAAATGGCTTTCTCAATTGAGAAGTCAACTGTTACTGCAAAAAGTAGAGCATTAAAGGCTGAGTACACTATGGAATTAGCACAGGACCTTAAAGCAATTCACGGCTTAGACGCTGAAACTGAATTGTCTAACATATTATCTGCTGAAATCTTAGCTGAGATCAACAGAGAAGTAGTTAGAACAGTTTATAGAACTGCTGAAGTAGGTGCTGCTGATAATGACAACTCACACGCTGCAATTAACACAACAACTGCTGGGGTATTTGACCTTGACACAGACTCTAATGGTAGATGGTCTGTTGAAAGATTTAAAGGTCTTATGTTCCAACTAGAGAGAGATGCAAACACAATCGCTCAGAGAACAAGAAGAGGAAAAGGTAACATGATTATCTGTTCTTCAGATGTTGCCTCTGCGTTACAAATGGCGG
>Ga0257110_1000473_pt1 | contig 19551 bp, 17 predicted proteins | sample LP_taG_7_FD_190184 | JGI IMG/M metagenome (GOLD analysis project Ga0257110, IMG submission 190184) | Marine microbial communities from Northeast Subartic Pacific Ocean, Canada - LP_J_2015_P26_10m | ecosystem: Environmental > Aquatic > Marine > Oceanic | place: Canada: Northeast Subartic Pacific...
TAATTCATCCTGATGACCCATATGCGTTAGCTGATAAAATTCGCGAATGTTTACATAGCCATTGTGATTTTTCAAAAAAAAATTATCAATCAATTATTAATCAAAGTAAAAAATTTGATATAAGTATTTTCGAAAAAAATATAATTAAATTTTATAATTCATTATAAAGTCATCTTTTTTTTTCCAAATTTTTTCTAACCACTCTTCTGATATATTTTTTTTTTCGTGTTTATCGAAATTAATTATTATTTTAAATTCTGGATTTGTTAAAAAATTATAAAATATATCTTTTTCACCTATTAATATTCGATTGTTTACTTTATAAATAATGGTTAAATCATAAATATATTTCACGTTTCTTACTTTATTTACAATATAATTAAAATAACCAGTATGAAGGTTAGACAAATTATTGTATGTGATTACTTTCTTTTCAATCAATATAGATCCTTCAGGAAACATTACTATTTGTTGATTTCTATTTTCATTTTCCCATTTATATACCATTTTGTTTAAATATTTTATATCATCATTCCATTTTCTTTTTATTAATACCATATTATACATTTTTAATGCTTCATTCTGTAGATTTTTTTTTGAATATTTACTAATTGTTTTTAAATTATTTGAATTCAAATTATTATCAGTCATAATTATCATAATTATTATATTATCTAATACGCTTTTATGATTAGAAATAATTATTCCCCATTTGTTTTTTTCTGTTATTATCTTATCATAATTTTTTATTTCTATTTTTTTATGAAATCCAAAATAATTTACATATTCTACTATTTTCCATATATTAAATAAAGTTCTAATATGTTGTTCCTTCATAAATGGTTTTAATAATGTTAATGCATAAAAATATATATAACTACTGCAAAAAATGAATATTATTATTGCATTGTTTATTATTTCCATGATAAATATATATTTGCTTTATTTTATTTTGTTTTATTTTATTTTGTTTTATTTTATTTTGTTTTATTTTGTTTTATTTTGTTTTATTTTGTTTTATTTTGTTTTATTTTATTTTGCAAATGATATATAAATATATTCTATTACTTATATTTATGTTATCACTAGCACAAGTGCGAATATCATTGCTACAATTATATTACAAAAATAAACCCATTTATAATATGAGCTTCGACATAAATATTACAAGCTATAACAATGACAATGACAAACGTAGTAATAGGAACAATAATGGTTTGGATATTACTTTATTTAATAAATCCATTAACTATTTGTTTCTACGTTATCCCGAATTAACCATGAATGTTTCCGTTCAAAATGATAAACTTATTAAAACATACAATAAACAAAGGTTTTCTTGTTTATTAGACAATCATAAAGATGCTGAAACAATCCAACAAATAGAATATACATTTCAAAATACACCATTTGATATTTCAAATGAACTATTGGTGAAAGTTCTTTATTTACAACACGCCAATAAAATGATATTTTTGTTTAGTGATATTATTATTGATGGGTTTACTATTCTCATCTTTTTTAAAGAACTATCTACTATATATCAATCTTTATATGAAAAACGTATTCCTTTTCTTCAACATATTCCACCTGTTTCCATTTCACTTTATAGTTCCCATCTAGATTTTTGGAAAAATAATTTGTTTCCATCCAACCAATTTCCCATTAAAGTCAAGGAAATTTGTTCTTCTTTCGATGAACATCGTATTCCCTTTGTTATTAATAACGATTTACTTGCTCGCATTCGACAACGTTTGGCTACATTGCAAATAACATTGTTTGATTATTTTACAGCCATGTTTCATTTATTACTTTATATCATGACACATCATAAAGAAATTACTATTGATACTTTGTTTGGTAATTACGACCAAGAAAACATTGGGTTGTTTAATGATGTTGTACTTTTACCTTTTTCTTTTGATGACCCTATTTTGCATTCATCTGTTAGTGATTATATTTCACTATTTGCTACTAATTTATTGCAAATTAAAAATAATCGTATTTCACTCGAATATTTATGCCATCATTTAAAATGCACGAACCTTCCAAATATACGTATACATTTTGAATATTCTAATCAAAACACGGATAAATTTCATCGTTTCGGTGACGCCAAACTCGAATCTAATTTGTATGAAAATTCTTCCAATCAAATTAGACAATTATTAACTTTCAATGTATGTGAATCCCAAGACAAAATAGAATGCTATTTTTCATTCAAAAAAAAATGCTTTGACAATGATTATGTTGAAAAAATGATTTCTACTTTTAGTCATCTTCTTTCATCTGAAAATGAAAAGTTATCTACTATTGTGAATCAACATTCACATTTATTTGATTATTATTCTTTGCTTTATTCAGAAAAAGTAGACAAACGTTTGTTGACCTATTCTTTTGCTGGCCAATATCCTGATATTACTTATTCTGAATTTAAAAATAAATTAGACCAATTTACGTAATATTTGTTTTATGTTTTCATTCTTGCGTTTATATAAATCATCCAAAAATTCTTTTTCATTTTTTTCAGGAAATCTACATGTCTTTACGTTTACATATATATTACATGATGGATGCATTAATTTCCAAATAAAATAAGGGTCCTTAGCATTCATTAATTTATTTTTATATGTGTATACCAAATCTACATCATAAAATTCTTTGTTTTTATATTTGTTTGATATTAATTCAAACACCAAATATTTTGGTCTATTTGTATATTCATAATAGGTTCTTTGTTTTGAATGATGTAATGTAATTCCTTCAAAATAAGATATCATATATTTATTATAATTTCTTGATTGATATTTATTGATTTTGTTTTCGATTTCGCTTTGCAAATTTTTTGCATTCACATTTATTGATTCTGCAAATTCTAATGTTCCTTTGTCAAAACTAGAAATGTTATTGTATGTTGATATAGATGTTGCTTCGTTTGGATGTATTCCATTTTTATAAAACAATATCCATAACAACATTGTATCAAAATTATGTACATGATTTGCGTTTATGAGTGTTACTTTGTCTTTGCTTTCTATGTTCTTATTTATTTTTATGCGATTATTGAAAATATTGTCTAATATTATACTATTATTATAATGAACATTGTATATATAACCTTTATTATAAATAATACATGATGTTTCAAACCATGTTTCTAGATATATGAAACATATCATTTTTATATAAACATAAGCAAACATGACTAGATGATATATCTGAATTATTGAATTGTACATGTATTAAGTATATTATATTTTTTTGAATATTTTTCTTTCAATATGTTTTATGTTGATGTTTTATGTTGATGTTTTATGTTGTTCTATTTGCATTTAATATATCAAAACATAGTTGACTTATACATATTGCAAACATGCAGTCAGACAAATAATGCGCTTTCACATTTATTCTTCCATATATTGTTATTACGAATAAACACCATTGTACATTTACCAAAAATGTAATATTTGGTTTTATTTCTTTCAAAATCAAATATGTCGTATATGATGAAGTTACATGTCCACTTGGAAATGAATTGTGAATAAATATTTTGTCCCAGGTTACTTCATTTAAAGGTCTTAGTGTTATTTGTGTATTTTCACGATTATTGGTTTCTATTTCCCTAGGTCGATAACGCTTTATGAATACTTTACATATGCTATTTATTATTACAAAATCTATTATTGCTTTTATAGTCCACAGATAAAATACACCATATTGATAACAAATTGTAATACTTATCAACACATTGTATTCACAAATCACATTTGAAAAATAATTACTTACTTTTATTGTATTTATTTTTTGAATATATGATGTTATATACTTATCTATTTTTGGTATTCCTGATATACATGCAATTAGTAAAAGTAAATATTGATTGTATTTTATTAGCATTCTTATTTACTTACTAATTAATGACCATGTATTTTTATTTGTTTTTATTTGTTTTTATTTGTTTTATTTGTTTTGGTTAGAGTTTAAATATTATTTTTCATTTGTATTTAATATTCATGGATATTGCTATTGTTGGTTTATCATTAAAATTACCCAATAATATTAACAATTTAGATGACCTATATGATATACTCAAAAATAAAATAGATTGTATTAGTGAACATCCAAAAGAACGTTTTAATAATGATTTTTATTTTGACAAGAATAATGCATCTGCAAAAATCAACACTAATCAAGGTGGTTATCTTTCGAATATTTATGATTTTGATAACGAATTTTTTAAAATATCAAATAAAGAAGCTAAAACCACTGACCCACAACAACGCATATTACTTGAACTTGTCTATGAAGCATTACAAGATGCTAATATTCAGTTGGAATCGATTAAAAATACAAATACTGGCGTCTTTGTTGGTTCATGTAATACAGAATATTTTGCAAATCAAACAGAAGACCCTACTTTATGCAATGAATATTCTGTTACCGGTGGTTTACTTACCTTATTAAGTAATCGTATTTCTTATTTTTACGATTTAAAAGGACCATCCATGACCATTGATACTGCATGTTCTTCAAGTGGTCATGCTTTACATCATGCATGCAAAAGTATATTATCAGGTGAAACGGATACATGCATTGTTGGTGGAAGTAATCTCATTTTAAACCCTGAAACAAGTGTCGGATTTTCACAAGGACACTTCTTATCTCCCGACGGACGATGCAAATCATTTGACCAATCTGCCAATGGTTATATTCGCTCTGAAGGTTGTGTTATTTTCATTCTTAAAAAATTAGACCAAGCCATTCAAGATAATAATAAAATTTATGCTGTAATTAAACAAACTTCCGTTAACCAAGATGGTAAAACCAATAGTATTACCATGCCTAATCAAAAACAACAACAAGCACTTTTGCAACAATGCTATAAAGATGTCAATATTGATGATGTTTGTTACGTAGAAGCTCATGGTACAGGTACTATGCTTGGTGATAAAATCGAAGCCAATTCTATTGGCCGTGTTCTTGGTAAAACTCGTGACATATCAACTGGCGATTTACATATTGGTTCTTTGAAATCAGTTTTAGGACATACTGAAGCCACATCAGGCCTTGCTTCTTTGTGTAAGATGATTGTTATGATGCAAAAAAAAGAATTGTTACCTAATTTACACTTTCATACACCTTCCGAAAATATTGATTTTCAAGATTTACGTCTACATGTTGTTACAGAAACTTTACCTATTGAACGAGAACACATTGTAATGGGTGTTAATAATTATGGTTTTGGCGGTTCTAATTTTCATTGTGTTTTGGAAAATTATGTTTCTGACGTTGATTATGACATTGGTTCTGAAATTAATTCATTGGAAGTAGATGCCCAAAACAAATTGCATCTACTTTGTGTCTACGGAAACAATGAAGAATCTATCGGTAAAAATATTTTTCCTTTTCTAGAATATGAGCAAAACGACTTTTTGAAATATGTATACAACCAAAATCTCTCCTACAAACAAGATGAAGCCAAAATTTATATTGTAGAAAACAAAGAAGATTTTGAAACCAATGTTTTTAACCCACAAGAAAATAGTGAACTTAGTTGCGTATATGGTTCGTTTCACAAACGTAAACCCAAAATAGGTTTTGTATTTTGTGGTCAAGGACCACAATTTATCAACATGGGTCTAGAATTTATGGAAACATTTCCTGCTTTTCGAAATAAAATTCTTGAATGCGATTCCATTTGGAAATCTATTGCACAATTTTCTTTTATTGAAAAATACGGAATGTTTATCCATAATGATGCAATCAATTATGAACAACTTCCTATTCATGACCCCATTGTTGCACAACCTTCCATTACTTTTTTCCAAATTGCTTTATTAGAATTATATGCTTCTTATGGTGTTTGTCCCGAAGTTGTTATTGGACATAGTGCTGGTGAACAAGCGGCCTTTTATGCTTCAGGTGCTATTAGTTTATATGATACTATTCATATTGCTTATTACCGAAGCATTTTACAACAAAAAACTGCTGGCAAAGGTAACATGCTTGTTGTTAATCAACATATTCGTACCATTGACGAAATTCTTGAAAAACATAGTGGCCTCGAATTAGCTGTTATCAATTCTGTTGAATCCTATGTTCTTGCAGGCGAAACAAATAATATTATTGCATTGAAAAATGAACTTGGCGAGGAACAAATTTCATGCGCAATTATTAAAGGCATTTGCCCTTTTCATTCTTCGTTTCAAGATATTATTAAAGATGATATTGTCAAACATACTCAACATATTCAATGTAATAAGACGCACACTGAATTGCTTTCTACTACTACCGGCTTTACTTTTGACCAATCAGACTATTTACAAGAATATTGGTGGGATAATATTCGCCATGTTGTACAATTTCATGATGTGATTGACCAGTGTAATAATGTAGATATTTTTGTTGAAATTGCACCTCATAGTGTTCTTGAAACTAGTATTGTAACAACCTTACCAAACGCACTCGTTCTTGCTTCAGCTAATCGTAAAGAGAATTCCGCGCGACGATTTATGGCGACATTGTCCAAACTATATTTTTCTGGTATTGATTTGGATTTTACTAATATTGGTATTCATAATAAACAATGTTTTCCGAAGTATGTTTGGAACAAGCACACATTTATGCAAAAATCGGTTTCCACTATTGAACGTCACCATCATATTCCACATAAACTCAATCACATTCGATTCCACCCCAAATCATATCCCTATATTTACGACCACGTTATTAAAAATAAGGCTATTTTACCCACAGTTACTTATATTGATCTTATTCATACGCACTTGTTAGAAAATCACAATTGCATTTCTGATTTCAATATTTACGATATGTATTCTATTGACGATAAACATATTGACTTTGATGTTAAACAATCTCCTGGAACCGGCAACCATTATGAATTTATTTCAGATAATATGAAATATTTATCTTTCCGCCTTTGTGATGTTTCGATTGACCACACGCGGGATTTGTCTCTTCACGATAAATGTAATAAATTGTTACATAGCAATATTAAATTAAACAAACAACAAATGGTGAAAATTTTATCTAACAAAAATTATAATTTTAAAGATAGTTTACATCAATTTGAAAATGGTTATCTTGGTCACAATTCTATATTTATTCAATTACCATATATCACTAATAAGAACCATGGCGTTTATCCACCTATTATGGATGCCATGCTTACTTCAAATATGATTATGCAAGGTTTAACAAACAATATACAATATCTACCAGGACACATTGATAATATTCTTTATTTTCATAATAATGCATGTGAACCTTGCTACATGTATTGTGAAAAAGTAAGTGAAACAGAACATACTCTCATTTGATTCTTATTTATTGAACAATAACTTTGAAATTATTATGAAAATGGAAAATATTGTTTCACGCTCACTTGATAGTTCCAATACAAAAATATATAATATTGATTTTATGGATGTTAATAATGGTGCTGATAGTGGTAGTGATAGTGGTGTTGATGATGATTACGATTTAATTTCTTTGAAACCTGATTTTCACTCTATTTATCATACTTTAAAAGAAAATAAACGTGCTATTTATATTATTGATATCAGTGTTCATTATGAGATAGTTGGATTTATACGTACTTTCTTGAATGAAATACATTTTACTAGCCCCATTCTTTTTCATATTGTTTATCATAAAAATAATCAACTATCATTATTTACATGCTTAGCTATGAAAAAATATAGTATTATTGTCTCCAAACATCAAGAACTATTTTTTTCAAATGATCGTGAAAACGATAGTGAAGATAAATATGTATTTTCAGAAATGAAACTACAAGATTATGTTATTCCTAACTTTTATTCCAATAATTATTGCTTATCTTATAAACATAAAGGTAATGTCGATAATTTAATGTTTCAACACGTAACATCATTACCATTAGAAGAAAATGAAGTACGTATTTGTGTTAAAAGTTGTGCTCTTAATTTTAAAGATATTTCCGTTATTTATGACCTTATTCCAGACAAATATTTAGGTTATGAATTATCAGGTATTGTATCCGAAACTCGAAGTGGATCTTTTAAAAAGGGTGATCTTGTTTTTGGTACAAATATGAACAGCCCTAATCATGGTATTGGTAAATTTGTTACTTGTCATGAAAAAGACGTTTTTCATCATGTTTCGCGTTTTGATTTTTCACAAAATGCATCCATTGGTATTTCTTATGGTACCGCCTATTTAGCATTAATACATTTTGCCAATATTTCTTCTAATGATGTAGTGCTAATTCATTCTGCTACAGGTGGTTTAGGCATTGCTGCTATCGAAATATGCAAAATGATTGGATGCAAAGTTATTGCAACTGCAGGAAGTAAAGAGAAACGTGAATATTTACAAAAATATAATCATGTTGTTTGCATTAGTGACTCGCGATGTACTGAAACATATAAAAAAGATGTAATGAATTTTACTGATGGAAAAGGTGTTGATGTTGTATTGGCATCCACAATCCAAGAATTTTTAGAAGCCAATTTGAGCTTATTGAAACCTTGTGGTAAATATTTGGATGTTGGTAAACGTCAAATTTATGAAAATCATGGCTTACCTCTACATTACTTTATTAAAAATATACAATACTTTTCTATTCATTTCGATAAATTACTTGTTAGCAACAATGATCTTATTCGTGAATGTATGAATAGATTATGCGATTTGTTTGAACAAGAAGTATTGGAACTTATGCCAATAACTCATTATTCAATTGAACATATGAAAGATGCATTTACTTGCTTATCTAAAAGTAATCATATTGGTAAAATTGTTCTTGATATTGGCGAAACATTCTATCCTGAAACATGCTTATTTCCTACTACTATTTTTGATGACAAAAAATATTACTTGATTACTGGAGGTTTTGGTGGTTTAGGTATGAAACTTACTGAATGGATGATTTCTTATGGTGCTAGAAACTTTATTTTAACTACACGCAATTATAACGAACAAAATAAACAAACTATTGACTATTTGATTGATAAAATGAATGATGACAACAAAGAAACCAATTTTGTTATTTTTGAAACAGATTTGATGGACTATTCTTATTTGAACCGGTTCTTAAACTCTTACGATATTGATGGTGCATTTCATTTAGCTGGTCTCATTCAAGACAAAATGATGGAAAATATTTTTGAAGATGGTTCTGTTGATACTTCTAATGATAGTTCATTTGATAGTTCTATTCATCGTATTATGGATGTCAAAGTAAAAGGTCTGCAACATATTAGCAATTATTTGCAAGACAAACCTCATCGATTTTTTGTTGCTTTTTCATCTATTGTTTCCCTTTTTGGAAATCCAGGACAAAGCATTTATTCCGCCGCCAACAGCTATATGGATGAATTTTGTCGTATACGTAACCAAAATGATTTACCTGGATTGAGTATTTGTTTAGGTGCTATTGGTGGATGCGGTATGATTTTTAATGATTTTACACTTGCTGAAACCATGATGTCTAACGGCATTGATTTTACTATCTATTTTTCCTTATTCGAAAAAATGAAACATTGTTTGTTTGACGAAAAAATATCCAATGTATGTATTTGTGATCAAGATTGGAACAAATTAACCAATCTAAAATTTGTACAACCATTTATAAATTATTTGCATAATGATGACCATATGATGCAAATTGATGTGGGACAATATGAAAATGATTTGATTTCTTTTTTGTGCAAACTTATTGAAATGAATGTTGAGGATTTTGATAAAACACAAAATTTAGTTTCCTATGGTGTTGACTCTATTATGTCTATGGAAATTGCTAACTTTTGTCGCGATGAATTATTTATCCCTATTCGACAAATCGATATTTTACAAGGCATTAGTGTTAATGGTATATTACGAAAAAATTCAAATCTCGTAATAAAACAAAATAGTGAAATTAATAATGCAAATGGCAATGAACGTAAATTTATATTTAAATCAAATAATGTTTCCGATGATGTTGTTGATACAATAGATGAATTTGATGTTATGAATGAATTTTCCAATTATGAAAAAGAAAACAATTCTATTCTCGGTTTTGATCACCTTTTTTTTATTTCTATATTATTATGGTTCTTTATCTACGTGTATAAAGTTTCATTACTTACTATGTTTGAATCTATCATGAACCCATAGATATTGATTTGGATTTACTATTATTTTTTCAGATAAATGATTTGCAATTTCTTGTGTCGTTTCCTGAAGACTTTCTTTTTTTATTTCGACTTTTTCAAACGTTATTATTGTTTCTTTTTTTTTACTATCGTAAGAAACATGACAACTCCATATTTTTCGCTTACTTGCTTTCATCATTGATATTGGACTCGTATGAAATGTTGTAACTTGGTTTAAGAAAGTTACTTCTGTTGTTGAACGATTTGCACGTTGATCACATCCCATTATTATTGTATGTTGCTTATTCATTTTTGTAAGTTTTTGTATTGCTATTATTTCTTTGTCTTGAATATAATGGACAAATACATTATTTTTATAAATATCCTTTGGATACAATATATTTGTTAATTGTTTTTGATTATGACATAACATGTATATTCGATGGTTTAATATACAACCTGCATATATGGTCATATTATAAAATATTCCACAATGACTCATTATTATTATTAATCCATTCTGTTTTTTATCTTCTTCTAATTCTTTTGGTATTATAGATTTTATTGTTTTGTGATAATTTGTGTATTTATATAATAGTTGACCACATAATCCTACTATAAAATTTAATATTTGAATTTGCATTGATACATAAATTATTTCTTCTATTTCACTTGCTGATTTTTTTGGAAATACTTTTTCTATATTTGCTTTCGCTATATCATAACGTTGTTTGAATATTTTTGGTTTTATTTTATATAATGTATAGTTTATTGTTTGTGAGATATAATCTAATAGATAATTCGGATATTCAATAATTTTATACATTAACACTGCTATAAATAATATTGTTATTGTTGTTAATGATATTTTCATTATTTTATTATAATAATTTAAAATAATGAATATAACCTATTTTAACTATTATTATATATGAACATATGGTATTTTTTATTGCTCGTAATTAATTATTTTTATTTATTTTGTAAAATACTATGTTTTATTGGTTTACTCTATCAGTTTGGTGATTTACTTTATGTTTCATGGAAAGATATTTATGTATTCCAAGTTTCATTTTACGATTATTTAAAACGTTTTTTTATTTTTTATTCTTTGGAAAATATTTCGAGAAAAAATAATGTTCTTCTTTACGGCGTTTCATGTGGAGAAACTAAAGCATTAGTACCACTTATACCTTTTATTCAAAGTAAACGTTATAGCCCATTATTAATCACTCATACTCGCAGTTCTTATAATTTATATTCAAATTCACTTGATAATATAGATACATTGTTATTACCTTTTGATAATCTTGTTAATATGATTTGTTTGTTTACTTTATTACAACCATCTTTCCTTTTTATTTGTGAACGTGATATTAAATCTTGCATGTTATTATGTGCTAAGCTTTTTCGAACTAAAATCATATACATTAATTATTGTGAAAAACATTATTCTAAACGTCAACTATTTGCTAACTATTTTATTTATGCCATTGCTGACCATATTCTATATCAAAATAGTGGTTCTATTACACAATATAGACAACATATTGTCGGTAATTTAAAATGGTTAGCCACACCCTCTACAAATAATTCGAAATATCCCAATCTTACATTTGTTATTGCTTCCGCCAATCAAAATGAATTTTCTATTCATTATTCTTTTATTCGTCATTTTATGAAACATCTTCCACATGCGAGTTTTATTTATGTTCCACGATATTTGGATTGGGAAGATTCATTACGTAATCAAATTTCTGATTTATCTCATTTTTGGATTACATCCAAAGAAGAATTAGTTTCACATGAAACTATTCATTGTTCAAAACTTACTATTGTTTGGTGTTATGGTTTATTACCTTACTTCTTAAGTAAATCGCATATTTGCTTACTAGGTAACACTTTTAATGTAGAACCACATAAAGGTGGCCACAATCTTATTGAACCTGCTATATCTTCTAATGCCATTATAACTGGACCTTCTTATGGTACTTGCAAAGACCTTGCTCATAATTTGCGCATTATATATTGCAATGATGAAACGGATTTATTATATAAAACAGATTCTGTTATTCAAAATAAAGAATTTGTTTCTATTGGCAAATTTAATTTTCAATATGTCTTAAACAAACAAATTAATGTAAAACAAAAAATTACTTCATGTTTTGAAAATATTTTTATTTAACGATTTTCAAATAGTTCATCAAGAGAAAATTCATAAAATGTATTGTTATATGATTGTAATATATCACTTGTTACTGAAACATATATTTTATTATCATAACTTACCATTATATGTAATTCACCACTCTTGGTTCTTGGTATAAATTCTTTTATAACATTTTCTATTGAAGTTAAATAATGATTATTCTTTTTGAAATTTCCTTGTTCAATTGGTGTTACTGATACTACATTTTCTTTATTTTGATCTAATATTAAATTATCTATACAAGAGAAATATATTCGAGCATTCTGTTTTTGAGATATCATTAATTGTAAATTGCTTGTACGATTGCATTTTTCTAATATTATATCTGCGTCTTCCAAATTATTACATGATTTTAATATTTTATGTGATATATGATGAAAAGGCATCCCATTATAATTTAATTCACCAAGTGTCTCATCATAATACGTTTCACCAAAGAATATATGTTTTTCTGATATTCCTGTTACTACTCCAAACACTATACTTGCATTTAATGATATATATTTGTTTGGATGTACTTTATTAATTGTTTCTGGATGAAATACTATTAAACTATGTGTTACTTGTGGGCATCCCAAATCAAATGTTCGTAAGTTCATACGTTTGTTTTCTATTATTTTACTTACTAATATACAATGATTATCTGTTATATCAGGAAATAAATTTGCATATAATAATTTTTTATACTCTATTGTTGAACCTTCACTTACTCCTTTTGTAAATTCTATTATATCCGGATTAAAATATTTTTTATTGTCTTCATAATAACTTAATAACGAACCGAATATTGTTTGCTTTTTATATTTTTCTATTATTTTTTGCTGATACAAGTCATTGTTATTTTTTAAAAACTGGATAAATGTTTTCACATCCTTTTCCAAAACACGTCTGAGTGATTTCCCATATTGTTTCCCCATTTCATAATAGCTACCTTGCAAATGGATCTTGTAAAGATATTTACTTATTTTTTCATTTTGTTGGGTTGTTGTACCCTGGTTTGATGATGTTTGGTTTATAAAATTATTATTAATATAGGAATACAATATGTTCACTCCACACTTTATATAGTAAATCAACCAGTGAAATAGATTGTTCATACTTTATTTTAGTATATTTGTTTATATTTTCATAGTTTTATTTGTTTTGTGAAGAGAAAAATAAGGTGTTTTCAATAGAAAAACATGTAAATGTGTTAATAATTCTAATATTTTTATTTGTTTTTGCTTTTTATAAGTATTTACTATTTTATTTACTATTTTTATAAAGAGAACATCATTTATATCCTGAAATGTTCTTGATAATTACGCAATGTAATATTTCCCCTATTTCTTTGAAACCTTTCAGACCTTAAAGGTGGAGCTTCCCTTGTTATTCTTGGTTCAGGGGTTACTTGACGCATTATACTTAGTGGGGATTCAGTATTTATATCCATTATATTATCTAATGTATGATTAAAATCATTTATATTATCTTCTATATTAGTCAATTCTCCAAATAAATCATACGGATCAAAATCTTCTGTCTCCATCCCCATTTCTATTAATGCATCAGTTACATCACCAACAATTTCTATCATATTATCACGTTCCATTATTTCACTTTCCGGTGCTGTTGGTAATCGTGAAAGTGATTGGATATTTTCCACTATTTCACCTGGCTCCATTTCTGTTTCTGCTGGTGATAATGCATATGGCATTTGTGGTAATGGAGGTAATTGTAAAGGTTGTAACAATTCCATACTTGGTCTATTTGGTTGAACAGGAATTAAAGGTGGTCCACTTGGATATCTATATAAACGATGCGTAGAATATTGTATTTCTTCCAAAAGTTGCGTTCGGCAACACGGACAATTATTGTTTTTTCGTAGATGTTGCATTAAACAACTTGTACAAAATTTATGACCACATTTCGTCATTGATTGATTGTTTGGTTTTTCACTAAATTCTTCTAAACAAATTGGACAACTTGTATCTTCATACGTTTCGCTATTTTCCTTATTTTGTTCTTTTTCTATTTCTTGTCTTCTATGATATTGACTTAAACTACATGCTAATTGAATTTTTGGCAAACTTGTCTTTATATTCAATCGTGATGCTATTTTCTTCAATATACGTGGACTCATATGGAAAAAGTCTGGACATGTTTTGCATTCCATCATTTTTACCAAATCATTGTCTATATTACATTCTATAATGTTATGATTTGCACTTTGGCAATAACTACAACAAGGCATTTTGTTTTTTTACTTATTTATTTTATAAAAAGAGAAATTTACTTCAATTTTTATTGAGTTGTTTTTAAAATTGAAAATACTTAATGAATTATTATATAATAAATATAATTATACATAATGAATTCATTTAATCGTATTCAAAAGAATCTGATGCATGTTCGACACTTTTCGAAAAATCATAAGATTCCAACACCTAAGATTCCAATAACTAAGATTCCAACACATAAGGTTATTGAAAATATGTCTTTTATAGAGTATATTTCGCATATATATCAAAAACGTTTTGGTATTCAAGAAATACCATTAGGCAGATGGTCTTTAGTTGAAGGCGATAAAGTTTTCGATCGTTCTGAAAGAGCAAATGAAGATCATTGTGGAGCATGTGGCGATTTATACAAAAATAATAATGATTCAAAATAAAATTGAATATTTTGTTACTCTTTTATATATCATTAATTACAATTTATTATAAATAATGATACCAGTCCGTTTTATTAAACAAGGCGTTAACGTTGTCCATCCTTATTCTTCATGTGCGTCAACATTTGTTTACGAACACAATCATAAATCAAAACGTGCTTACTTGTCTTTACAAAAATCACCCAATACACAAAAAAAGAGTAAACCTATTAAAATCAAAAAATCTGAATCTAATCTTTCACAATTTATTCAAGCATGGTCTTAATTCGACGATTCTATTTCATATTTTGACGATTTGTTTACTTTGTTATGTATTTTGTTTTTTATTGTTTGTTTGCAATTTTGATATTTGTCGTATGTTGTCCATACCATATAACACAAAGGACAATCACATACTAATTTTGTTTCATATTTTGTTTCCATTATTTTCTATATATTTATATTATTAGTTGATTTTTTTTCAATTTATGTCTATATATGTTTTAATGTCTTTTTTACATTACCATGATTTTAAATATTTCTGCGACGCTCTCCTTGTTCTATCATTTTCTCTATATAATCGTTCTCTGGATCATTTATTTTCTTAGAACAATAAGTTATTCCATTGTAATATCGAAGATGCTTTGATTCTGCTAATGTACCACCACCAAAAACGCTATTAGGACTTTTCTTACCATACCACCCATTCCCTCTTCCATCGTGTGTTAGCCAAGTTACAGGTACATTAAATTTATACCAATGCGCCAATTCCATTTTTTGTCTTAACTTCATAAACTTATTTCTTCTATTTCCCTTTACATGTTTTATTTTATTTATATCAGCAATTGTATACCCACATTCATCATAATAATATTTACATACTTCCCTCTTCATATCGCATGGTAAATTCAGTTTATCCGCTATTATATTCATCCTTATTTTTATAATATTACTAATTAAATACTAATATTCAATTTTTATTTAATTGGCTGGAAACATGGGGCCACCTATTGGTAGTCCTATTGGTAGTCCTCTTGGTAGGAGGCTTGGTAGACCATTGGTAGGCGAGTTGTTAGTGGATTACCCGCCACTCGACAATCCAACGGACCCCTCACACCCTCTAAGTACTATTCCGTTAAATATTGTATTCATTAGGAACCGAGAAATGGGTGATGAAATGAGATACCGGTGATAAAAAAAACAATATAAAATAGCCCTACAATGGCTGTAAGATTGGTAGTATAAATGGTAGTATAAATGGTAGTACAAATGGTAGTAAATATCTTTAACGTATTTTGGTTAGTTTATCATTTAAATCTTCTAGATCACCTCTGACTGCACTCATGGTGGTTAGTCTATTAGTTAAATCATCTAGACGATTATTGACATCATCCATTGCATCATTTAGTTCTTGAATACCCTCATAAAATTCTTTCAAAAATGTATTGCAATTGTTCATATGCTTGTAAAAACATTGCACTTGAAAAGTATCAGCATTTTCAAAAGGAACATCCATAATATTCATTTTAATGTATTTGATAGAATCCAAAAATTTCATATAATTGGTTAATTCATCTCTCACAGAAGGATCGCTACTTGCTTCATTAATTTGTTCCTCGTCGTTAAACATATCATAAATCAAACCGAAAATGATTTCAGTTTGTTCGCGAAATATTTGGTAGTAGTTATTGTTTTCATCCACTATATGCAAGTAAAATACGTTGTCGCACGTATACTCTTGCCTGTATCCTACTAATACTTCATTCATTTTCTGGAATGCAAGGTCGTCATCAGAAGATTTGAGCTCGCGAATTTCGTTACACTTTTCAATCAAAGACATCATGTTTTCTTTTTAATACTATACAATAAATGTACAATTAAAAATCAATTTTATTTTAATACTGGATTAAAGCCAGGATTGGCAGTAAGGGTTGGTAGTACAAACCGCAATACACCCAGTCACCATTGCACCGCTCAACGGAATTAATACCATATGGATATAGTTCCGTTGAAAACCCTCTATATACGAAATCCGAGAAATGGGTGATTAAATGAGATACCGGTTACAAAAATATACCCTGCAATCGCAATACATTTGGAGGTACATTGTGTCACCCTTGCACCGCTCAACGGAACTATATCCATATGGTGTTACTTCCGTTGAAAATCCTCTATATACGAAATCCGAGAAATGGGTCATGAAATGAGATACCGGTTACAAAAATATACCCTACAATCGCAATGCATTTGGCGATAAAATCTTCGGCAACTATGCAGACTGCAATCGAGATTTCTCTTCACTAATTTTTTTCATACATTATCCTTATGCATTATTTCATCGGTTAATACTATATAATTTGGTCCATTTTGAAAGTTTTAAATATTTTATGAAGAGAAAAATCTATATATACGAGAATCCCAGAAATGGGTGATGAAATGAGATATCGGTTACAAAAATATTTTGGCGATAAGTAAAAAAAAATTGAAGCAAAAAATGTTTACAACGTCGTTTAAAAACAAATACAATTTAATTTAAAATGCCTTGCACTTACTGCAACTACAATGGTCATAACATAAGTCAATGTTCCCTTGCTGCATTTGAACGTGCGTTTGAGATATACAATGATGGCGTTGATTCTTACGCTAAGAAACGTAAAAATATATTTTACTCAACTAATGCCAACATTACTACCTGGTTAACCGATAGAAATGGGCATACTCCATCGCATCCTGATTGGAGCACTCAAAATGAACGGGGTTTCCCTACGAGTAATAGTGACCGATTTGTCCTTAACCGCATCCCTCCTGCTGAAAGAAATGTTATTAATTTTATTACAAAATTTCGCAATCTTTCTACAGATATTATTATCGATGGACATCCGAATATGGATTACTCCGTTGTAAAAATGAATACTTCACCTCCTACTTTTATCAAACTTAACCGAGTTGTTACCGATAATCGCAGTAAAATCGTTAGTACCACTTTCGAAAATTATCAAGAAGGACATGGTCACTATATCGATTTTGAAGCCGCAATGCGACGTTTGAACCAACTACGCAGGGAACATCATGCCCAACAATGGCGTCAACGTATGGAACAACAACGTCGTGAAGAATTTCAACAACGACGTGAGAGAGCTGAACAAAACCGACGACAACAACAACAGCAGCAGTTATTGGAACAACAACGCCAAATCGATAATCTTGTTTTGAGAGAACAACCGGTTGAAGCTAAGGAATGCGCTATTTGCTTAGAACCTTTCGGTAATACTAATAAAATGATATTGCGATGTGGACATCAGTTCTGTGGCGATTGTATATTTCATCATTTTCAGGGCAAGGGAGGCACCAAATGCCCACAATGTCGCACCGACTTTGCTGTTAGAGTTTCGGGATGGAAACCACCGGGAGACATTATACACAACACACACAATGCACGAGACATTATACACAACACACACAATGCACGAGACATTTACGATCAGAACATTGCCCTACAACAACTCATTTCACAATTAACTAACTAACGAAATTTATACTTGTAATTTAATAACTTAATTTTTTTATTTTTTACTACTTTTTTTTTCTTCTATATATTAACCGAGTCATTATGGCTTATGAATAACAATGAAAAGCTTAAATAAAAAGCTTAAATAAAAAGCTTAAATAAAAAGCTTAAATAAAAAGCCTAAATATAAATTGAATTTTTAATCCGGATATTCGATGAATTCATATTAAAACTCGTCAAATAAAACATGACCTGTCGCTATTGTCAAAGCCCAAATCATAACATCAGCAACTGCCAAAAAGCCGCATTCGCACGCGCATTAGAATTGTATAATGAAGGAACTGATTCATTTGCCAAAAAACGTAGTAGTACTTTAAGGGAAGATTGGCTCAAAGATAATGACGGAAATAATCCATCGGACGAAAATTGGAGGGACCATAGTAGTAATAGACGCCTTCAAACTCGAGTGAGTCCGGCAGAATTCAAAGTTATTGAATACATCCATAAATTTCGCAGAATTCGTCCCAATACTTCTAGTGATGGACACAACAATATGGACTATTATGTTACCAACCTCAACTCTTCACCTCCTATTATTGTTAAGGTTTCGTTAAATAATGAAAATAAACTCAATTGGGTTGATTACCAAAACAATGATGAAGGCATTACTATATTGGCTACTTACACAAGACGTCATACACGTTTGATAAATGCACGAGCTCAATATCGCGCCAACATTTGGCGACAACAACAACGGGATAGAGAACAACAACGTCGACAAGCTAGACAACAGGAAATACAACGCGAACAACAACAACGGCAAGAACAACTTGTTTTGCGCGAAGAACCTGTCGAAGCCAACGATTGTGCCATTTGTATGGAACCTTTCGGAAATACTAACAAAACCATTTTGAGATGCGGACATCAGTTCTGTGGAGATTGTATTTTTCAACATTTTCAAGGACAGCATGGTACAAAATGCCCATCGTGCAGAACCGAGTATGCTACTAGAGTTCAAGGATGGAACCCACCTGGTCCACAACCACGTCCACAACCACGTCCA
>Ga0257110_1000474_pt1 | contig 19548 bp, 17 predicted proteins | sample LP_taG_7_FD_190184 | JGI IMG/M metagenome (GOLD analysis project Ga0257110, IMG submission 190184) | Marine microbial communities from Northeast Subartic Pacific Ocean, Canada - LP_J_2015_P26_10m | ecosystem: Environmental > Aquatic > Marine > Oceanic | place: Canada: Northeast Subartic Pacific...
AATTAAATGATCCACCGTATGATGTTTGGTTTAATCAACCTGTTCAACAAACAACTGGTGGAAAAAAACGCAAAACAATGAGAAGTCGTAAAAAGAAAAGGTCACGTACTTATAGAAATAGACAAAGAGGTGGTGACACTCGCGGTAATATTTCTAGAGCTATGGGATTTAAAGGTGCCGATGCTGCTGAACAAGCACGTGATGAAGCTAGAGCACAACGCGAAGCAAATAAAACGCTTGGTAAGAGTTGGGGTATTAAAAAATTTATTGGAATGAGATCAAAAGAAGACGAAGCTGCATATAATGAGAAATATGAAAAACAAACGGCTCAGCGTGCAGAGGAAGGAAAACAACAGATGCAATACGGTTGGGATAGAATGATGGGTAGAAAATCAGGTGATGATGATAAAGGAGAAGGCACTGAAGGAGAAGACGAAAATACTGAAGAAGAAGGTGATAATGAAGAAAAAGCTGAAGAAGAAGAAGGTGATAATGAAGAAAAAGCTGAAGAAGAAGAAGGTGCTGCAGATGAAGGTGCTGCAGATGAAGGTGCTGGTTCTTTTAGTGGGTCAACTGGTCAAGTTGCTGAGGAATTGTTTAAAGAATACAATGAAGAATTACTTAATCGATTAATTAAACGTCTAGATGAAACAGAAGCTGAAATGTTAGAACGTCTATTAAATGCTACTTATCAATATTCTAGAGACAATAGTAATGTGATTTTGGATTCCATTAATAATGCTATTTACGACACAGCTAAAATAAATGGTATATTACCTGAAAGTACTAATATTATTATTACTCAAGCACTCTATGCTTCTTCCATCAATATTCAAAGAGCAATAGAAACCACTTTTATAAATTTTAGAAAAGAAGAAATAGGAAAAGGAATTCATTATGCGCAAGTTGAATTTAATCCTAAATTAGATTCATTTATAAATGATTTTTTACAGAAATTAACCATCTCTATCAAAGAAGAAATTAACATAACAACATAAATCTTGTATAAAAATATACATTATACAAGATTCTTATTTAATATTGGCTTTAAACCTCGTGTTGTTCTTCAGAAACGTGTTGTTCTTCAGAAACGTGTTGTTCGGAAACGTGTTCTTGAGATTCATCAGAGGACTTTTGTGCACGCGGTCTACGACGAGGAGCGCCTTTTTTATCTTCAGACTGTGCTGCAGAAGCTGCAACGCGTCTAGTCTCACATAAAATAGGACCACTCATAACACCAGTAATATCCATAGCATGGAACTCGTGGTTCTCATTCTCAGACTTTACTAGATTAAAATCAACATATTCACCTTGCACAAGATATTTATATTGAGAGTTTGTTACGCGAATTGAGGAATAATGAGCAAAAATATCTTTGCCTCCAAAATCACTTTCTCCACATACAGTAATAAATCCAAAACCGGATTTGTTATTAAACCATTTTACCATTCCGGTAAGACGTTGAACTTCACTTTCACTAGACATTTCCTTGCTACTCAAGTATAGAGTATTATTACCGGTTCCTTTTAAATACTTTAACATTTAAAATTATATAGTGTTATTCTATATTATGTTTAAAGAACGAAAAATGCTTGCAATGATGTTTCTACTGTTTATTATTGTTGTTTCATTAGTATTTAGTGGATTTTTTTCAAATATGGTCGAAGGTATGACTAACGATGATGGTGATGAAATGACTGATGAAATGATGTTTAAAAAATTATCAAACGATAAAGATACAATAACTTTAGATGATTTTACAATGATATTATCACAGCATCCAGAAATTAAAGAATTATTAAAATCCAAACTCTCTGCTACAGATAGTTCATCCGATGCAACAGATATACCAATGCCCGATACTACAGAGAATGCAGCACCCGATGATAATGATGACGATAATAATAACGATGGGTCTAATGATAATAATAGTCCCAATACTGAATCTTTTGTAACTAAATTAACACCTAGTGATTATGATTCTAATCATTCGCAATTAACTAGACCAAGTAAACCAACTGTAACAAAAGCTAAATCTAATAAAGTATTTGAACGTACATTTGAAATGTCTAATCCACAACCATTTAATTTACAGAAACCTTAGATTTTTTTGAAAAATTTTTCACGTCTTTAATAATTTCATCGGGATATTTCATCTCTTCTAATATTTTAATAGCACCTTGGACTTTTGATATACCTTTTTTCATCTTATATGTGTAAACTAATTTGCTATCATCCTTTTCGATAACATTCATTTTGTAGTTTTGAATGTTTTCGTTTTTATTTAATTTCACACAAATCTTATTGTAGTGTGTCGTTAAGATAAAATCTACATTGTTATACTTGGACAAATATTTTAAAAATGCGTATCCTGATTTAGTCGCCTCTTCTGGATTTGTTCCGGAATATAATTCATCAAATATACCGAAATGTCTACTCATCTTGGACGAGTCATGAATAATATCAATAATATCTTTACATCTTCTTGATTCTGCTTGAAATAAACTATCACGATGTGATGTATCGGGTATATTTAAATATGAATGAATATGTGTATAAGGGTTTATATTAGAATTTTCTCCAAAAAATCCCGCCCCAATTTGTTGAGCACATATGATGTTTATAGTGGTTGTTTTAAGTAATGTCGTTTTACCGGATGCATTTGGTCCAGTAATAATCATCTTTTTTGTTAAATCACAATTGTTTTTCACACATTTTGATTTTTCAATTTGTAAAGGATAATATTGTTGATTAAAAACACATTTGTCGTCATTATTGATTAAAATAGTATTTATAGTCTTCTTGGACATATGTAATTGTAACCCTTGAATATTATCTATATATCCTTCAAAGCCAAAGGAATAACGTAAGCTCTTCTCATATAATTTATTTGTATGGAGAACATAATAATTTTTTAGTAGTAACCCTATTTTTCCAATGTCAAATACTGTGAAATCCGGATTAACATGGTCACGTAAAATAATATATATTTCTTTCAATATATTTGAATGCTCTACAGCCTCATTACAAAATACTTTATAAGCTTGTTTGTCTTTATGAATCGATACAAAATAATCTATATTTTGAATAGAATGTCCAAGATAATGTTTATATATAATCAAATGACTACTTAATCGTTGAACATTTCTGTAAAACCGTTTGCAAGACAAAATATTTTGATAGATCTGATAAAAAAACATTCCTGTTCCCATTATGATGTATATTAAATTTGTTGGTGATATATTTTTCATGTTACTAAGTGTTTTACCAATAAAGTGGTGCTTCGCAATGTCTCCTAATACATTAATATAAGTGCTCATTGTAATTGGTATTCCTCGTAATTTTAGTATTAAAAATGGGAACAGTAAGAATATAAATGGTAACATAAGGCTTATTACAGGGGACATCATATTCACAATTGATAATAACTGTAAAAATAACGATGATCTATTAAAAGATTCAATTATAGACCATTCAATAAATCCAAACTTTTCTAAAAATACCTGATTGTCTATCTTTAATTCATCCCAATTGTCCAAGAATTCTTTATCACTAATATCGTGTTTTTTAAAGAATGATGGTAAAGGCTTTGTCTCTTTTAAGACTGCCTGTGTATCTAATAAGTATTGCTCGTCTGAAGTAAAATTATTTTTCCAATTATCTAATAGATTATGTCCAAGAATATTTGTGGGTTGAAATAATTTCTCATATACAGATAGTTCACCTTCTTCTTTTACTAATTCTAAATCTTCACACACAGTATTTGATAATGGATGCAAATCATTTTTGTCTACATATTCGATAGGCAATTTAAATGGGGAATGAAGTTTATCTTTATCAAATGAAACATTTTCTTTACAAGTAGGCTGTACTCCTAGTGTTTTTGATAATGCTATATTCACCTCTTTTTCGGCGTTTTTTATAAAATCATTTGCCCAAGACTCCATTTAAAAAATGAGTCTAAATTTTATTATCTTTATAAACGCAATATATAATATCGATAAATATTATATATGCTTGTTATTATTTATTCACTAATTGCTGCATTGGTTACGGGAGTTCATATTTTTTCGTTAAAGTATTTAAATCTCGTTGAAAAAGATTTTTATTATTATTCCTTAATAGTAGTTATTTTGTTAGCAATATTATCAAGGTTTCTTATTTACCATTCTATGAAATATACAACAAATCCAACGATTGTCCATCTATTATTAAATTTTAGTACATTTATTACATTTTTCCTAAGCTTATGGTTTTTAAATTTAAAGGATTTTAATATATATTTATTTTCATTAGGAGTGTTTTTAATAACAATCGGGTTTTATTTAGTACAATATTCTTATCATTTTGATTAACCTAAATTTTGTTCAAAATTATTTGTTAATTCAACTATAGTTGATTTATAATGACTCTCTATTCTCTTCATATTGTGAATATCATCCTTTGTTACAAAATTAATAGCAACACCTTTTCTACCCCATCTTCCACCGCGTCCAATTCTATGTAAATATGTATGCACACACTTAGGTATATCAAAATTTATTACAATACTTACTTGTTGCACATCAATACCACGAGCAGTTACATTTGAAGAAATTAAAACACGATGTGTACCACGTCTAAATTCACTCAATGTATTATGACGTTCTGCAGAAGTCATTGAACTATGGATACAACAACAAGCACAACCATCTTTAACCATCGCTTGATGTAAATCTACAACACGGTTAACACTATTTACATATATAATCGATTGGTTTATTGATAGTTTACTAAACAAATCTTTTAATGCATCATATTTATGAGTATCATCATGCAATGCTATGTAAAATTGTTGTATTCCTTCTAGATTTAACTTCTCTGCTTCTATCGTTAATTTTAAAGGGTTTTTCATAAATTTATCAGTCAATTCTATAATTTCTTCAGGAAGTGTAGCACTAAAAATAGCTACTTGTATATTTTCATTAAATGATGTAAACATTTGATGTATATTATCTAAAAAACCACCCGATAACATCTCGTCGGCTTCGTCCAATACAAATAATTTTAAATCACTAGGTCGAATCATTCTTCTTCTCATCATATCATGAACACGACCCACTGATCCTACAATAACGTGCGGGACATTTTTTTTTAAATCATCTGCATCTTCTACTACAGAGGTACCTCCAACTAATACTTTTACTTTCAAACCATCCATATAGCCTCCAATGCTAGTAATAACACTGTATATCTGTTTTACTAATTCGTGTGTAGGTGCTAAAATTAAAACCTGCGTTTTATTAATACTTAGATCAATACACTGTAGTGAAGATATGGAAAAGGTACCAGTTTTTCCAGTACCCGAAGGAGCCTGCGCAATAACATCTTTTTTTTCTATAATAGGCAAAATAGCTGTTTTTTGTATTTGACTAGGACTTTCAAATCCGTGTGCATAAATACCTCTTAAAACATTATCATCTAATCCAAATTCGTCCCATTTCTCTACTACTTTAATATTATCATTTTCATAAGAATCTTCTTTTTCCATGATTTAATAGTATTACCAAATACTATTTAAACTACTTTAGTAATAAATAATATAAATAGATTTTATTACTATAGTATAACTATGACCACAATGATTAAATATACTTATAATAATATTAACGAAATTAAAGAAAAAAAAGAATATACCCTAGATCAAGATATTATAGACACTATTATATCTTTGGAAAAGCTTTTAGGGTTTGATAATAATTTAACAGAGAAAGTCTCTTTAAGGCGTGTTGATCGAAGTTTTGAACGAAAAAATAAAAAGCGAGGATATAAAATGAACAGAGGTTCATCTTTAAATGATATGGATATTGATTGTTGGGAAACAATTCGTAATTTTAAACCGACTGAAAAAGTAGAACTTTCCTCTTTTGAAAAACAATTTAATGATATTCGTTCCGATTTAAATAAATTATCAAAATCAAAATATCAAGAAATTAAGGATGATATAATAGAAAAGATTGTAGATATTATCAATAATTGTGAAAATGATAAGGAAAAACAGCAAGAAGTTGGTAAAATGATTTTTAATATTTGTAGTACAAACAAGTTTTTATCAGAATTATACGCAGAGTTATATGTTGAATTAGTAGGACAGTTTGATTTATTTGGAGATATTTTAGACAATTATATTATTCGGTTTAAGGATTCGCTAACAACAATCAAATATGTTGATCCAAATGATAATTATGATGGATTCTGTGAATATAATAGAATAAACGATGAACGAAAGTCACATTCTATATTCTTAGTTAATTTAATGAAACAAGATATGATATCAAAGAAATCAATTATTGATTTAATTGTATATCTTCAGAGAATTTCAATACAGTATATTGACGAGGAAGATAAGACACACGAAGTAGAAGAAATAACCGAAAATATATTTTTCTTAGTAACACATTCATCTTCTGTCTTAAATGCATCCGAAGAATGGGATAATATTAAAAAAAATATAAGTCATTTTGCTTCATTGAAAGCAAAAGAACATATTAGTTTGTCTAATAGATGTGTTTTTAAATATATGGATATAAATGATAAGTATTAATATCATAAATGCGATTTTTTGTTTTTCATAACTATTTCTTATTATTCTAAGCAATAGTCAGTCATCCCACAAAAATATTTATGATGAACTTTGATTTATAATTTTTTTTTTTCATCCACTTGCCCTCATCCACTGCCTCCTTTAAATAAGTTTTTAATACCTTTTTTAGGAGAGTATAAGTAGATGCTAAACGCTACAAATATAGCCAATAAGTAAAACCAGTACGTTTCAAGTGTTTGAGTCATAAGACTTTTTTGGTAACTAAAGTTATCCATTATAATATTAAATTAGAAAATTGCGCTATGTATTAAATTCAAATATCATATTACACTATATAAAGATGGTTTATTCTAATATTAATAATACAGTATTTTATAATGAAAATGGTGAGATAGACAAAGAAGATATTGGTCATGAAAGTACATTATATGAAATGACTGTTTTTGGTAAAAATGAAATTATTACATTTGGTAAATTAAAATATACATTTATTCAAAGAAATATTGTTTTCATACCTATTTATTTAGTCGTTTATGAAAAAGTTGTTAAACAAATTGGCGTTTTAGAGTTTACAAAAAACGATGTTTTAGAAATTTTAGATGATGACCAAGATATAATTGTTGATAAAATTAATAAACCAATTACTTTTGGATTTTTTGATAAATCATTTATTGATCATTCCGGTTCTGATTCAAATAAAAACACTTTGAATTTAGAGATTGAAAGTGAAAGTGATGATGAGATTGATGTACAAAAAGAAGACGATGAGGATGATAGTGATGAAGAAACATTTTCAGTAAAAGTAAAACCTTCAGAAAAAACAGATGAAATAAAAAAGGCAGACGGAAAATTAGAAAAAGGCCTTTTTATCATTGATAAAAAGATAAAACCCTTGGCTAATTTACCTGAAGAAACAGAAGATATAGCTAAAGAACAACGCGAAAAGTTTGAAGGAAGTCCAAATGATATTTGGATACAAACATTTATTAAATCATCTAAATATAATATTCATGATGTAGAGCGAAATGGGGATTGCTTTTTTGCTGTTATAAGAGATGCATTTAAACAAATTGGACATATTACTACAGTGCAGAAATTAAGAGCTGTATTAGCAAAAGAATTAACAGAAAATATATTTGATCAACACAGATCTCTTTATACAGATATAGCCGGTACTATTAATGAATATAATCGTGAATTATTAAGTATTAAAGAAAAAATAGAAAAGGATCTAAATATACGTGCTAAAAATTCAAAATCAAATAAATTTGAACTACGATCTATATTAAATGAAATTAAAGAATTAAAAGAGAAACATAAACAACTCCTACATAGCAAACAAATTGCACAATCAATGATAGATGAAGATATTGGTGATTTTAAGTTAATTGATACAATCGAAAAATTTCGCGAATATATTCAAACTTCTGGATTTTGGGCGAATAGTTGGGCAATTTCTACACTTGAGAAGGTTTTAAATGTTAAATTTATTATTTTATCAGAAAGAGCTTATATTGAAAATGATTTACATAATGTATTAATTTGTGGCGAGCTGAATGAAGAACAACAAAAGAAAGGTAAATTTAACCCCGATTATTATATTACTACTACTTTTAGTGGAAATCATTATCAATTACTTGAATATAAAGACAAACGCATCTTTAAATTTTTTGAAATACCGTATTACATGAAAACATTAATATTAAATAAATGTTTAGAGCAAAATTCTGGTTCATTTTATTTAATCGATGATTTTAAAGATTTAAAAACAAAAATAGGTATAGATGATGATATAGTAGATGATGAATTTGAAGATATTTCAAGAAGCGAATTATATGATAGTAATACCGTCTTTGAATTTTATAGAAATTCTAATAATACAGCAAAACCTGGAAAGGGGACGAATGAGAAAATTTCAGCAGACAAAAGATCTCAATTTATTGAATTATCTAAAATACCAAACTGGAGGCGCAAATTGGATGATTCATGGATTGAATCTCCATTCGTTATTGATAATAAAAGGTGGTTATCAGTAGAACATTATTATCAAGCATCTAAATTTAAAAAAAATAATACTGACTTTTATAATTTGTTTTCGATTGATAATTCTAGTAGTGAAATAGCAAAAAATATAGACTTAGCTATTTCTGCTGGTAGTAAAACAGGTAGAGCAAACCAGAAAGCAAAAAAAATATTAAAAAATAAAGATACGTTATTAAGACCAAAAGATATAGATGTTGATCCAGACTTTTATGGTGAACGTAGTGAATTAGAAAGAGAATTGGGAGTTACTTCTAAGTTTGAACAAAATGAAGATTTAAAAATTTTGTTATTAAATACAAAAAAATCAAAGTTAATTCATTACATTCATGGTGCTCCGGCTGAAACGGATATAATTTTAATGAATGTACGTAATAAATTATTAACAATTGATTCTTATACTTCACGTTAATTCTATTTATAATATATAAATTAATATATTATGAATCGATTCCTAGATAAATTACCAAAAAGTCCTTTAATAAAATTACAAAAATCAACATTGTCAACAATTTATAAGCAGTTACATGAGGCTTTAGAGTCTTGGACAAAACGAGATATATTAATGAATTCTTCTAGATTAGAATACACTAGAGACATAACAATATTAAATATTGATGATTTCATTCATATTCCAAAAGAAATAAATATGGTATTCAAACGCTACGGGTTTTATCATAAGACATTTTTACTTGAATTAAATAATCGTAATTATGAAATAAAATTCATTTTACCGTGTCTAGAAAAAGATGTCTCAATAAAACAAGCCAATTTATTTTTTAATAAATGTTTGAAAAAAATATTTTTATGGTTATCTATTGTCCAAGAACACGTAAGAAAAGGATGTAGCGATTCTTTAAGTATTTGTCTCATATACACAAATCATAAAAAAGAAATTGGTAAAAAAAATGAAATATTAAGACCTATACATATAAATACAGCATTTACAACATCTTGTAGAAAAAATACAAACATATGCATTTATCGAAAAGAAGAATGGTTTAAAGTATTTATACACGAGACATTTCATTGTCTTGGACTAGATTTTTCCAACGTAGATAATTCTATAACTGAAGAATTAATAACGAAAGAATTTAAAGTACAAAACGAAAATGGAATACGTGTTTATGAAAGTTATTGTGAAATATGGGCAGAGATAGTTAATACTATTTTATTTGCCTTTCTAAAAACAAAAACAAAATTAAAATTTTACGATTTATTTGAAAAACAACTTAATTTAGAACTGTCGTTTTCTTTATTTCAATCAACAAAAATATTACAATATCACAATTTAACATATGATAGTCTGGTTTCAAGTGATTCTAAAATCATATCATTTAAAGAAGATAGTCATGTGTTATCTTATTATATTTTGAAAACAATATTATTGTTTCATATGAAGGAGTTTGAAAAATGGTGTAAAAATAATAATAATACGTTATTACAATTTAATACACATCAAAAAAAAATAACAGAATTTGTCTATTTTATTATAGAAATGTCTAAGACAAAACCTATAAATGACGTAATGCTTAAATATAACGATTTTTTACATATTTCAAAAGTTCCGTTAGAAATTGAAAAAACGATGCGAATGACTATAACTGAAATATAAAGATATAAAATTGATTATTAATTTATTTTAATATCTAATTTAAAAATAAATTAATAAATTATATGGGTATTAGATGTCTTAATAGATATTTTACACAAAATTGTAAAAAATCATCTATAAAAAAAGATCATATATCGGTGTTATCTGGTAAAGTTATTGTAATTGATGTTAGTATTTACATTTATAAATATCTAGCTCAAAACGCATTGCATGAAAACTTTTATCAAATGATAAGTCTATTTAGAAAATATAATATCAAACCGTTATTTGTTTTCGACGGTAAACCCCCTCCTGAAAAAATGGAAGTTTTACAAAAACGCCATTTAATGAAAATAGATGCCGAAACAAAATATAAAACATTAAATGAAGAATTAAATGGTGCACAAGACGAAGAATTGCGTGAAAGTATTTTACACGATATGGAACAACTTCGTACACAATTTATTCGTGTAAAAGAAAAGGATATTAATAGTATTAAAGAAATTATGGATGCGTATGGGGTTATGTATTATAATGCTCAAGGTGAAGCTGATAAAACATGTGCTGTAATTCAACAAACAAAGCAATTTGAATGTTTTGGTTGTTTAAGTGATGATATGGATATGTTTGTTTATGGTTGTTCATTTGTTATACGACATTTGAGTCTTGTAAATGAAACTGTCTTGATTTATAATAAAGATGAAATTATGAACGATTTAAATATGACTTTCCCTATATTTAAACAGATTGCTGTTTTGTCCGGAACAGATTATAACTGTAACGATAATGATACATCTTTATATGAAACACTAAAATGGTATAAAGATTTTGAAAAAATAACGTGCATTAAAGAAGAATTTTCGTTTTATAAATGGTTACATAAAAATACGAAGTATGTTAAAAACTACGAATCATTAATAGCAATATATAATCTATTCAATTTAGATATTGAAATAAATGATATTAGTAGTGTTAATTTTAAAATATATAATAAATTAAAACTACAAGAACTTATGTCTAAGTATGGATTTGTATTTGTTTAGTTGATTATAACATTCGTAAAATGTTATAAACTTGTTTTTTTATTTCTTAATATTCCTAATAATAATAATAATAATATTAGTATACTACTTAAGCAGTAGTAGCAGCAGCAGCAGCAGCAATAGCGTCAGCTTTGATAAAATGAGGCTTCATGTAACGTTGAAGATTGAAGTAACTTAGCTCATCATCTTTATTCAATTTAAGAAGAGTAGTAAGTTTAGCATCAGGTACAATGAAACGTCCATTATCAGGGCGTTGAAGATTATTAGCGCGGATATAAGCATTGATTTCTTTGCTTACGTCAGTACGGGCCATTTCAGTTCCAACGGTTTTACCAAGGAATTGGGCAAGTTCATCACTGATACGAGTAGGTTTGACGAAACCAGAAGGTTGACGGTTACCGGCACGCTTGGCTCTTTTAGAAGAAGCCTTTTGAGCAGCTTTTAGTTCACGTGTAATAGTCTTCTCGAGGGTTTTGAAATCACCTTTCATAGAAGAGAAGATGCTTGAAATTTGTTGAAGTTTAGCACTGAATTCATTCATCTTTTGTTGAATACCACTTGTTTCTTCAACGACCTCGTTAGCTACAGGTGCAGCAGGGGCAGCAGATGGTGTTGGTGCTGGAGCAGCCTCTTTCTTAGGAGCAGCAGCTTTTTTGGTGGCGGTAGCGGTGGCGGTTTTTTTAGCAGGAGCTTTTTCGGCAGTAGTCTTAGCGGATCTTACCATTCTAAGTATACACTGTATATAGGTCTTTTTTTAAATGGTTTAACGCACTAAATTATATTTTTCCTAAAAGATTCCTTTCGATAACAGTATTATAATTCGTTTAAAAAGTTATATTTAGGGAAGATAAAAGTTATTAAACAATTATATCACTATATTTAAATGAAAAGTAATAAAAAAACTATAAATGTGAAAGGTAAAAGGAAAACATTTAGAAAAAATAGAGGTAAAAATAAAAAATCCAGTAAAAAATTAAGAAATAAGAAAAATACTCGTAAATATAAAAAACGGTCTAGTGGTGGTATGTTACGTCGACCTCTTAATGTTTTACCGAGAATGAAGGGATTACCTGGAGCATTAGTTAATCGTTATAACAAGAATCCTACAATACATGTCGCTTCTTCTTCTTCTTCTTCTTTCAATATTAATAATTCTAACAAAATTCAACCATATAATAGTCAAAATTATACTTACCCAAGGGTCGATACAAATAAACTAATAGAACAAAATAATAAAGCACTTACAAATAAACTTGCAAGAGAAGCCTTATCAAATCATAAAGATCAATCGTCTGAAATAACAACATCACTGTTTTCACTTCCGAAAGAATGGTTTTCACAAGGTATGACTGTTTTTAACAGAAGACGTATACTAGACTTTGTTACAAGTAAATTACCTACAGATATACACAAATTATCATTAGAGGGACCAAATACAGAAACGATTGTAAATTTAATTGATCAAGTTATAAAGAAAATTTTAAGTGAATTAAAAATTGTAGATTGTAACACAATTACACAAATATTAACAATGAAAATCGTTGGTATGGAATATAATGTAGGTGGAAATATTGTGAATTGTGAAGAATTAAAAGAAAAATTTATTGATGAATTTAATACAAATGGATTAACTAATTTACATAAGATGACTAAGGACCATTCTATAGAATTAAGGACTATATGTTTAGATATAGGTATGAATCTCTTACTAAGTATGATTGAATCAAATAAAGAAAGTTTACAACAAAAATTAGAATATTATTCTAACGAAATTAAAAATAAGTTAGATAAAGAATTTGATAAAATTATTGAAGATGGATTTGTTTCTTATTTTGAACGTTTAATTGTAAAGGAATATACCAACCCTTTTGATGTATCTAAATTACCAGATAAGGAAAAGGCAGATCTTATAACAGAACTAGAAAAAATAAACGCCCAATATGAAAAAAGTCATGTATCTTTATTAAATATTTCTACACAAGGACAAATATACAAGTCTGTAATTGGATTATTAGATGGGTGGAACTCTAATATTGATAAATATCAAGATAAAATTACAAATGTTGAAGACAAGAAAAAATTTTATTATTTAATATTGTTATCATCATTAGATTTACGATTGGGATCAATACTAGAATTTTATTGCTCATTTCCAGGTAATGATAAACTATCAATTTGTTCATCAGATGTTATCAAAACATTGAAACTAAGTTATTTCAACAAAGACTTTATATTTGCAATATTAAATGAAAAGATATCAGAGATATTTAAAGCAGAACCTATTGACCCGAGTAAGGATCCAGAGAAATATTTAAACTATTGGATAGATATTAATGAATAGTGTAAATTTTTAATTAATAAAATGAAGAATATTTTATTAATTACATTAATGATTCATATAACCACGGTAATGCGATACGTGCTCCATGACTAACAATGGTTAATACGGACAATACATGTAAAGCGCCTAATGTTTTGAATTCTTGATGAAGACCAGTATAAACCATATCTTCCATTACTGATAAACATAATTTTTGTAATTGTTCAATACTTAATTCATTTAAACTATGAATATCAGTTAGTATTAAAAAAGGGTCCCATAATGGACATATTTTAAATTTAATTGTTGTAGGAATCTGGGCCCTATAAATCCATATGTCTCTTAAAATTCTGAAATATCGTATATATCCTCTACGATCGAGATTGGAAAACCACTCGTAATTTGAATAATTACCAAGACTATCAATTTCTACAAATAATTGTTGTGTTCGTTCTTGAATTGTTTTATTTCGAGTCGTTCTTATAAAAGTAAACATTGTTTCACAATCGTAATTATGTTCAATAAATAACATTTCTTGGATTCGTGTAGTATGATTATTTCTACTGTTATTGTTACGTACCCTAGGTGTAGGTTTAACATTTTGTTTTACAATAACTCTTTTTTTTGGAATATATTTAGTTAGAATAATTTGATTTATACGTCTAAGTTTGCGTATATCCTCTAATAAATAGTTAATATCTTCTCTTGTAAATGGATTTTGTAATAATTTATGTCTACGTTTTTTAATTAACATTTCTAGAGATGATAATTGAAAACCATATATTTTATCATTACTATCTTTATAACTATAAAAGTCATAAATAGATAACTCGTTTAATGGCTCTAATGTACTAAAATCGGTTCGATTAACACATAATTGTATATTCTTAAAACCAGGTCCTATAAGAATAAATAGTTTTTTTACAAAATATTGCCTAACTATTTTCTGAATTTTTATAGCTAAAAACTCCTGTTTAAAGTAATTTGTTAAACGCTCTTGTAATATTTTTTTATTTCCAACTAATGCGAAATCATGAATCGTCCTGATAGCACATTTGGCGTTTCTAATTTCTAAAGTTGATTTATTTGGTATTACCATCGAATTTTTATAAAACTTTAATGTTTTTTTTAAATCTGGTAATTTAATTTTATTTATAATACCAGGATTATAATAATAATCGTTTGGTGTTATAAATTCTTCTTTTTTTTCTACTATTTTGTTATTTTCTATTATTTCTATTTGTCCTGTTTCATTATTTGAAATAATATTTACATCAACCACTTCGTTAGCTAGCATTATATTATTATTGTATACTGTATTTATATATATTTTTAATAAATATTCTTGGACAAAAAAAATATAACAAAATGTATTGAAATTAGCTGCATTTTTGTAAATAGAAAAATTTATTTTGCATAAAATTGATTTAGAGAGAGCTCTCTATACTATTGCATATTAGTTAAGTCCTAGTAAAATGTCTAAGCCTATTGTTCTTTCAACCAACGAGTGGGATACTTCCGCAATCAAGTTTATGCCTCCTAAAATTAATGAGCGAGGCGGTATGTCCGTTAATGTTATCAGTACACAAACGAATCGTTCTTTGCATATTTCCGCACCTATGATGATGACATGGGGTATTTCCGATTATGATGATGGTAGTGGCGGTGATGGCCGCTTCAGTATGACTTTGAATTTTCCAACTGAAGATTATCGTAAGCCTAGTACCGATCTATTCCTAGAAAAGGTAGCTGCATTTGAAAATGAGATTATTGATCAGGCTGTTAAGAATTCTGAGTTGTGGTTCGGTGAAGAGATGAGCCGCGAAGTATGTAAGCACAGCTTCTTCCCATTCTTGAAGTATCCTTATTTCAAGGGTACTAAGAAGGTTGATCCTTCAAAGTCACCTAGCATTCGCGGTAAGGTTCCTTGCTACAGTGGTAAGTGGGCAATCGAGTTGTACGATACTAAGGAGAATATGATTTATCCTTGTGATAATGAACGCGTAACTCCTCCTGATTTTGTCCCTAAGCTAAGTCAGGTTGCTTGTGTACTCCAATGTGGTGGCCTTTGGAAGGGCGGCAAGGGTTGGGGTGTAACCTGGAAGGTTATCCAATGTGTTGTTAAGCCTCGCGAAGTAGTCAGTGTTTACGGTCAGTGTCGTGTTATGCTATCTGATGAGGAACGCGGTGCTATTGAAACTCAACAGATTAAGGATGATGACGGTGATGTTAGTGAAACTGTTTTCACTAAGACCGAAACTGCTTCGCACGATGTCACTGCTGAGGACAGTGATGAGGAGGGTGAAATGCCTGAGATCGTAGCCGCCACTGAGGCAGTTGAAGATGAACCTGCTCCAGTTATTAAGAAAAAGGTTGTTAAGAAGAAGGTAGCCGCTCCTGTTGAAGAGGTAGCCGATGAAGCTGCTCCAGTAGTGAAGAAGAAGGTAGTAAAGAAGAAGAAGGTTGTTGAAGCCGAAGCATAAATGATAAAAAAATAAAAATTAGAATATTTTGAATAAAAAACACGTGTTTTTTTTAATTTCACTTTATGATTGTGAAATTAAAATGATTAATTTATTAGTTTTTTCAAGTGCTTGGGTATTTTATTATGTTTTTTATAAAGTGCTAATATGTGTGTATTGTTATTTGCAATTAAACGACTAATAATATTATTATCTACAATTATTTTTTTATTTTTCAATAAATATTCTATGATATTTTTGAAATATAGACTATCAGATTGATTATAAGATAATACCCATAAAACAGATAATCCCATTTCATTTTTCACATTTACATCAAATTTTGGGTTATGAACAATCTCGTTAATTTTTTCAATCGATTTTTTTCTGCTTTCGTCGTCCGCGCCAGCAATAAAAGTATATCGAAACACTTCATGGCTATCAAATGGTAATATTTTTTTGCATGTGTCTTTAATATTACCACGGCAAATCGGGCATGGAATGGCAGTAGACAAATGTCCCTGACTTTTACACCACCCAATTAAACATTTTTTATGGAAATTATGTTTGCATTTTGTTTTTACATTTCCTGAAATAATTCTGTCTAAACATATAGCACACGTATTATCCAATACACTTTCGCATTTACCCGTTTTTTTGTTTTTTCTTGTCCCATTTTTACAACGCAATCTTTTTGTAGTCATTTAACTTATAATATTATTAGATAATAAATTAAATCTTCGAATTATTATAGCTTTCATTGTGTTTTAATTGTTCTTCTTAAAGTTTATATAATTTTTTACTTAAAATTCTGTTTTCTAAAGCATGCTGTTTCTTGATACGTTCTATAGTATTTTCATAACGTAAATGTGGTGGACGTTCTTGCTGTTCTTTTTTATATTCCTTTATTTCTCGATAATGCTGTTTTACGGCATCTGCTTTATATTCTTCTTGAATATTTGTTAAATCTAGGTCCATTATACCTTTATATCCAGGTACTATTTCACATTTTTTCATATTATCTCTATATTTATACATATATTTCCTTTTTTTGATGTATCGTATATGTTTTTATTATTAATTTGCGGAATACCTATACTAGGTATAGTAATTATTTGCCGGTCAATCAATTTTAAACTATCTCTCTGAATTTTTAATGTTTTTTTTCCAATTGCTATCTCTATTTGATGTAATTCCCATAATTCTTGTATATTATATGTTTTATAGATGTGTATATTGTTATTCTCATCTATTTCCATATTTTTTTCTATTTTTGGACAACATAGAACAGTTATTTCACCTTTATCACCATGATCATAAATTAATTCGTGGTGCCACAATGGTATCAAATATTCTTGGTCATTTTCTACTAATTTATATACGTTCTCGTCTAATAGATCAGATATGTTTGGAAAAATTCTAATTATTCTGTCGTTTGATTTTTTTTCCTTGTATATTTCTACCATTTTTTCAAAAAAGGTTTCTGGTATATGCAAAATATCTTTTTGCCCGTATAATATGTTATAAATTTTTTTATATGTATCATTTGTTAAATTTTTTAACATATCAATTGCTTTGTCTTCACATTTTTCACCAATTTTTTCTATAATAGCTAAAATAATGTTTGTTTGGAAATCTCGCATAGAATCTAATTCAAAAAAGGGCTTTAAAAATGAATATAATGTACTATTAAAACTAGTATCATTCGCATTATCAGCTGAAAAATCACTGTTTTTTGTGAATTTATGATATATCATTAATTTTTCATACGCTAAATTTATTTCTTGAAATTTTTCTGTAGCATTATCATCTGAATTTTTATCTGGATGATACTTTAAAGCTCCTTTATAGTAGGCTGTTCTAAGATCTTTTTCTGTAACATTTTTTCTATCTATATTTAATATTTTGTAATATTTATCAATATCATTCATCTATAAATTGACTTACTATATTAAGTAATATATTCTCTAAATGGTAAATGGGACGATAATTATTATTATATTGTTTTATTTGATCATAAATTTGTATTAAAATATTGTTTAATTTTTTATCTGATAATCTTTTACATTTAATATAATGTTCAATAACAGACCATAATACTTCAATAAAATCTAAATTATAAATTAAAATATCATACAATAACTCTCGAAATTCAGATAGGTTTAATTTATTTGGGTTATCCATTTTTTTTATAATTAAATTGGTTATCACATCAAACGTCTCTTCTGGTATTTCTTGACCGTCATCTATGTTTTGCAATGATTTTGTTTCTTTCAAATTTAATATAAATTGATTATTCACACTTTTTGGAGTTTTTAAATAATCATAGTAAATATCATGAGAAGGATGTTTTACATTAATCGTTCTGGTATAGTTTAAAATATTGTTTGATATAAAACTTATTTGTTCTGTAAGCAAAATATATTTTATTTGAAATGGCTGTGATATATTATTATATTGTTGCATATAACTATAAAAAATAGGAAGCAATTCTACGTGAATTGTATGGAAATTTTTACATAATATTATTCCAAACTTAAGAGAACTAACCGATATTATATCTACAATTTGTTGAAATAATTCATGCCATACTAATTTAGCGTTACAACCTAGTAGTGATATGTCTATTTCATAATGAATATCACTTATTTTATATAGAAAATTATATTTTTCTGAGTTTAAATAAAGTTTTTTCTCATATTTTAATTCCGAAGGACTATATTTTTTTATTATTTTCAATGCTTGAGTATATTTTCCAGTTCCAGACGGACCATATAAAATTAAATTTCCTAAGTTTTGTTTGTTTTCTGATAATTTATTGTGAATATTTTTTGTTAATTCTGGATGAAAGTCAATCTTGTTATGTTCTATTATATAGTCGTCAAACGATGTTTCGTGAAATTTCATAAAATATATGTTGTATTACCAATATATCTTTTATATATTTTCATAACGAATCACTTATTCCGTCATTGAGAATTGTAGTTTTGAAAAACGTCTGGAAATAAATAAATTTATACTTGGTAAAACGATACTCGTCATAAATGTTATTAATAATATTGTTTTATATGAACCAGCAAAACTTGTAGAACTTGCTCCATTAATAAAATCATTACAATAACTGTAAATTAAGAAAAACACTGCTATAGTTGCTAGTATAAACATCCATTTATACATATTTAATCTGTATCTATCGTCTCTGTTTAGTTTTAATCGATTGTATTTTTTTTGAACTACATCTGTTGTTATTGTAATGTAAACGGATGATATTAATTGTATTACTATTGATGGTACAATTACCCAAAATAATGGTATATTTATACTATCTCCTCTAGTAAATGGTGTTTCTGGAATGTCGATCTTTAAAGCCTTTAAATGTTTGGTTCCGTCGTTTAATAATTGAAATGTAAAAATGCTTACTAATAAAGCCTGTATTCCCGTTATAAATTTAAAACCGATTGTTTCTGTTACATCGTTATATATCGCCATAAACATTACACAAAATA
>Ga0257110_1000475_pt1 | contig 19547 bp, 32 predicted proteins | sample LP_taG_7_FD_190184 | JGI IMG/M metagenome (GOLD analysis project Ga0257110, IMG submission 190184) | Marine microbial communities from Northeast Subartic Pacific Ocean, Canada - LP_J_2015_P26_10m | ecosystem: Environmental > Aquatic > Marine > Oceanic | place: Canada: Northeast Subartic Pacific...
GAAAGACTTTGAAGAATGCGAAGATGGTGACAGAGGAGGCGTCTATCTATCAGTTTCAGAAATGGGAGAACGAATCACACCTCAATGCTTAACTTGGCTGAACAACTATGTAGCAGCACGTCAACTAAATGTTAAATATGAATTAAATGGTAGATGGCATTGGATGGGAACTGATTCATTCTGTGCCTGGTGCGCAGGCGCTAAGCAGCTAACTACAAAACCACAGTAACCACACTACTCCTTATAAACTGCATAATAAATACTTTAGTAAGTAGAGATAGAGGAATAGGTTTATAGAAAATAGCGCGGTTTAGAGTGGTTAGCGTGGTATATAGAATAGAAGAGTAATAGTAACTAAAAAAATGGCAGTATTAGAGTCAGCAGCATTCTGGATTATCATTGCTGCACTAAGCGAAATCATTGCACTAAGTCCATACAAGGACAATTCTATTGTTCAATTGTTCTTGACAGCAGTCAACACGGTTAAACCTAGAAAAAAGATCTAAACATCCCTGACGACGGTCAATGGATATTTCAATTTGATACTCTAAGTCCTGAAGAACGAGTCAGGCGCTGGGTAAATGCACGGAAGTTTCATGCAACTCTTCCGAAAAAGCTTGATGCAGAAATAGAGAAAGTAATATCCGAGATAGAAGTAGAACCCGAAGAGAAGTTTGAATTTACAGAAATATTAGAAGGTGAGACACTACTAGGTGGTGAAATGCGGAAACGATTCACTAAGTAGTTAGACTGATTGCAAGTTCCTAATAAGAACTCTATGGGATACGCAGAAGATTGGGGGGAACTTATGTTCGACCTCCGATGCCTTAACAAAGGCTCCGCCAAGCGACAGTTCAAACAAACAATTCGATACGCTTTTGGAGGATTATGTGCTTACTGCAGATGTAAAAGAGCAACAACAATAGATCACTTAAGGCCAAAGTGTAAGGGTGGTGAGGACTTGAGGTCTAACTTAGTTCCTGCTTGCCGAGAATGTAACCACGCCAAAGGTAGTGAATTATGGCTACCCTGGTATCAACGACAAGAGTTTTACTCGGACGTTGCAGAAGAACTAATTGAAGAATGGATTGCTAACAAAAGATTAGACATTGAGGATTATGATGAACGAACAACTAACAATCGAACAACGGTTTGCATTACAACGAGCAAGATACGAAGCAACACGAATGAGCAGACCTGCCTTAGAGAAGACAGTCGTTCGTTTACTTCGAGCTCGAATGGAGCAAAAAAATGGGGTTCAGCAGATGTTGATGACGAATGGAATCTTGTTCAAAGTAGATGAGATGCAGAACGGCTTACCAGAGATCATTTCGGAAGAGACTTTTATTGACCTACTTACAATGCAGGATGACACGCTACCATCAAGCATCGATGATGTAGGGTATGAAGATGATGATATAGATAATGATGGTCTCGCACTTATGTAATATCTACTAGACTACCAATAGTTAATAAGATGATAATGATTGAATACGCAATTGGACCTATATTGGCTGTATTGATTAACCTTAAATTCAATCAAGTAAGTCAAAAGAAACAAGAAGAGAAACTGTTATTGGCGGAAGCAAGAATTGAGAAAGTAGAGGCAGCTATAGAAGCTATCGATAAAGAAACTCTCAAGAAGATGATGGCAACAATTTCACCAGTGGCTAAAGCTGTCAGGACACTTCAAGAAGCAGTTGGCGTACAGTGAGGAAGATTAGCCTACTAAAAATATTTAAAGCTTACAAAGAGCCTCATCAACTCGCAGCAATCACAATGCTTGAACATGCTATGCCTGATGAATTACTAGAGAGAGATTCAGAATGGATCACCTGCTTCTTTGCAGAACCTGAGCCTAAAGAGAGCGCGTATAATTAAGGAAACAAGAAAATAAAATAGTGGCAAATACTAGAACAGATCAAGTAGATTTAAGGCGTCTATCTGATCAAGATAAGCATGACTTTCAAAAGGGTGGTGGATACAAAGAGCAAGTATCAGCTTTAAAACGTGCTCGTGCATATCAAGGTAACATGGCATATAACGCTAAACGTCAAGAGAAAACAACAACACAGACACCAGGTACAGGTGGGATATCTCCTGGCATTGGAATGCAGCAAGAACGATACAGGGAAATTGGTCGGGAAAACGCTACAGCTAGAAGTAACCGACCTGACTTAGAAAATAATATGTACGATATCTACAGCTAAACATAAAAAAAGAGCCTCCGTTAGGAGACCCTTGTTAGTTATTTATCAGAAGCGGAAGGTAGCACCAACCTTGGTACCCAATGAGACGGTATCCATGTCAAACTCTTGATCTTCTGTGAGGAATGCAACTTCTCCGTACAGTTCGAATGAGTCTGTGACATCTGCAACAATACCAAGTTTTCCGGAGACTTCAGTGCTTAGATCTTCATCTTCGATTGAGATAAAAGCAGGACCAGCCGCCACATAAATTGTAGCGTTTTCACCGGCTTCGATTTCATATCCAGCATGGACTTCGGTCACAGCACCACCAAACTCGCCACCAACCCAAGAAGAATTATTCTCAGTATTGACGTATGGTCCAGCAAAGGAGGGAGCTGATAGAGCAGACAAAGCTGCTACTGCAATAATAGATTTCATAATAATGGTAGTCATATGTATAGCGATTAATACTTATCGCTCTAAATATTATATGTTATAAAAGAGCAAAAAAAGACCTCCCGTTAGGGAGGACGTACAGTTAATTATTTGGCGTAACAGCAGCCACGATATGTGAGAATAATCTCACTATTTTCAAGTCGCCGTAACTCTTTTTGAGCTCGTGCGATGTTATTGCGTGCATTCTCGATAGCACGTACTTCGATTTTAGTCATTGGAAACTCCATAGTGAGGTGTAGTTTCCCGTTCCTTCCCGCCAATCTTGCGGTACTTGCGTCTTAACTATATGTTGAGATGAACGTATTTATATTTTAACAGGGACTTCCCCACATAAAAGAGGCAGGGAAGAATAATTACACAGAGAGAAGCAGCAGAAATCTCTGAAACCTAAGTGTGCACCCTGACGCTGCTCTTCTTCAGATGCATAATTATTCTAGTAAATTCAATAGAATAGTATGAGATTACTTTTAAATATCTATAATGGCATATAAAAGAAATAGAAATGCAGAAACAGAAAAGTATGTAGCAAGGAAGCAAGCAAATGCACTCGGGGGTGGTCTTGAGGAAGCTGACTTACTTAGACTGATTGATGCTAAGGGAGGGGACTATTACAGAGCAGAGTTAAATCCAAATCCAGAAGCAAGAGAAGCCTATGACCATTTTGGTATGACAGGCAGAAGAGAGACCTTAGACTTGCAGGATAAAATAGCTGCTGAAATGCGTGCATACTATGGCTTAGGGGATACCGCACAACGAGCCGCTGACCCTGTTGTTAGGCCTACAGTAAGCATGGACGCTCCAATGAGAGACCCTGTATTAGATACACCTCTAACTCCATCAGCTACTAATCCTCAAGTACAAGCATACAAAGATGAAGCGATGCAGCAAGTAATAGATACAAACCAAGAGACGATAGGAGAGAGTGTGCGCGAATTTGAAAGACAGCGGAATAAAGAATTTAACGATAGTGCGCTTTTAGCACTTCTAGGTTTAGGCAGCGGTGTGGGTATTAGTGAAGCAATGAAACCAGGAGAAGAAGAAGTTATTACTCTAAGTCAAACATAAACTCAAGTACACATCCATGTAGGTAAGGCTTAAGCGCTAGTAAAAGTTCTTGATCAGCTTCTCCTTGCCCTGTCCATTTCTCTAAAGTAAAATTTACAGCAAAAGAGAGCGCTCGTATTGAACGCTCATCGCATGTAAGTGTGACTAACTTCTCATTCATAGATAATATTATATCTAATGAGTTGCGGCCCAGTTAGGGCCACTGTCTGCAGCAGCAGTGATAGGCACACGGAACTTGTAATACTGACCAGCAATAGGCGCAGCATTTACTAAAAGCTCTTTTACCCTATCAACTTCTTGGGGTATGACTGAGAGTTGAACTTCATCATGCACGTAGGCGCAGCGGGTGTAGTCGTGGTCATACACAAGACCTGCTTGGTCTAGTAAATCTTGTCCAACAACTACGAATCTCTTGCTCAGAATCGCGCCGCAGCTTTGCAGTAGGTAGTTCAGTGAAGCGTGTTCTGCTTTACAGAAGATAGGCCTACCGTCTAGCCCACGCAGACGTCCGGTAGAGCGAACTTTCTGCTTGACTGCTTCAATCAGTGGCTCAAGACCTGGGATAGCGTCAAGGAACTTACGACGCAGCTCCTGGCCTAGTTGCTTCTTCTGTCCGTCAGAGTATTCAGGGTGAAGACTATGGCCTAGCTTCACGTCACCTGCACCGTATATGAACGCATACGTGATGGTTTTGACCTCTTTACGTGTGCAGCCAACACGGTCAGCATTCTGTTGGTGAATATCACCATTGACGACAACATCAGCGAAGGCTCCTTCATCAAAGACGGATAGGTAGTGCCCAAGCGCCCGAAGTTCGAGGCCTTCTAAGTCAGCCCCCACCATTACATGGCCGCTGTGTGGAATGAATAGCTGCCGTGCCCAAGGAGCACTTACGACCTGCCCCAGGTTGGGACCCCGATGCGCGTTTCTGCCAGTCACAGTTGAGAGTGTGCAGCTGTGATGAATACAGCCGTCCTCGTGAATAGTATTGAACCAGGAGTTAGCTCCTTCAGACAACTGACCTAGCCACTTCTGAAGAGTAAGCAGTCGGATAAACATCTCACACTCTTCTTGTAGGAGTGTATTGCCTTGCTGCAGTGCAACGTCTCGCATCTCAGATAGTGAGGCCTCATCGACTTGAGGTTTGCCTGTAGCAGTCAGCTTGGTGAAGCGTGCTTGACGGAAGTTCTGCAGTGCCCAAGCAATGTGCAATCTAGAAGTAGGGTTGAACTCAAGCAGCTTGGTAAATGGTGCGCCTGCAACATGTCCTTTTGTGCCATTCTTACGTTTAGGTGTGAAGACTTTGCCAGGCACGTAAATAAAACGTGTCTGAATTTTAGCTTGTAAGTCTGAGACCTCTTGGTTGAGTTCAGCACGGACACGCTCTGCTGCGGCTACATCAAATCTAAAACCAGAAGCTTCTTGCTGAGACATAATCTCAGCCATACGCATCTCAAGATTTACACAGTCAAGCATTTTTGTATTCCTCAATTAGTTGATAGTTCGGATAATCAGTCTGTAATTTCCTCAGCATCCATCCGTGAAACTGAACAGGCGTCAGTCTGTCAGTCACTAGTATCGTCTTCTTCCTGTGATTGAAGTGAACCTTCTTTGTCATTTTTATTAAACCCAAATTTTTCTTTAGTCTTTTCTTCGCGTTTCTTAGCGCGTTCTTTCTGTGCCAACTTGGCAATGCTTTCCATTACTTTCAGTGTGTCTTCTACTTGAGCGCCCTTAGGCATACGAGAGGAGACTTCGTTAAAGAGTGGGAAGAAAATATCAGAAGCCTCAACGACTTCTTCAATAGTCAGCGGTGCATCTTTCTTAGGCATAGTCATTCATTCTCCGGAGCATCAGCTCATATAGTTTTACGGTTACTTCTGTATCTTGAATACAGTAATCAAGCATCTCAGGTGTATATACATCCCAAGCAGCTTCGTGCTTACCAAAGTCACCTTTGAAGCACTTGAGTCGGTAGCCCCATGCCTCTAGGCTATGACGGCCATAGAGTTTTTGTGGCATACCGATGGGGCGACGTTCGAAGTCACGGTCTGCAATATGTGGGTAGAACAGTCGTGACAGAACGAGAGTATCGATAAGGACACCTTGCGGTTCAAAGTCATACAGCTCCTTGATAAGTGGGACATCAAAGCCTGCAATGTTATGTCCGATAAGAATGTCTGCACGTTTAAGTTGCTCGACACCTTCATCTAAGTTGCCGCGTGGTGCGTCCCACACGATAGGTTCGTCAATTGCATTAGTATCACGAGCAACAATGCAGTGCAGCTGGCTACCACGACGCAGTAGGCCAGTAGATTCCAAGTCAAATAGTAGGGTCGTTTGAGTCATTGATTTGTTCGTCATATTTTTCAGGGCTGATACCATCTTCTGTTGCCGGGCAATACGTATAGAGGTCTTTGTTTTCGAACTGATCTTCCCGATCGTCGAAGCGCGGGGCTTGGTTGTTTGTTGAGAATCTTTCATCTTCGTCTTCAAATATAGGTTCAATTGATATGGCTAGTTCGCGTGCTAATCGTGCAGCACGTCTAAATTCGTCTTTATAGTAAGGCTCCCACTCATGAGCTAAGACGACAACTTTTTTAATACCCATTAAATACAACTGAAATATAGATGCAGAGTATGGGTATCGGGTGGTATATACCACAGCTCCTGTGATTGGTGTTCCTCGTTTGCAAGCAGTAGCTATAGCGTATGTTACGCAGTCAATTTCGACTTTGCAATCAGCTAAGCAACTTCTTCCATCACCAACTATCTCACGATCACGGACGATAATGCAACCACCTTTTGAGATTGGATGGTTAGATGCTGCGGAGACTTGCTTTGCAATATCCATAAAGTATCTTTCTTTATTAGGTATAAAAGTCGGATCAGATTTAAAAGTAGCCATATCTCACATATTTAAACTGTCGTATCTATAGTAAGAGAGTCTGCTAGATAATGAGGCATATGGATTACAAGGAATTTAAAGATCAATTCAATATGTACGACAATTGGGAAGTGAGTTTTAGGGATAGCATTGAAACGACATTCAAAGATGATCGTGTCAATCATCCATCACACTACACACGAGGTCGTCAAGAAGCAATTGATATTATTGAAGATGCAATACAGGATGCACCCACACCAGCTCAAGGTCTACTTCAAGCGCAGGCACTGAAGTATCTTCTGCGAATTTGGAATAAGGACAATCCAGCAGAGGATGCGAAGAAAGCACGCTGGTATCTGGATCGTCTGATCACGAAATTCATCGAATTCGAATAATCAAATGGCCGGCGTTAGCCGGCTAGCAACGCTGAAAATAAATACCTTGCTCGCATTCTTTAAGCTCCTCGTGATCTTGAATGTGCGGTGCAAGGGTTTTTAGTATTAGGTCAGTACTGATTGATGTGTGATTAAAAATACAAGCATATCCTTTTTGAAAGGGCTCTAGCTCGTGGTCAATACAATACCAACTGCTTGGTTGCAGAAATTCCCAGGGTTCAAGCCCTTGCGATGCCCAACAGTTCAGCTCTTCCAAACGCTGTGCTGTTTTAATAATGTGCGATTCATGTGCTAGTTCACTTGGAACATATGTAAACCCATTTGGATGCCACAAGGCGTGCTTCCACATGATGGTTCCATCCCGATGTATAAGTCTCCAAGGATGGACACGGTTACCTGAAGGCAGATCAAAGAAAACGTCTGGTGAGAGATGCTTGGACATTACACATTCCCTCGTGTCTCGTTGTAATAGTCAAGATCTCGTTGCCAAGAATCTCCTGCATACTCATTGAGACAGACGCGGCCTATATCTCGAAAGGTGTTATAAAACAGAGTGACTTTGTCAATTGCACTGACGGCAACTTCTACAGGTGGCCCATAGACAAGAATGTTCCAAGCAGAAGGGCAGATAGGTTCAAAACCTGTGGCAGTTGCTCTTAGTTGCTTAACTCGCTTAAACGGAATACAGAAAGGATAGTCAAGTAGAGCAGGGCCTGCTCGCATGATTTCACTTGCGTTAGTAAAAAATACAAAGCTATCAATGTGATGGTTACGATACTCGTCAATGGTTTTATTAAGCCAGATGCGAGTAGTTCTGACAGCACCCTTAGGTGCGACAAAGACGTTGCCATGCCAATGCTCTTGAAGCGGATTGATTTCTAGAGATGGGACAGAAGTCGCATCAACTAGAACTTGCTGAACAGGGTCAGAAGTAGGGTCATAATCAATAGACCCCATAACCGCTCGTGCTCTTTCAATAATTTGTGGTGTCGGGTATAACGGAAGTTTGATTCCAGAAGCCTTTAACTTATCCGCTAAATTCTGCTGTGACCGCTCGGAAGCTTTCTTGGCTCCCACCTGCTTCGACACTAAATGTTCTTGTTCCAGCATCACTGATCAATGTAATTAAAACGTTTTTAGACCAGTCATTTTCATCAATCTCTTCCATCAACTTGCGTAAGAACTCCAGAACGTCTTGGTCTCTCTCACTTTCAGCAACAAGAATATCTCCTTCGATATCAGATCCACTCATATAAGTAGTGGAATCATTCTGCAAATTCAATACAAGCGTGCCAGCACCCCGCGCTTCAACACCGTTCATTGCGATGTTAATAAGGTCTGTAAGAATCAACTCAGCAGTAGCTGCAAGGAACTTTTGCTCCTGTTCTTTTTCTTCTCCCCACTTGTCAGATTGAAGAAGTTGTTCAAGTAAATCGGAACGACGTGACATAATTTAATGACTCTTTTGTAATGATATTCTAATTAAAATTCTTCTGTGGGGTTATCATCATTCTCCTCGATATCCGTTGGAGCACGATATTTACCAGGGTCAGAAGGTTGGACTTGAGAGATGTGATTACCCGCAACCATGTCAGACATGACTGCTTCAAATCTAGCTCCAAAGTCAGTAGAAGGATCAAGTAGTAATGCTGCTCGTGCATCGATATCAGCAGACTCATCCATTTTGGCTTGCTCCTTTAGAGCTTCCTCCATTACATATTCTTGAATTTGTTGCTTGAGTGTATGTAGTTGACAAGCAAGCTCAAAGGAATCCATATAGCTATCTTGATCTACAAAGACTCCAATATGTTGCGGAATAAGGTGAAAAGGATTACAGCAATACTTATTACCACAAGTAGTTTTAACACCGGTAAATCCAAGATCACCCCAAGAAAACCACATAGCAACCCGCTGAGGGTGATGCTGTGTGGAAGTACTGATGCCCGGACGACGCCACGCAAATTGAGGTTGTTTCGTTCGGGGGTTAATAGTGCCATGCCAATCCCAACATTCATCTGGGTTACCAATATCTACTTGGGACCAGAACTTAAGAGCCTTAGCTCTATACTTCTTTAGCAGTCTATCAATATCGAAGGAAAGCATTCCTTCTCTTGCAGAGCCAACACAGCGAACGCAAGCTTGATGACTGTCGTAACGCAATGAGTGTGAGGAAAATCTCCCTAGGGAGTGACCGCTGTAAATACACAGTTCACCTTCTTCAGCTGTATTAGAAATTTGAAGGTTACGTCTGCCATAGGTATGGCCTCCTCTTCGTTTGCTGGGCTGTGCTTCTGCCATATTAAAAGGCTCCTTTAGGTTTAACGTGAGTGCCACCCAGTGCTGGGTACTGCTGTTCGGCTGAGAGAGGTTCAATCAAAGTATTAATTGTGTATTCATAGCGAGTACTATTTTCATACTTGATGCGAACTAACTTAGTCCGTGGAGTGTAATACTCAGGTCTGCCAACAATAAGTGCAGTCTTATCATTAGTAGACACACGGACCCGAAGTCCGATCTGGATATCTTTTGTATTCATTTTAATTAAAAGTCGTTGAGAATATGGTCATCAGTTAATGGATCATCTGAGGGGCGAACCCAAAGACGAACAGACTTAACTTTTTTAGTAACTGAGTCTCTGCGTGATGTATTGAGACGACGCCAGTTTAGTGTTTGCAGAACATCTGCAACACGACGAGCTTCGCGTCTACCCTGCTGCCTTGGATCTAAGTCCAAAGCTTGGGTCAATACTTCAGCCGCAGTTACTTCTTCTTTAACAGAACAGAAGCTGCTAATCTTTTCCGTCCAAGGATCTGGATCTCCAAACTCTTGAATGTATTCAGCAATCTGTGCAATTTCACCGCTGTTGAATTCATATGATTCACCGGCACGGAATGCTTGCACAGCTGAAGCCCATAGGCTGTCACGCTCTTCTGCTAGCTGCTTCCAAGGAATAAGGAAGTTAGCTCCAATCTCCAGTGGGACGAAGCGTCTGTTGCCTGTACTATCTACAAGAAACTGGTTACGATTGGTAGTGCCAATCATAACAAAGCGACGAAGAAGTCGCTCTGGAAGACTAGCATAAGGTCTACGAACTTCGTCGCATCTAGTGGTAATTAGATTCTTAAAGTTTTCAATATTGCGTGCTTGGAAGAAGTGATCAATTTCTGGAAGCTCTAGTAACCAAGCAACATGCAATCGATACTGTTCTTTCATCAGCGTCTCCAATGGAGTGCTGACTTCGGCAAACAGTTTATCGGGCACAAGGCTACGACTAAACATTGACTTACCTACACCTTGTGCACCCACAAGAATGGGTAGCCAAGACATAGAACAGCCAGGGCTATAAGCACGAGCAACAGCACCAATCATCATCCTCTGCATGGCGAGGGTAGATAAATTGTGTTTATTGCCTAGAAAAATTTCACCAATACTATTCCAGTCCTTATGGGGAATTGCATGAGCAGAGCAATTATCAAGATACCGTCTAATAGGACAGTATCGATTCTTGCCTGCTGCATATTGAATAGCTGACTTGATACGCATTTCCGGAATAAAAATTCCGTGCTCGCAAGCCATTTTTGTAGTCATCAAATCAAGGTCGTTACCTTCAAGCTCAATTGTCTTGCCGGTAGCGTCTGTATATTCAATGGCACCAGTCAGTTGATTCTTCCGCAATAGCGATAAGATCTCTTTGACTTTGTTAACGTCATCCTCACGTTCCTTAGCAGCATCGCTGCTGGACTTTTTAGGACGACCACTTTTTGTTTTCTTTGCTTGTGATGCATCAGGTATAGGTTCAAATTCAGGTTCCACAGTTGTCTCCAAGGTATTAATAACTTCATCAAAGTTCGGCAGGTCATCAAACTCGGTATAACCGACTGCTGATCCTGCAGCACCAAACCGAAGTTCAGGCGGTAACTGTGATGTCCAGTTACTGCTTTGCTTTTTAGCAAGCGAATATAATTTAGCAGGACCAGAGTAGTTACCGAGACCTCGCCATTTGAAAGGTAAAATGTTTTCAGGTTTCTCACCATGATGACCACGGAGAACCCAATCAACCCAACTATCAAACAGAGGTTGTCCCATAGCCGCGCAAGCAGCCATAACAGGTACATAGTAACTTTCATATTCACCATCTTCTGAAGGTGTCAGGTAGTTACTGAGTAGCCACTGACAACGTTTGATGTCTCGATCACTGACTTCGGCTGCCACAAAATCTGTGACGTCTTCATAGTCAATGTCATCTAGTAAAAATGACGGGACTTCAGCTCCTGAATTTAGTGTCCAGACTGCATTAGTGTTGCCATACCAAAGCCGCTCACGTTTCTGACCGCAGTTATCTTTGAGAGTGTCAAAGCTAAGGTCAGCGATTAATCGATTGACGACTAACCAGTAAGCACCTTTGTGCTGCCCCACTGATTCGAGCATCTTGCTTAGTGGAAAGAGTGCCCGAAAGCGGTTCTCTTCTTCTGTATGACTAGCAGATGTGTAGGTAGCAACGCACCAGTTACGTGCAGTATCAGTTTGCCAAAATCTACCAAGGGTAGTGTCGCCATCAATATCTACAACAACTAAGTTGCTGCCGACAGCATTGTCAGCACGACGATGACGATCAGCAAAATGAGTTGAGCACCAGCCGTAGCCAGCAGACACCCAACCCTGTAGCCACTCAAGGCTTTCTTCTATGTTTTGCCAGTCATGAGCTGGCTGTGTCTCTTTGTTCTTGCAGTTCTTGTTGACTGCAATCCTTAGTTTCATTATCGTCATCTTCAGGGTTTAAGTCGTGAAACATTTTTGCTCGTTTCAAGAAGCGGGATTCATATAGATCCAACTGGTCACCGTCAATGAAGATCCCTTGAGTGGTTTCTTCAGTAGTCACGATGATTAATGCAACATCACACTTGAAGCCGACACGCTCGTTGAGGGCATAACGATATGCTCCCATCTGTTGAGCGCACTTCTGGAACTTACGCCAGCCGCCGTAACCAACACGGTCTCCCCTGTCAGGTGCTTGAGCTGAGTAAACTCCATTGCTGGTTTTGAAATCAGCAATTACTTTGACTCCACCGATCTCACCAATGAGGTCGGGACATCCGGCATATCGATGTTCTGTGCTCCATACATATGCAACCTCTCTATCGTCACTGCGTAAGTGATTCCAGTCTGGTCGGAGTGGTCGTTCACTCCAGTGAATTGTATCAAACCAATCAAGGTATTGAGCCATTCCATCCCAGAAAGGTGTGTAAAGTTCAGGACATTTAACATCAATACCACGTAAGTAATCTTCACAGCATTGGTGAATAGCTGTGCCTCTTGTAGCAGCAGCTTGTAATGCACCTGGGTTTTTTTCTTGCCAGATTCTTAGACCTGCTTTGGATTTCTCTGACTCAGTTCCTGATAGAACTGTAGTCACTGAGGGCAAATAGAGACCAGAACATAAGTATTTTCGGTGTCCTGCACTAGTTTGAATGCGGAAGGGTTTATCAGGCATAGTTTATTTTTGTGAATCTTGCGATGACATAAGGCACATACAGGGATGCACTTGAGAACTTCGTTCCACCAGAGGTCGTGACTTCTGGCAAGAGAACCTTTAATGTCAAAAAGTTTCTCTTTAGGATTGACATGGTGCCAATCGATAAGGTCCGGGTCGTCTATCCCGCAAAGCGTGCAACTGAATTCTGAAAGCAAGTTTCTTCTAAATTTTGAATTCAGAATCCTGTTGCGAGCTACTGTTGCGTCATGACGAGCTCTCTTCGCTGGGTCAGCAAGATACCGCTTTTGATAAGCAGCATCTTGTGCTTTGTCAGCTCTCGCCATCAGTAATCTGTAGTATCTACCGACTGCGAGAAGCCTTGACTAAACGTTTCGCTTGAAGCATTTTGCTGGGGTGACTGCTGAAACATTTGATACAGCTGTCCAGTCGCTTGTCCGACTGCCTCAACAACATTAGAGTTAGCTGTAACTTGAGAGTTCAAGTTTGCAATTTCGTTTCTCATCTCGGCAACTTCGCCACGCAAAGCAATCAAGTGATCCATCAGTGAAGGTGGTTTAATAATTGCTTGGTGTGCTGGCGCTGGTGGTGCAGCAGGTGCTAAAGGTCGAACTGGTTCAGTAGGAACGGTTGCTTGTCCTGTTGCTTGTGCTCCTGCCATGATTTGTGCAAGACGTGCTTGCATTTCTGGCGGTAAATTTTCTAGTGCGTTAGTCATTGTTTTAAAATTCAGTGTTGTCTTCTTCTACTTTTTTGGTAGCAACTGTAGGTGCAACTACAGCGCCCCGCTTATCTTGTCCACCAGCTGGGAGACCTTTTTCGTCAGTTGCACGACCATCAAAAGGATCCTTTCCTTCAAAGAAGTTGGGGAGCCAAATACTATCTCGTGTGGTCTCCCATTCTTTAATAATTTTTTCCGGAACTTTACGTACCTTCGGAAGGATACTGTATGAAGTTTCGAGGCCCGTACCCTTGCGACTGATTTTAATCGAGAAATTCGCAAGTCCATCTTCAGTCCATGTATAGTCTTCAATCTCTTGAAGGATTTCAGTTAGTTGGTCACGCAAAGATTTTTGTTCAATGAACATAACTTCCAGGCGACCACGAGCTGCACTAGTTGCAACCCACGCAAGGAAGCGACGAGGCTTGACATAAGTCCCGTCAATCTTTGGTCGGTCTGGCTTACTCCAATCAGTCTCACGAGCCAAATCAGCAGGCTGACCTGGATGAGTGCGAGAAACGACGTAGCCATTAAAGCGAAGGTTGCCATCACTCCCTGCGGCTTCCGCTGCATATTGCCAGCCAACAATTGCGTGACCTGTTTCATAACATCCGAGAAGACGGAACTCTTCGGAGTCACCATCTTTAAGTGAGCTAGGTTTCCAGTAAGGCTGGGCTTCTTTAGTTTCAATTCTATCTTTTGGTGCCTCTGTAAGTTCAGGAGGCAAGACTTGTAAGGTCATATTAATACATTAGTGACTATACAAATGTAAGAGATACTAATGGAAAATGTGACCTAATAATTGCACAAAAGAAAAGGCCGGCGTTAGCCGGCTGTAGTCAATACCAGAATGGTTCGTTCGGGTCTTCGCTTAAATAGATAGGCGCTTCCCACCAATATGGTGGTATCAACCTTGGCCCATTAGTAATCGGGCGTGGGGTCAACTTCCGCATAGCCAGCCGCACTGCCGTTCGTCTGTGGATTCCGTCCAGTCTTGCGCTGCTCCTTTCGAGTAGAGAAATCAGACGCGACAATGGCCCTATAGGGAGAGTCAGAATCGTCTTTCCGATATTCGCGGAGGTAGCCTTGGACGCAGATAGCACGTCCCTTGCGGATCCTATTAGTGATTTTCTTCTTACGTGATTCATGTGTTTCAAGGTATAGCCAGGTGGTTACTTCAGATTCGTCAAGTGTTGTTCCAATCTTTACGGCGATTTGATTGTTCTTTCGTTCACGAATTTCATCAGAACCAAAGAAAGCATTACCTAGAACTACTTGATTGCAATACATATCCTGTGGGACATTGGTTTCGATCGTAGTGATAATCAAATCAAGAGGTTGCTTGGTGTCATCACTAAAGACAATGTTGCCTGTGATCAGTGCGCGAGTTCCAGGCTTCCAATCAGTGAATGCTGTGAGCTTTCCTCCCTCTCGGTCGTAGCAGAGGAGCCGAAGCTTGACCTCTCCAGCACTATTGCCAGAGGGCACAGCAGCATCAGCGCCGCGATAGTCGAGCCCATAAGCATTAATGGGATCAGCGATAAAGGATTTGAGTTCAACAGTTGCTGCAATAAAGTTCATTTATAGACTGCATATATTTGTCAGTCTCTACTATAGAATCTATCCCCACATTGCGCGAGCAATAGTAGGTAATTCAGTGTCAAGAATTTCACCAACACTACGAGCAATTGACATATGTTCTCGCTGTGTTCCGTTATCACCGCGCAAGTCAATGTAATGAAGCCAGCTGCGGATTGTGCCTGACATATATAGTCGGGTGACAGTATTCAGTGGGAGCACTGCACGAGCACATTCCTTAGCCACACCACAGTCAAGCATATGCTGATACAAATTCTGTGCTGAATTGAAGTGTTGTTCAATCTGACGATCAAGAATTTGCTTGTAGTCGTGATCTAAGTCATCTGTAGAATTTTGTCGGTTCTTTGTATCTTGTTTTCGGAGTTGGGGTATATCAACTGCAGTAGCTACAGCGTACCTTTGGGAGAACTCTTGAAAGCTAAAGGACCTATGTCTAAGGATTTGCGGACTAATAGCTCTAGTAGTCTCAATCTCGACGCACATGCTTGCCATTTCGAATGGGCTCCAGTGCTTGTGCTTGATGAGATATCGAAGGAGTTTGTCAACATTTGGATTGTCTTCGTTAGCTGGGTTAGATACTCTTGCAATTTTGCCGATAAGTTTTTCGGCGTCGGGTGTTACCCATACCAGTTTAGCTTGATGCATTACTTGTAGGAATTAATGAGTACTCTTAATTGTTTGACAGTGCACTGCTCTGCCTTGTCTTTGACAATAGCCATAAGCTTGTCAATGTATTCAGTTTTAGTCATTTAGTTTTTCGTCTATTCTGTCTAGTTCCAGTATTTGATTGACGTGATACTTACGCCAGTCATCAATGGCTAGCTTAAATCCCGCAATCAAGTTGTCACTCCTTCCTGGAGTGTCGTGCTGAAGGTCAGCAATGATGTCAGCAAATTGTGCTGCATAGTATTGAGTTGATCCGAACGTTTCCATTAGTCTTCTGATTTGATTTTGCCATATAAGTTTGGACGGATAGTTCCGTAGCCAGACTTAATCTTTAGTACTTCGCCAACACCCTTGAGCTTATCGTAGTAAGCATCAAAGATATCTACCATTGTGTAGGCACGAACTACATCATAAGCAGTAGTGCCATCAACAATGTAAGTAACGATATGGCAATCAGATGGTAAGTGGGAGTCATCGAATGTGTCTGGAACAATCTCTTGTTCTACAATTTGAATTTTATTCTTTTCTTTGATAGTGAATTCAAGAGGAGGCATTTATGCGTATTGAGGTAGGTTTTGATTAGCGGTTTCGAAAAAGGCTGGCATACGGCTAGCTCTTGTGTCTGCTAACCCTTCCGCTTTTCCTATGGAATAGAGCGAATCTGAATTTGCCAGCCAGAAGTTAGACGACAAATGCTTATGTTCCGCTTCCCCTTTGAGGGATTGAAGGCACCAAGCAACCGTAGCTCGCCTAAGGTTATTGAGGGTTTTGTCAGACTTAAGACCAAGTGATTCGCAGACAAGTGTGTTTGCTGCGACATGGGTCTGCTCGTCTCGGCTGATGTCAGCTGATGTTGTACGCAATCCTGTATCTCCCAATCGTCGGAAGATGGGCAGTAAGACGAAGAACACTGATCTCTCAAGTACCACAGCTTTGAGAACAGGATGGCGGTCCAGCTCAAGCCAGGTCTTACAAATGTGCGCAGCTTCCTTCTCAAACTGAGGGGAGACTCCATGTGCAGCAGCTGCGTAATTAAGGGCAATATCATGGTTTTCTTCATCAACAACATTGGAAGCAAGCAACTCCTTGCAGCCCTTAACATCAGGTAAGTCACCTTTCATAGCTTGGCTAATAAAGTCACCTACGGGGATTTCAAGACAACGGAGTGCTAGTGCTCGTTGAATAACTTCTTCGCCACCATCAAGTAGCTGACCAGCAGATACTTGGACTGGAGTCCAGGTACGCTTGCGCTCATGTAGGTGGATGTAGGGAGTTTCTGCTTTCATTTGTTTGAATGTATAAGGTTTATTCAGCGCAACCAACACAGGCTGCTGGGTCATTAAAAATGTTGATGATGCCATCTTCGTCATCGTCTCCATCGTTGAAGCCGAACATAGTTCCGAAGTCACCGTCTAATGCAGCAAGAGCATCATCTTTTGCTTGCGTGTTCTGCATAACTTGCAAGCTGTAATACAGAGATGTCTGCGGTGAGGCAAGCCAGGTATCAACAAAGGAGTCGTCGTATTGAACTACGTCACTCCAAGAGTTGAATGAATATCCATGCGCTAAGCCAGTGCGCTTGAGCATTTCCATGATGCCGTCAACTACTTGTTTGTAATTGTCCCAGCCAACAGAGTCAGCTGTTTCAACTTCACCGTAATCAAAAGTTTCGACACCAAAGGTAGAGCTGTCCCTATCTACTGTGCGCCCGATTGGCGGTGCAATTTCGGGGGCTGTAGTATAGCCAGCTCGGTCTGTGTAACGGTAGCTACATGAGGCAGTTGGAGCGATAGCAAAGCATCTATCCATCTTGGCTCTTCCAGCAAGTGCTGCTGCTGAGTCAATGCCTAGTTGAAGTTCTCTAACTATCTTACGAGCTTCTGGAGTCGTAATGTAATCACCTTCAGGATACAAGTGAGCGGTTAAAGCTTCACCGAATTCTGCATAGGTAACCTTCTCTAGTGCTAGTAAGTTAGCGAGACCGAGCATACCTAAACCGACCTGCCTGTCTTCTGATTGCGGGAGATATTCTCCAGTCTTTTCAACGCCAGTCTTAGCGTGAAGTTCAATCAGCTCAGACATACCAGAGATGAATGCTGCTGGTAAATCTTCAGGACGACAGGCACCCAGATTGATATGTTCTAGCAAACAAGTCCCACGTGACTTAAGGAAGACCTCAAGGCAGACGTTCGCATAGATACGCTCACCTTTCTGGTCATGCCGAATCTTGGCTAGCCAGATGTCACCACGAGCAATGCCTTTGAGGATTGCATCTTTGACAGCAGGCTTAGCCATGTCCCACATAACGTTGGACAGATTGACGCAGCGCTTAGCCCAAGGGATTTCATGCCTAGGCAAATTTACGAACTCAAGGATGTCCTTATGGTTCAAATCGAGGTGAAGCACTACGGCTCCGTTTTTGTAGACACCACCTCTACGTAGCTGCTCGTTCAGGCAGGAATAGATTTTGCCAAAGGAACAAGGGCCAGAAGCCACAAGTCCTTTGCCGTTATCTGCACCAGCTGCACGCAAGTTAGATAGATGGACAGCAACCCCCGCTCCGAAGCGCAATCCGTGACTCACGTAGCGCCAGCTGGCCTCGATTCCGTTTGGTCCCTCCATGCTGTCATCCACCACAAAAACTGTGCAGCTGACAGGGAGGCGACTAGATGGATCATCAATCCAATTTTGTACACGCCCAGTGCGTGCAATTACATCAGTGCTCATAGTTCTCCAGTGTTAATTCAGTGCGTGTCAAGTCGTCTAAAAAAGGGGGTTTGTAGTTAGGGCCTTTCAGAATCTTTCCGTCTTCTCGACGAATAGGGTTACCGTCATCGCCCAGTTTGGACATATTGCTTTTATGAACTCTGTGAAGGGCTTCAAGTAAGTCCCAATCCATGTTTTCTGCATATTGAAAGCAGACATAAACCAGGTCAGCTAGCTCTTTGAGACAGTCAGCTTGTGCGCCGTCGTAATCCATTTGCTTGAGGTGTGCCTCAATAAATTCGCGGTGCTCTTCCTGGATTAGTGCAAGCTGCATGTTGCGCTGAAGCGGGTCATTCTTGACTCGATAAGAGTGACGAAACTCTTGTGCTTGATGTTGCAGGTCCATTGGTGTTATGCAGTTATACCAGTTTAATTCTGTGTTGTTCATTTTTCGCGGAGTGTAATCCTGCCTCGCTCTAGATCAAAGGGAGACAGTTCAACAGTAACTTTGTCGCCTACTAGGAGTTGAATTTTTCTTGTAATCAATTTTCCAGATGCACGACAGAGACAGACGTGTTCTTTAGGTTCGTCAAGTTCGACACGGAAATATCCATTGCCATCTTCACGAACAATCACACCTCTAGCTTCGATTACATTCGCTTTGGTTTTTGACATGTGCTCTCTTAGTTTTGAAATATAATTTGTTGTACTTAACGATCATTTGTTGAATGACTTCTAAGTCAGCTGGTTGATTCAGCTTTCGTAAATGCTGATAACAACCATTTAGCTCACCAATAAGAAGCAAATAAACAGCTGGTTCCATTAAAATCCTGTAACCTTTTTCTTTTTATTTTTTGTTTTGACAAATCGAGTTGATAATTTGACCAACTCTTCTTCTGGTTCACGCTTTAGTAAGCTACACATTTGGTCTACTGCCATAGCAAATATACCTGCGTGTGATAACTGACCAACTCGTTGCTGAGCTATATCAAATATAAGCTCTTCTTTCTCTTTCTGTGTCATTCAGCGTGCTTATGTTCAGAGAAATATTTAGTAAGAACTTGAATGCGTTCTTCTTCGTGAGCGATTACATCTAACTGGTCTTGAACAGCAGCAAGAACATCAGGGTGCTCGCCAATACCTACAGGGTTATGTAAGTAAACCTCGACGTTCAAGCGTGCTTTTTGAATCATCCCTTCGCTTACAGCGATAAGGGAGCCAATTATATCTTTGCGTAGTGATCTGCAGGTCATTCTGGATGTGCGTAAGTGTATGCGTCAAGCGTGGTTTGGAGGTGTTCAATTATTGAGTTAGCCCCCACGAATCGTTCAACTGATTCTTCTCGGTAGTCACAGTCTTCGTCGCCATCTGC
>Ga0257110_1000476_pt1 | contig 19542 bp, 15 predicted proteins | sample LP_taG_7_FD_190184 | JGI IMG/M metagenome (GOLD analysis project Ga0257110, IMG submission 190184) | Marine microbial communities from Northeast Subartic Pacific Ocean, Canada - LP_J_2015_P26_10m | ecosystem: Environmental > Aquatic > Marine > Oceanic | place: Canada: Northeast Subartic Pacific...
AGATCAGAGTTAGTTAGCGCTAAATCACTTCCAAAAAAAAAAGGCGATGTTACTATATACTGGCAAAACTACGAAGAAGCAGCTCTTGACAAACCAACTTTTTGGTATATGCGCGGCGACAAGTCTATGGTTGCTACTATGGGTAAGCCTTCAGAATTTAAAGTAACATTTCCAGACCCAAAAAAAGAAAAGTCAGAAGAAGGTGATGGCAAGATACCACCTAAGGAAAAACTATAAAAAACAAGTTTTTCAAAAAAGCGTGTAATTATATAAAAAGATAAAGTATATATTAATAACTAAAGATTCAATTTTAACGCGATCATATTAAAAAAATAAAAATTATGGCCTACAAACAAATGCCCGGAAAAACAAGAGGAGAAAGCTCAGCAATACGCATGCTTACTGGCGGGGGGAAAAAAGAAATACAAGGAAAAACGAATGAGAACACACAAGCTACACCGTCCACTTTTGGTACTCTTTCGGAAAACTATAAAGGATTAGCTAAAGACAAAAATGGTAAAATAGTAAGCTTTAAAAACAACAATAACGACTTTAGAAAGTTTACAGAAAAATATATGCTACTGCCGAAAAGTAGATAATTATAAATTAACAATTAAATTAAATTAAAATGAGTAAAGTAAAAAAGATGGAGGCAACTCCAAAAACAATCACCAAAGACGAATTAGAAAAAGTAACCACGCTTCAAGGGGAATTACAATCTTATTTAGCAAACATTGGTGTATTAGAAATACAAAAAGCTAAAGCCATTTTCCAAGTTAATATGCTTGAAAAAGAAATGGACGAAGTAAAAAAAGATATTGAAGCAAATTACGGCCCAGTTAATATTAACCTTGCTGACGGAACTTACGAAGAAGTTAAAGAATAAGGTTATGGGAAGTGTTATAAGAAAAATTAGTATCGGGGCTGACTATAAAAACGAAGCAATGCATTACTCTGTTAAACAGACAGTTTACGGTGGCCACGAAATTTCTCATATAATATTCGAAGAGTCTGACAATTCTTATAATATATTTATAAAAAAGCAAGACGAGGTGATGCCATGGAAGAAGTTTAATTCTAACATGGCAATATCCGTTGAGTATGACTTAGAGTATTAATGCGGAGTATATATGATTTTATCATAAAACCAGTTGGTAAAAGATATGATAACGAGGTAAAGGTTGGAGAGCATACCTTAATAACAAATAGCTCTATAGAAAGTTTTAAGCATGTTAATAATATTGCTGAAGTAATTGAAACACCAGTTGCATTTGCAACTCCAATAAAAAAAGGTGACTTGATTGTAATTCATCACAATGTATTCAGGGTATTTTACGACATGAAAGGAACCAAAAAGAATAGTAGATCGTTTTTAAAAGACGGGTATTTTTTTTGTAGCATCGATCAAGTATATTTATATAAAAGAAATAAAACTTGGAAATCATTTGGTGATAGATGCTTTGTTGCTCCAGTCAAAAATAAAGACATTTTAAGCAGCAAAAAAACAGCTGATCTTATTGGTATACTAAAAATAGGTAATAGCTCCTTAGAGAGCAATGGAATTAATCCAGGAGACATAGTAGGATTTACACCAAATAGCGAATGGGAATTTGTTATAGACGATCAGATTATGTATTGTATGAAATCAAATGATATTGTTATAAAGTATGAACTCGATAGAAACGAAGAGGAGTATAATAGCCGCTGGGCGCAAAGCAATTAAAGAATTAGTAAAGGTAGCAGAGGAAAAGATCGTTGACTCAGAAGAAGATATATCAGCTGACAGACTTAAAAATGCTGCCGCCACTAAAAAGCTTTGTATATTAGATGCCTTCGAAATATTAAATAGAATACAGGAAGAAGAAAGTATGATTAACGAAGCAACTAAGACTTCGGATAAACCTGTGTTCAAGGGCTTTGCAGAAGGGAGATCTAAGTAATGGCTTACAAGCAAGAATTATATAGTATAGTAAAAGACTATATCAGGCCCCAAGCGATTAAGAAAAAAAATCGTTACGCAAAGTGGGAATACGGTTATGATAAAGAGCACGATGTTGTTGTTATCAGCAAAACCGGTAAAATAGGCGATATATATTTAATAAGCGGAGTGCATATTGCATTACCACTATTACAAGACAAACCTGCTAAAGGTATAAACAAATGGAAAGCAGCGGAGTATCCAAAAGAATTAAGCAAGATAAAAAGCGAGGCAGACTGGGTAAAATACCCAAATGCTTTCAAAGAAAAATGGCATGGATATATTGATGAAGAGTTTAACAGGCGCGAAGAAGGCTTTTGGTTTTATAATCAAAATAAGCCTACTTACATTACTGGTACTCACTACATGTACCTGCAATGGTCCAAGATTGATGTTGGGCAACCAGACTTTCGGGAATCAAACAGATTATTCTACATATTCTGGGAAGCTTGCAAGGCAGACAGCAGATGCTACGGTATGTGCTATCTTAAAAACAGACGATCAGGATTTTCTTTCATGGCTTCCGGCGAGACCGTTAACCAAGCAACAATATCTTCGGATGCTCGATTTGGTATACTGTCCAAATCTGGACCCGACGCAAAGAAGATGTTTACAGACAAAGTTGTACCAATATCGGTTAACTATCCATTCTTCTTTAAACCAATCCAGGATGGGATGGACCGTCCAAAAACAGAACTCGCATACAGGGTTCCCGCCTCAAAATTCACAAGAAGGAAACTTGACTCCAACGCGGTACCAGAAGAAATCACCGGTCTTGACACTACGGTCGACTGGAAAAATACAGGCGACAACTCGTACGATGGGGAAAAACTAAAGCTATTAGTACACGATGAAAGCGGTAAATGGGAAAGACCTACAAACATACTTAATAACTGGCGAGTAACTAAAACTTGTTTAAGATTAGGTAGTCGTGTTATTGGTAAGTGTATGATGGGATCAACATCAAACGCTTTAGATAAAGGCGGTAAAAATTTTAAAAAATTATACGATAGTTCTGACGTGACCAATAGGAACAAAAACGGCCAAACAAAAAGTGGTTTATACAAATTGTTTATTCCAATGGAATGGAATTACGAAGGATTTATAGACGAGTACGGCTGGCCTGTATTTGAAACCCCAAAAAAAGACACGGAGGGCCCTCACGGAACTTCTATTGAAGAGGGGGTTATTAATCATTGGGAGAATGAAGTTGAAGGTTTAAAAGACGATCCAGACGCGTTAAATGAATATTACCGTCAATTTCCAAGAACAGAACAGCACGCATTCAGAGATGAATCAAAGCAATCCATATTTAACTTAACAAAAATATATCAACAGATAGATTATAACGAAGAGTTAAGAAATAACACGATGGTTACACAAGGTAACTTCCAATGGAAAAACGGTATCAAAGATACGGAGGTAATATTTTATCCTAATAAAGATGGTAGATTTTATATTACATGGGTGCCTAACCAAGAGCAACAAAACAATATAATAATAAAAAATGGTATTAAATATCCAGGAAATGAACACATGGGCGCCTTTGGTTGTGACAGTTACGATATTAGTGGCGTCGTTGGCGGCGGCGGCTCTAACGGAGCTTTACATGGATTAACTAAATTTTCAATGGAGGACGCACCTCCTAATCATTTCTTTTTAGAGTATATCGCAAGACCAGCAACAGCCGAAATGTTTTTTGAAGATGTATTGATGGCTATGGTATTTTACGGCATGCCAATACTCGCAGAGAATAATAAACCAAGATTACTTTATTATATAAAAAGAAGAGGATATAGGGGTTACTCTATGAATAGGCCAGATAGAACATATAATAAGTTGTCTATATCAGAACGAGAAGTAGGAGGAATACCTAATTCAAGTGAAGATATAAAACAAGCGCACGCATCCGCTATTGAAACCTATATAGAAGATTTTGTAGGAGAAAAAGTGGACGGCTATGGCGATGTTTATTTACAAAGAACATTGCAAGATTGGGCTAAATTTGATATAAACAATAGGACAAAGCACGATGCATCTATAAGCTCAGGGTTGGCTTTAATGGCTTGTAATAAGCATAGATACACACCTAGAGCGGCGACGCAAAAAAAAGTGTACACTTTAGGATTTAAAAAATACAATAACGAGGGAGCTACTTCAAAAATAATATAATAAATGAATGTAAGTACAAACATTAATAGCCCATTTCCTGATCAGGTAGTAAGTGATGCTGAAAAAGCTACACTAGAATATGGTTTGCAGGTATCAAGAGCTATTGAGCAAGAATGGTTTAACTATGGCGGTGCCGGGTCAAACAGATATGCTGCTAACTGGAATAACTTTCATAACCTGAGGCTATATGCTAGAGGAGAACAAAGTGTACAGAAGTACAAAGATGAATTGGCTATTAATGGCGATTTGTCTTATCTTAATTTAGACTGGAAGCCGGTTCCAATACTTTCAAAGTTTTCAAACATAGTGGCTAACGGTATTACTCAAAAGCAATACGATATATCAGCGTACTCTCAAGATCCAGAATCTTTAAAGAAAAGAACGGATTACGCAGAAAACATTCTTTTCGATATGGTAACAATAGAAACTAGGAAGAAAGCTAGTGAAGTTATACCTATGAATCTTAGCAAGTCTGGAATTAGCGACGGAGAACTCCCTGAATCATTAGAAGAAAGAGATTTACACATGCAGCTTAGATACAAGCCTGCTATAGAAATTGCAGAAGAAGAAGCTATAAGCACTGTACTAGCTACGAATGAATTCGATCTAACAAGAGCCCGAGTTAACCAAGATTTGGTAAATATTGGAATTGGCATTACAAAAACCGCTTTTAATCCAGCGGAAGGTATTGTTGTTGATTATGTAGATCCAGCATATTGTGTTTGGTCTTACACAGAGGATCCTCATTTTGATGACATATATTATGTAGGAGAAGTTAAATCTATTACACTTCCCGAGCTTAAAAAAGAATTCCCTAATATATCTAAAGAGGAATTAGAAAGAATACAGAAGTCCCCTGGCAATCGCAGGATGGTAACAGGTCTTCAGAATTATGATTCTAATACCGTTCAAGTTCTTTATTTCGAATACAAAACATATACCGACCAAGTATTTAAAATAAAAAAGACCGATAGTGGATTAGAAAAAGCTATTGAAAAAACAGATCAATTCAACCCTCCACCTAATGATAAATTTGATCGCGTATCAAGATCCATCGAAGTATTATACGAAGGAGCTAAAGTAATTGGTACTGATATTATGCTTAAGTGGGAAATGTCTGAAAATATGACTAGACCACTAGCAGACACTACTAGAGTTGAAATGAGTTACTCTATGTGTGCCCCTAGAATGTATAAAGGAGTAATACAATCGCTTATAAGTAAGTGTATAGGTTTTGCCGATGTTATTCAGTTAACCCACCTTAAAATGCAGCAGGTATTAGCTAGAATGGTGCCCGACGGAGTATTTTTAGATGTAGACGGATTGGCTGAAGTTGACCTAGGCAATGGAACAAACTACAACCCGCAGGAGGCACTAAATATGTACTTCCAAACAGGTTCTGTTGTTGGTAGGTCTATGACTCAAGAAGGAGATATGAATAGAGGTAAAGTTCCTATACAGGAATTATCAAGTTCCTCGGGTATTGGTAAAATGCAATCTTTAATTACGGCATATAATTATAACATGCAAATGATTAGAGATGTAACCGGATTAAATGAAGCAAGAGATGGCAGTATGCCAGATGCAAACGCTTTAGTTGGCTTACAAAAAATGGCGGCTAATACATCTAACACGGCTACTAAGCATATACAAAATGCTAGTATACAGATAGCTTTAAGCACTTGTGAAAATATATCATTAAAAATAAATGATGTATTAAACTTTCCGCTTACTAAGAATTCGTTAATGAATAGTATATCTACTTTTAACGTTGAGACCTTAAAAGAGATTGAAAATCTTAACTTACATGATTTCGGTATATTCTTAGAAATGGAACCAGATGATGAGGAAAGAGCGGAGTTGCAAAAGAACATACAGATTGCTTTGCAAACTAAAGAAATTAATATTGAAGATTCAATAGATATCAACCAAATTAAAAATCTTAAGCTAGCAAACGAAATGTTAAAGCTTAAGCGCAAAAAGAAACAAGAAAGAGAACAAGCTTTGGTGCAACAAAATATTCAAGCGCAAGCACAAGCAAACGCTGAATCATCTGAAAAAGCCGCAATGGCTGAAGTGCAAAAGCAACAAGCTTTAACAGCAGAAAAAGTAGCAATAGAGCAAGCTAAGTCAAACTTTGAAATGCAAAGAATGCAAACCGAAGCACAGATTAAAAAGGAATTAATGGCAACAGAATTCCAGTATAATTTGCAGCTTGCGCAAATGAAAGCACAAGAAACAAAAGCTAAGGAAACAGAAATACAAGATCGCAAAGATCAAAGAATAGAAAAAGAAGGGACGCAGCAAAGCCAATTAATAGAGCAGCGTCAAACACAGGGATTGCCTAAAGATTTTGAATCTGCAGGTAATGACAACTTAGGAGGATTTGATTTATCTCAGTTTAATCCTCAATAAATAAGTATTTAATAATTATATAATATCATATCATGAGTGAAGTAAAAACAGAAGGGTCTTTTAAGATCCAATCTAAGCCAAAGCTAACTGACGAACAGATAGCAGCAAAAAACAAAGAACCATTAGTGGATATTCCCAGTAATGTAACTAAAGTAATAATCCCTAAAGAAGGAACAGATGCCGTTCAAAAGCCAAGCACAGATGAAGTGGATGTACATGAAGCATCCGGAGATGGCAAAGAGGTGGTCGAAGGAACACCCGAACCAGTCATTCAAGAAATTACCGAAGAAAGTAAAGAAGAAGAACAAAAAGAAGTAAAGCCTGAACCAATTGTGGTACAGCCTGAGCTGCCAGAAAGTGTTACTAAGTTAGTAGACTTTATGAAAGAAACAGGTGGTACAATGCAGGATTACATCCGACTAAACACTAATTATGACGATATAGATCGTGATGTTTTAGTAAAAGAATATTATAAAAGTACTAAGCCACATTTAAGTGCAGACGAAATTAATTTTATGATTGATGACAGTTTTGCATTTGACGAGGACATAGACGAGGAGCGAGATATCCGAAGAAAAAAACTCGCATATAAAGAAGAGGTTGCAAAAGCCCGTAAGTTTTTAAAGGATACTAAAGATAAGTATTATGATGAGATCAAGTTGAACTCATCTAGTTTATCTGAAGACCAAAGGAAAGCATCGGACTTTTTTAATCGATATAAAGAGGATCAGGAAAGAAACGCCGCTAACCATGAAAAGTTTAAAGCCAATACTAACCAATTACTTAATGAGCAATTCGAAGGTTTCGATTTCAACTTAGGTGAGAAAAAGTTTAGATATGGTATACAAAACGCTTCACAGGTAGCACAAAAACAATCAGACATCAGCAATTTTATAGGGAAGTTCCTTGGCAAAGATGGTATGATTGAAGATACCGCAGGGTATCACAAAGCGTTGTATGCGGGTGCAAATGCTGATAAAATAGCAAATCACTTTTACGAACAAGGCAAAGCCGATGCTATTAGAGATGTTGTAAACAAATCTAATAACACATCAAGTACAGCTAGAAAAGCTGCACCTATGGATAACGCTAGGTTCGGAGCATACAAAGTAAAATCAGTTTCTGGAGCGGACTCATCAAAACTAAAAATTAAAAAGTTTAAAAATTAATAACAATGAGTTTATTACCACAATTCGGAACAATAGTTCCATCACAATCGCAACAAGTACTTGCGTCAAATTACCTACAGTGGACCAATAATGGTGCTGGAGCAGGTATCCCTGGAAACTTTGCTGATTTTGCTCAGCAGTACTTACCAGAAATTTATGAAGCAGAAGTAGAGCGTTATGGAAACAGAACGTTATCTGGATTCTTAAGAATGGTTGGCGCTGAAATGCCAATGACATCTGATCAAGTAATTTGGTCTGAACAAAACCGTTTACACATTTCTTACGCAGGATGTTCAACAGGAGCAATCGCTGGAACAACACAAGTTATCAACATCAACCCTGGTGCAACAGCTAACGTAGAAAATGTAATCTCTGTAAACGATACAGTTGTTATATTAGATCCAGCTACTGGAATAGAAGCTAAAGCTATTGTTACATTGTCTACACTTGGTGCAGCAGGAAATATTACTGTTCAAAGTTTTGCAGGACCAGCTCTTACAGGAGCGGGTGGATTAGGATTCACTGCTACAGGATTAAAAGTATTCGTTTACGGATCTGACTACGCTAAAGGGTCTAACCCAACAAGAACTAGTGTAGAGCCTGTATTAACACAGTTTTCAAACTCTCCAATCATTATCAGAAACCAGTACGTTGTATCTGGATCAGATACTGCACAAATTGGATGGGTAAATGTAGCAACAGAAGACGGAACTGACGGATACCTATGGTACCTAAAAGCAGAATCTGAAACTCGTCTACGTTTCGAAGACTACTTAGAAATGGCGATGGTAGAAGGAGAAGTGAATGCTTCAACTCTTAACCCATTAACTCAGCCAGGAACTGAAGGTTTATTCGCTGCTATTAACGCACGAGGAAACGTAGAGACTGGATTTACTGCAGCTAACGGATTAACAGAGTTTGATGCTATCCTTAAAAACCTAGATACTCAAGGTGCAATTGAAGAAAACATGTTGTTCTTACAACGTCAGACTGCTCTTGACTTTGATGATATGTTAGCTTCAATTTCTACTGGAATGCAAGGTGGAGTTGCTTTTGGATTATTTGAAAATTCAGAAGATATGGCTCTAAACCTAGGATTCAGCGGATTCCGCAGAGGATCTTATGACTTCTACAAAACAGATTGGAAATACTTAAATGATGCATCTACTCGTGGAGCAATCAATGGAGTTAACTCAATCGAAGGTGTATTAGTACCAGCTGGAACATCAACTGTTTACGATCAAGTATTAGGAACTAACATCAGACGTCCATTCTTGCACGTACGATACAGAGCTTCTCAGACTGATGACCGTAGAATGAAATCTTGGTTAACAGGATCTGTTGGTGGAGCAAGCAACTCAACTCTTGATGCAATGGAAGTAAACTTCCTATCTGAAAGATGTTTAGTAACGCAAGCTGCTAACAACTTTGTACTATTCAAAGGAATCTAAGGATTCAAATAATGTAGAGATAAGGGTGCCTTCGGGCACTCTTACTTTACTTTTTAACTATTAAATTATATTATATCATGGCAAATAAAAAACCAACGGCTAAAAAAGCCGAAAAAGTAGAGGTGGCTGTAGAAGAAGTTGCAGCACCCGTAGTAAAACAAGAAAAAAAGGTAGTAGAAGAAAAAGCACCTTCAAAACCAAAATGGGAAATTAAAGACAGAATATACTACCTAAAAGGAAGATATACGCCTTTAACGTTAACAATACCAGGAAAGCACACTAGAAAGCATTCCTTATTGTATTTCGACCCCGAAACTGGTAAACAAAAAGAAATTAGATATGCAACTAATCACGATTCGCCTTTTGCAGAAGACCAAAAAGGAGAGGCTACAATGGGGCATATTATGTTTAGAGATGGGGACTTAAGAGTTCCTAAGGAACAACAAAACTTACAAAAGCTACTTTCGTTATACCACCCGTTAAAAGGTAGAATATACGAAGAATTTGATCCGGTTGAGGAAGCTTTTGATGATTTAGAAATGTTAGATTTACAAACAGACGCAGCCGTATTCGCTAGAGAAATGGATATAGACGATGCTGAGGCAATACTACGTGTTGAAATGGGTACTGCGGTAAATCAATTATCCTCTAAAGAAATCAAAAGAGACTTGCGATTATTTGCAAGAAACAATCCGTCATTATTCTTAGAATTAGCTCAAGATGAAAATGTAGGACTTAGAAATACAGCTATTAAAGCCACGGAAGCAGGCATTATTACGCTATCTCAGGACCAAAGAACATTCTCTTGGACTTCTAACGGAAGAAAGCTAATGAATGTGCCATTTGATGAAAATCCATACTCAGCAATGGCGGCTTACTTTAAAACCGACGAGGGTGGAGAAGTGTTTAGATCTATAGAAAAGAAAATTAACTAGTAGTTTTTAAAAAAACTAGGTGATTATATTATAGATGGTCAATTAATTTTAGCCGGCTTCATCACTGGGGCCGGTTAATATTTATAATAAAAAGAAATAAAATGGCAGTAAATGTAGATATAGTTTATAAAACGGTATTACTTATTCTGAATAAAGAGCAGAGAGGTAATTTAACTCCGGATGAATTCAATAAAGTTGCTACGCAAGTTCAATTGGAAATATTCGAAAGTTATTTTGATATGCTTAATATACAATTACGCCGACCAGATAATGATACGGAGTATGCGGATCGTATTAAAAACATCGATCATAATATATCTATATTTAAAGAATACGGCGCGGCAACTTACGTGCCAGCAGGAGGGTATTTTACCCTACCAACAACCTCGGGAGCAGGGGTAGCTACACAAACGCTCACAGGAAATGGAACTTCTATATCATTTCCTTTTACATCAATATCTTCTTCGCAATTACAAACAAGTGTTATTGCAGTTACAATAAATGGTGTATCAACCACGGCATTCACTATAAGTGGTGCTAATATTATATTTGATTCTATACCAGCTTTAAATGACGCTATAGTTGTTACAGCAACTCCACAGGACTTTTACAAGCTAGGTACAGTTATATATAAAGACTCTAATGAAGCTCAGCTATCACAGCGAAATGAGCTTCTATATATAAATAACAATCCTTTAATTGCTCCAACTAAAACGTATCCAATATATTTGTTTGAAGAGCACAAATTATATTTGTATCCGAATACCATTACATCGGATATAAATGTTAGTTATTTAAGAAAACCAGTGGATGTTACTTGGAACTTTACTATTCCAACCGGACAAAATTACTATCAATACAATCCTACTAACTCTGTAGATTTTGAGTTAAATAAAACAGAACAAACTAATATTATATTAAAAATATTGCTTTATTCTGGTGTAGTAATACGAGATCCTTCGATAGTAAATGTAGCAGCACAACAAGTGCAACAAGAAAATCAACGCTCAATAATGTAAGATATGCCTATACCTAATGGTGGTTTAATAACCGAAACAAATGAACAATACTACGCTGGAGCACAGCGATTTATTTCAAGCGGAGCTACAACTTTTACAACTACGTTTAATACTAATCTAGTCTTTGGATCTTATGATCCTGCAAATGCTGATTATGGATTAAACAATTTTAAATTATACACTAGCCCCTCTGGATTGCCAGGAACATACACTGAATATATATTAGCGTACACTGTTGCGGACAATATTATAACTTTTGGCGTAGCTCCTGCCGCAGGTGTTTATATAGCCGTTCAACTTAAAGCGCTAAACGGCGGAAACTTTGGGCTTGAAAATGCTTACGGTGATGCAGTACAAGAAAATTACGGAAGCTACTCATACACTTCATTAAACGATGTTATTAATGGGTTTATTGCTACTTATGTAGGCGAGCATAAATTAATTGGTGATGTTAAAAGAACCGACGTTATATTTCATGCTAAAAGAGGTTTGCAAGAGTTTAGCTATGATACATTAAAAAGCATAAAATCACAAGAGCTTACAATACCACCTAGTTTAAGTGTGGCAATACCTCAGGACTATGTTAATTATACAAACATGTGCTACATAGATAAAATGGGTGTAAAGCAGCCTATATATCCAGCAAATAATTTAACAACTAGCCCTTACGAAGTGCCTTTACAAGATGAAGAAGGCTTGCCTACACAAGACGGATTTGGCGACAACTTAGAAGGATCATCAATAACAAATGAAAGATGGGCTGCTGCAAATGATAGATTATTAAATGGGAATATAACACTTGATGATTATTGGTCTTACGGCAATTACCTTACAGGTAATCCTTTTTATGGCCAACAATATGGCAATGAACCACAATATACGCAAAGAAATGGTTGGTTCAATATGAATGAAAGAGATGGTACAATAGCTTTTTCATCTAATTTAAAAGACAAATTAATAGTACTTGAGTATATATCTGATGGATTAGCTTATGACTTAGATGCTAGGATACCTAAGATGGCCGAAGATGCATTATATGCTCACATATTATATTCTATACTAGCAAGCAGAATAAACCAACCAGAATACGTTATACAGCGTTTAAAACGAGACAGAGCAGCTAAGTTAAGAAATGCTAAGATAAGATTATCTAATATTAAGTTGAACGAAATAGTTCAAGTAATGAGAGGCAAATCTAAATGGATTAAATCATAATTGAATGGCACAGGAAATTAAAAACACATTTCTAAAGTCTAAGATGAATAAAGATCTTGACGATAGAATATTGCCTAACGGTGAATATAGAGATGCTCGGAATATATCTGTTGGTAGATCCGAAGATAATAATGTTGGTGCTTTAGAGAATATATTAGGTAACGAACTTGTTACCGGTACAGATATAGGTGCTAACTTAACTGTTATAGGTGTTTTAAATGATAACTCTAATGACAAGTTATTTTTATTTTTAACAGATTACACAGATCCTGATTCTGCCAGCCCAACAAATGCTCCGTCAACTTCAAAACATTATATATATTCATACAATAGTGTTACAGGAAATTACACTCTTTTAGTACAGGGCGAGTTTTTAAACTTTTCAAAAACAAATCCAATAATAGGTATTAACTTAATTGAAAACCTTTTATTTTGGACAGATAATAGAAATCAGCCTAGAAAAATCAATGTTAATCTAGCTGTTACTTTTTCACCTTTTGTGGCGGGAGAAGATTATTATAAAAGAGAACATCAAATATCTGTTGCTAAATATAACCCCTATCAGACTATTGAATTATACAATAGAGCTGATTTGCAAGTTTTAGCGGGAGCAACTACTACTTTGATTGAAGTAGCTGGTGATAGATTAGCCGAATTAACACCTTTTATAGGCGCCACGGTCGTGTGTGCCGAAGCCGCAACTCCAACATACGGTACTGACTATGTTAAGGTTACGAACGTTACCTTAATTGCTACAACAGGCCCTACAAGAATAGCCCTTTCGCCCGCATTAAATGCAGCGCCGACTGTCAATCAATATGTATCGCTCATAAAATCCACTATGAGTAACAAGAACGATGACAATACTTGGCCTGGAGATCCGGACTTTTTAGAAGATAAATTTGTTAGATTTAGCTATAGGTTTAAATTTGATGACAATGAGTACTCTTTGATGGCACCATTTACTCAAATAGCATATATACCAAAACAAAATGGATATTTTATTGATGGAGATGAAGATGCAGCCTACCAATCAACTATAGTGGGCTTTATGGAAAACCTAGTTCAAAATATTGGATTAATTATTCCTTTACCTTGCTCTGCTAATAACTTAGTATCTGATTATAAAATTAGCGAAGTAGAAATATTGTTTAGAGAAAGTGATGGTATTGCTGTTAGGGTATTAGATAGTGTTGCTTCCGGGGATATATCAGGAGAAATTGGTGCTGGTAATTATTATACCTACGAGTACCAATCAAGAAAACCCTATAGAACATTGCCAGAAGCACAAACAGTGCGGGTGTATGATAAAACTCCGGTAAGAGCATTAGCTCAAGAATCATCCGGTAACAGAATAATATATGGTAATTACATAGACCAACAAACACCACCAGACTCTATAAATTATAATTGTAGAATAGCTAATAAATCTAGTACAGGTGTTTATAATAACTTTATAGAATATCCAAATAGCTCTGTTAAAAGAAATAGAAATTATCAAATAGGATTTGTATTATCTGATAAATTTGGTAGGCAATCGCCTGTAATATTATCTTCAGTAGATGTGGGGCTAGAAAATAGTGGGCAATTTTATGCGGGGTCAACAATATACAGCCCTTACGATTTAACTTCAGGGGATACGGATCCTATAACTTGGTTTGGGGACGCTATTCAAGTTCTTATTAATGAGCCAATAGCATCGGAAATAGATTCTTCTACGGGTACGCCCGGATTATATGCTATAGAACAACAAGCTGCGTCTACGGGTAAAGGATTTGCAGTGTCAGCAGGATTTGTAGGAACGCCCCCAACTATATCTGGAAATACATATACATTTACATTAGATGATGGTGTTGGAAGATTTCCAAACAACGTGAATGTGCCAGTAAAAGATGCTCAAAATTATTTAAGAGGTGCTTACGAAGACTTCGTTGAAGTTACAAACGTTGTAAATACAGTAGGTTCTATCTATGTAGTAACAACAGATGGTCAAGTAAATGATCTTTACTTGAGAACTGACAATATACCAGCAGGCGATCCTGATTTAAAATTTGCATATACTATTAATGATTTAGGATGGTACAGCTACAAAATTGTTGTTAAACAAACTGAGCAGGAATACTACAATGTATATTTACCTGGTTTAACTAATGGTTATCCTGGGCAAGTTACTACTAAAGCTACCACTAATGGTGCTTTTCCAACAGATGAAGTAAATTTAACAGCGCACACTGTACTATTTAATGATAACATTAATAAAGTACCTCGTGATTTAGCAGAAGTTGGGCCTGATCAAAAACAATTTAGAAGCTCTGTAACTTTATATGGTAGAGTAACTAACACTTTAGGCACCGTAGCAACAACATCTAATGAACAATACTATCCTAGATTAGTTGCTACAGGTAAAAACGCTATCGATCACACAGCAATAGCAATAGCGGCAGCTGACGATTTTAACATGAGCTTTAGCGATCTTTCTACATCAGTCTCTGCAGATTCTACTAATGGTATTAACGGTAATTTAGCATTTTACCAAATAGAAACTAAGCCTTTAATAGCTAGAATATCAACAACTGAAAAATCTATTGGCGCTACTGTTAATAACAATACTGCACTTGCTAGTAATATGTTGCCTTTCTTAGCGATATACGAAACGGCTCCTGTTGAGTCTTTTCTTGACATATATTGGGAAACCAGCTCAGAGGGATTAATAGTTGATTTAAACACAGATATTGCATCTAGTAATTCAGGCGCAGTTGCATTCTCTGCGATTACGTGGGACTTTACAGAAGCAATAACACCTAACACGGTAGTTACTAATTTTTTCCAGCCTATAGATAATACAGGTGCAACTTATGTAGCTACTCCAACAGCAGAACTTGTGTCTGCTATAAACGGAGTAGGCGGAGATGTTGATTTCTTTAAATTAAATGCAGGTGCTGTAGGAACAGCTAACGAAGGTAAATTTCAATTAGAATATACCGGAGCAGGTATAGTTTATACCTCAACAAGTCCTTTAGTTGATATCTATACTTTTGTTATAAGAGTTACCACGTCTACAGGAGATATAAGCGATATTCAAATAGGTGGTGAAATAGGAGCCATAGGGGCATTAAAGAACCTGCAGCCTAGCTTTGGCACTATATCTAACAAAGTTAAAACGGTAAATGATCGTATATTAATACCAGCGTCTGATTGGGCTACTGCATCAAATGGTACGGCTTTAACAGGTGATTCTAAAAAACAACAATTAGTATATTCGTTTACCGGTAGTGGAATTCCTGATAACTGGGTTATGGATCCTAACAACGGAGAATTAACACAAGCAACGCCAGCAGTCAATACTACAAATGTTCCAGGAGTGTTTGCTGGTAATCCTTTAGGAATTTATACTATAAACCTTAAAATAGAAGATGCTAATGCGGTTGGAACCCCTGTAGGTGCTGCCTCAGGATATACGTCATTATTTGCACAACAAACTGGACTTACAATTAGAATGGAACCAGCTGCGGTAAATACCGGTGCTAAGAGCACCTCTTGTGTAATTGATCCGCCTTCGGTGGGGGCGGCTACTATAACTGGAGACGGGGTTATGGGACCAGAAAATTTTAATCAACTAGTTAGCTGTATTTATTATATAGCCGATACTAATTTAACTTTAGCAGGTGATTTAATATATGATAATAGTACGATACCTAATCCTGATACAGGCATAGACATAAACGTTGTAAGTTATAGAATAGGTACAGAATCTCACAAAAGCGGGACCATAAGTTTTAGCATAAATACATTATCTCCTTGGAATGGCAATGCTGATAATGATTTTAATATGCCGGGAACAACATTTTATTACCGTGCAGTAGGCGAAACAGAATGGAGAATTTTACCTAGGTCATTAGAATCCAACAGGGTTGGTACAACTTCACCCGTGATTGATGTAGATGCCTTGCAATCTCCCTTGAGAGATGCGCCAGCGCCTGCAGATCAGCCAGATGCCGCGAATTTTAATAATTCAAATTACAGGATAAACGACGCGGGTACCGACGATGTATGGGTACAAACTGTAAGAGCGTTTAATTACAATGATATTATAGGAACTTTTGGTATTGTGGGTGTTACAGGAATAGAATATGCTATCCTAGTTAACAGAGTAAGACAATATGGATCTTCCCCTGGGTCAAAAGCTAACGGGTTAACAAGATCTTGGGTAGTCGCTGACGATTTAGAATACCCTACATGCGTTCCGTGGCAAGGTAAAAATTGTGTAGTAGAAAACGGAGGCGCTGGAAACCTTTTTAAATATAACCGTTCTGTTCAAAGTACTGGTTCTACATTGTTTCTTAATACTACTGCAGGAAATATATTTGCAAGAAGCCCTTACGGAGATTATGTTAATGAGTTTTACACCGATGCAACTAATTTTACCCCGTATATACCTGCTTCGGCATCGTTGCCATACGTAAATATATTAATGGACAGAGTGCTAACAGTTAGTACCCTTGCTCAATGGACTACTCTTAGCGATGGTAATCCAGGTACACCATCAACTCCTATTGACTTACAATGGGTTGTAGGATATGATCAGCAAGGTACAAAATTGGTATATAGTGATATAGCAGACGGTGTATCAGCTGTTCAAGTTTCAAGTGATCCAACACCTCCTTTTTCACGGGATAAGGGTACATTAAGAATATCTAAAAATTAAAGTTAATGGCAAAAGTTATAGAATTAAAATACTTTAATACTTTTTGGTTAAAAAAGATTAAAAGCATTGTTGACGTGGTGCCATCTACTACAACGTATACTTCTAATGTGGGAGCTACATTTACTGTTGCAGCTGTTGCGGCGTCAGAAATGAAAGTAGGTCAACAGGTAACTATAGTCGACGGGGCTAATACTTATAATAGTTATGTAAAAGAAAGAAATAGCAATACAGAATTTGTAGGAGGCGCGGCACCTACTTTTACTATTACAGGGGGTGTAACTATTAATTTTGGTAAAATAATAAACTTTGATCAAGTACCTTCTGCCTATGCTGGCAGCCTTGCCGATGATTGGCTAATAGAAGAATCTAGAATTAGAGGGGGTTACAATAACACATCGGTGGATTATGGAGTTAAAGCTTATTTAGTGGAGGATGAGCCTGATCAATCACATAGGTTTAGTTCGCTTATACATTCAGGTATATTTAATTCAAGAACAGGTGTTAATCAAACTAATCAATTTTCTGTTGGTGAGGATATAACTAGAACAATAGATCCATCTAATGGTTCGGTGCAAAAGTTATATGCGGAGGACACTAACTTAATAATATTCCAAGAAAGCAAGGTAAGTAAATCTTTAATAGATAAAGACGCAATATACTCAGCTGAAGGAAATGCTACAGTTACAACAAGACCATTAGTTATAGGACAGAATGTTGCTTACGCTGGAGAATATGGGATAAGCACAGACCCTAGGTCTTTTGCTGTAAACGGTTATAGAAAATATTTTACAGATAGAGATCAAAACGTTGTTTGTAGATTATCAATGGATGGTATTACGGTAATCTCTGATTACGGCATGACAGATTACTTTAGGGATGCATTGTCAACAGCGGGGCCATCAACTAATATAACAACAAACATAGTGGGTGGTTGGGATGCTCATAATAAACAATATGTCCTATCAATACCTAAAGGCATAGTAGCCGGAAAAGAAACTTTAGCATTCGATGAAAGGTCAAAAGGTTGGACTAGTTTCTTCGATTACGATCCAATTCAGGTTATAAGTTTAAATAATGACTTTTTTACCACAAACGACGGTAAATTATATAAACACTATCCAACTAATCCGCCATCTAGGGCCACGTTTTATGGTACAACATATAATTCAACTGTAACATTTGTATTCAATGGAGCGCCATCTATGGTTAAAAACTTCCAGACAATAAATTACGAAGGTGATACTGGTTGGAGAATGAGAACCTTCACGACTAACACAGATAACGCATTGTCAATATCTGAAGCGGTTTTTGCTACAACATTAGAAGAAATGCAAAATTCGTTATTGGTAAATAGTTTTAAACTGAAAGAAGATAAATATTATGCTGATCTTGTAAATGATACAGCTTCTCAAAGCGGCGAGGTCGTATTTGGAAGATCTTCTTCAGGAGTAAAAGGATTCTTTGGAGAAGTTAAAATGGGTATTAATAATACAAACGTAGGTAAAAAAGAATTATTTGCAGTAAGCACAGGATTTGTGCAATCATCATAATTAAATTAAATGAATAAAGAATTATCAACTAATTTCATAGAAAGCTTAGAAGAGTTGCAAGATGTTTTTATAGAAAACAACAACATAGAAGGCATATATGGAGACGGAAAATCTTTAGTTAATAACGAAGAATTTCCAATAACAAATAATTTTACAGACGGTTTATATATGCGCCAAATGAAAATGAAAGCTGGTAGCTTTGTTATAAGTGCGATGCACCATACAAATCATTTTTGGTTTTTATTGTCAGGCAAAGTTATTGTACAAGCCGATAACGAAACAGTAGAACATATTGCGCCGTGTTGGTCTTACTCGCTAAAAGGAACTAAAAGATTAATTAAATGTATTGAAGATTGTGTTTGGATAAATGTAATAGCTAATCCAACCAATACTAAAGATATGAAAGAAATAGAGAATAATTTTTTTTCAGCAACGCTGGAAGAGTATAATAAAAAAGAAAAATTATGTCAGGAATAATAGCAGCAGCGGCAATAGGAGCTGCAGGAAGTATATTCGGCGGAATAATGGGTGGTAGTAACGCTAAAAAACAAGCTAGAAGAGCGGCTCGTGAAAGAGAGCGCATAGGTAGGCAAATGGCCGCTTTTGAAGCCGGGCGTCAAGAAGTAATAAATCCTTTTTCCGATGTCACATCCCTGTCTGGCTTAATTGATGAAATGAGAGGAGACTTATCTAATCCATTCGCTAATTTAGGTGTTGCTACAGGCGCTGCGGAGATCCAGATGGAACAAACAGATATTGCATTAGCAAATACACTAGATGTGCTACAAGCTACGGGAGCAAGCGCCGGAGGAGCTACGGCATTAGCCCAAGCCGCTAAGCAAAGTAAGAAAGAAGTTGCTGCTAATATAGAGCAACAAGAAGCTGCTAATGAAAAGCTAAGAGCTCAAGGGGAACAAGCACTGCAAGCTAAAG
>Ga0257110_1000477_pt1 | contig 19538 bp, 30 predicted proteins | sample LP_taG_7_FD_190184 | JGI IMG/M metagenome (GOLD analysis project Ga0257110, IMG submission 190184) | Marine microbial communities from Northeast Subartic Pacific Ocean, Canada - LP_J_2015_P26_10m | ecosystem: Environmental > Aquatic > Marine > Oceanic | place: Canada: Northeast Subartic Pacific...
ATTCGATACGTCGCTAGAATGTCGTATACCAGCTAATAAAGGAGATCTTATCAGGAGTATGATGTTGAAATTTACTTTACCTCAACCCACGACACCTGGTAAATCTTTTAATGTAACGTTTCAATCGACTGGTTCGGGAAATAAATACTTTATAGATGGTGTCCAACAGGCAACATTGACTTTATATGAAGGTACGACGTATACTTTTAATGTGAACGCGGGTAGCCACCCGTTTTACCTATCTGAAACGATTAATGGAACCCGTAATAGTGGTTCTGTGTATGATACTGGTGTGACTGGTGATGGAACAGACAATGGTGCGGTTACATTCGTCGTACCAGTGAATGCACCTTCCACGTTATACTATTACTGTTCTGCACACTCAAATATGGGTGGTCAGATAAACGTGAAAAGTCTTCGGTACCGTGAATCTATAGGTGCGCAGATAATAGAATACGCGGACTTACGTATAGGTGGTCAAACAATTGAACGTATAACCGGTGATTATATATACATGTATAACCAGATACATAACAATCACGATGATACCGACCAAACTCTTTATTTTCTAACTGGTCATGGTAATTATATACCTGTTTCTTACGATTGGGATTATAGTGTAATGTTACCATTCTATTTTTTTAGACATCCGAGTTTAGCTTTACCTGTGTGTGCTATAACAAAACAACTCGTCGAGGTTGAAATAAAGTTTAGAAAACTAGAGGATATAACTGTGACGTACACTACTTCATCCGGTGCTATAGAAGATCCACCTTCAGACGTATCATCTACAATCAAAAAAGTTTCATTAATAACGGATTTCTTTTATATAACCGAAAATGAAAAAAATTTCTTATTATCACGCCCAATTGAATATGTTATAACACAAATTCAACTGTCTCAGTTCAAAATGAAACCCGGAGAAACGAAAAAGTCTGGTATGCTTAACTTTAAAAATCCAGTTAAGGAGATGTTTTTTGTGGCTATAAGCGATGATGTATTTAAATATAACCCGATTAAAAATGTTACAATGAAATTTAATAATAATACGATAATAGACGCTGATAATTTAATGCTAAGCTATGAACAACCTCTAAAATATTACACAGGAACTACAGAAAATAACTTCGGTGTGTATAGCTTTTCACTAAAACCAGAAACATACTATCCGACAGGACAAGTTAATATGAGTAGAATTGCACACAATTTAATAGAAATAGAACTCGATAGTCCAGATTCAAGTTTTGGGCACAAAGTTTACGTGTATGCAGTTAACTATAATGTTTTGCACGTCGAAAGCGGTCTCGGAGGTTTAAAATTTTAGTCAGTTATACTAGTAATGGCTGGCCGTGTTCAATTAGAAACATCTGGTCCACAGGACGCTTTTTTTACGGATGATCCAGAATATACCTATTTCATAAAAAATTTTCAAAAGCATTCTAATTTTGCACCGTTCTTTGTTGATTTGGACGTTGAAGGTGAAGTTGAATTTGATAATATTATAAGGTGTACCATACCCCAAGATCAAGGTGACCTTTTAAAAACAGTAAGTTTAAAATTTGAATTATCGGAAATACAACAAAACTTACTAAGTGGTGATGGTATATTAGGTATTGGGTATGTGGAGTCTATAGGACACGCTATTATAGAGTATGCCGAAATATTAATCGGTGGTAAAACAATTCAAAGAATACCAAGTGATTTTTTAGCTATTTATTATGATAATTATGTAACACAAACGAAACAGAAAAATTTATCTAAACTTATAGGTAAACCACCTTTAGAACATTCAGGTACACCTGTATCGAATCACGAAATTTCTGGGTATTTAGGATTTGCGACACAAAAACAAAAATTTTTCGTTGATATACCCTTTTATTTCCACAATAACCCCGAACTCGCTATTCCTATTTGTGCAATAGATAAACAGGAAATTGAAATTATTATTAAACTTAGGAAATGTAGTGATTGTATATTTGGTCATGATTCTACCAGTCCAGCTGATGATGATAATGTTCGTTACTTGGCAAATAATGTATCAACAAAGGGTCTCATTAAAAACATGAAAATAACTACCGAAATGGTATCATTAACAGATGTTGAAAAGAAAAAAATTAAATCTGAAAAAATAGACTATATAATTACACAAATACAGGAAAGTAAATCTATAATACCACAAGACCCAGATATAAGTTCTATAGTCGATATTAAACATAACCTTAATTTTAAAAACTCTGTAAAAGAGATATTTTTTATAATTCAAAGACTTAGAAAGGTACCAGGTAATCATTTTGTTACTAATTTCGATTATGATTCAATGTTTATAGTTTATGATGGAGAATATGTTAATTATGAACACCTCAAATCATTAAAAATGTCTCTAGATGATTCAGAAATTTTAAATGAAGAAACGGGTGATGTTATAAATTTACGCGCTGTACAAAGTGGTATACACCATTCAAGGACACAACTTTTTAGGAGGTATTATTCTTATAGTTTTGCGCTCGAACCTGAACGATGGTATCCGACAGGACAGAAAAATTTCAGTATGGTTAAAGATCAGGTATTAAAACTTAAAGTAACACCTGATAATTTAGCACAAAGAGAACTTAGAGTTTTGGCACATAGTTATAATATACTCCGAGTGGAGAACGGTATTGCTCAAACGTTATTTTAATACAATGAATCAATCAGAAAAAGATGCTACAACACAACTCGTTGAACAGTTTCAACAAACAGCTATAGATGTTGTACAACCCGTCATGGAACAAGCCATAGTTTTTGCAGCCGAATATGCAAAGGCATGTGGTCGTGATACTATACTCGGTAAAGATATGGAATACGCTATGAAGTATTGTGCAATGAACGAAGTTGGTAAGAAAACGGGTTCACATTTCCCAGAAATTTACGATGAATCAGATAGCGAAGAAGAAGAATTGGATGTAGTAGACGAGGAAGACATTGAATTTGAAAGGTATTCTGGTAGAGAATACAAATTCGTTAAAATGAACATTGCGTACGATAATTGGGGTACGTGGGTGCCGAAAAACCCAACAGAACATATGTTAAAAAATGCTATAGATAGTAATGGAGACATCTAATTTAGAAGGTTGGGATAAGGATGTTATATATTTTAAAATATCAAATTGTGATGATAGCTCGGATAAAGACTCTGACTCTGACTCTGACTCAGAAACTGAAACCGATAACGAGTCTGGAACCGAATCTGAATCCTCAGGGTATTCTTATTCTAAAGAAAAACCTATTAAAAATATGAAAGGGTACTTTAAAAATACGAAAAAATATAAGAAAATTTTATTCGACGAAAATTTTCTCCCAGAATAAAATCTACATTTATAGTATAAAAATGTCTGCTGCCAAAGAAACTATTACACTCGTCGCATCGGAACTCGAATCGCAATCTCTCAACGCTATCGTCGCTGGGTTTTCCTTCGCCGCCGCCTTGTCTTGGGTTGACTTGGTCAGGTGGTTGGTTAACCAAGTGATCAAGGTTAACAAGAACGGTGGTATGAACTACACACTTACCGCGTTGTTCACAACTCTCTTGTCCATCTTTGTCTTTATGGTCACTTCCAGAGTGTCCTCCAAGGTTAACAAGCCAGCACAACCAGTGTTCGCTGTTACTAAGTAAGTTGAAGTCGTTTCGGTTTCTTTATAATTAAAAGTAAAAATAAACCTGCTGCGACTACCATAAATATAGGTATAAAAGCATCCCAGTTATGTACATCCTCTCTAAATTCATAGGGGATTTCCATAGGTGTAGGTAAACTCTCCCCTCGTTTAGATCTAGGTATATTTTCCATTTTATCTGTAGAACATGTTACTGCTAATTTTAGTATATGATTCGCATTTCTAAAATCGTAAGGTATGAGCCGATTATTACTACTATAATAAAATTGAACACGTAAACTTGATATTGTTTTTTGTGCCCCACTATCAAAATTATGTTCGACAGCATCGTCTACACCAGAATAGTTAATTACGTCTCCACACATGAGTATTCGTCCAGTATAAAAAGGTGTATCTGAAAATACAGTCTTATTAAATTCATCGGACCCACTACTCAATTTTACAATTATTGCGTCTGCGCCCTGTAAATTAATACTACCAGTCGTTAATGAAGAACTACTCGATGAAATATCAGATGATGGTAAACCAAGTATATCGTGTGGTGTAGTATACCCTGTAACGTTTGTATTATATCCATTTATACCCGAATAGAATTTGAATGTAAAATCACCCGAGTTACATGTAAACGTTATTGCATTTGTGGTTTTATTAAAAGTAGCACCAGTTATAACTGTACAATTCAGTTTTATAGTATCAGCAAGTTCTTGGCCGCTATAGTTTCCAACGGGTATAGTTACAGTCTGAGTACTCCCACCATTTGTTAACACTTCCATTTGATTATTTCGAGAATGTATGAGAAACTGACTGTTATGAATACGTGCTGATATTAATGAAATTTTTGTGACTTCGTAAACAGGTGTTTTTAATTTAACAACATAGTCTGCAGGATTTGAATAAGAAACGGGATCTCTTTCTCCACTATCTATGTCTAAGGTATGTACCCTCATTAAAATATAGGAGCATTATTTTAATGAGCGATTTACTTATTTTATTATACGTTTAAGAAAAACTATGTGACAATGGGTTTCTAGAAAGTTGATTTTTAGCTATATCTAAACCACTCTGAGAAGAATTAGGATTTTCGTTACCTTTGTATGCATTAAATTGGTGATAATCGTTATGTCTATAATTTTGTGTCCAAGCACCGTTTGCAGAGTTTACTCGACCATCAATACGGGACGTGTCTGAACGAACACCTGTTAACATACCACCCTGGTTTAGTGGGTCGGCGCGAACATTCATTCGACCAGCACCCGCCGTTCGACCAGCTTTACCTCTTTTATCTGTTGGTCTCAATCCAAACTTATTAAGTTCCTCGACTGCATAAGCATCGCCATAAACTCTACTTTCACCTATCTTTGAAGATGGAGAATTCAAGTACCCGTGTGAATATTTATTGATATTTGGTGATGGCATATTTGTATATTGATACGATTCTATATTACCATCCTTCTTGTTACGTGTTGGTTCTGCTGCACGTGTTAAAGCGGAAACGGTTCTCTTTGGTGCGGCCGTAGAAAGAGTATCAGTTCTAAGTCCGGTTTCAGAACGATTTGTTGTTCTTTTAGTTTTTTCGTGTTCACTTCTTGGGGTCAAGCCCGAGAATCCTTGAGAACGTCCGCCAACGTTTGGAAGACGTTCTGGTAAAAATGAAGTTTTTTCCGGTCTATTATTAGCAAGTTCACCGGCAATTCCTCGACGACCACCTTTACCATCAAATGCGGGACCACTTCTCCCTGGTAAAGTAGTTAATTTATAAGCACCTACATTTACAGGATTCACACGGAAAAGTTGTTGATGACCACCAACTGATGGAACATTTGGATCAATACCCAAACCTGGTCCAACATTCTGACGTTCTATTGGTGATAAGTTATTCATTCTACCACCGTCATACATGATCCTATCTCTCATTTCCAAAACTTCACCCCCAGAAGATCTTTGTGTTGACGCAATGTCACCGAAGGAGCCAACTTCTTTTTTATGAAAAATTGTTTGTTCGACTAATGGTGATGCTTCACCTAAATATGTATCATTTATATTGATATTTCTATCGTTAAATTCTAAATTTTCCTGTACACTATCCTGTTCTATAGGAGCACCTTCTGATATATATGTTTCGGTTGGTTTACTTAATTTACGACCAGCGTAGACAAGTCCTGCTATAGCCATTATGGATATTGGATCAGCCATTCTTATTTCTTACTGACATTTTTATTAAGGTATCTTTGCTGAAACAAACCATTTTGAAGTTCGGCTCGTGTACTGGATGGTTCGTAACTTTGGGTTCTGAGTGGGAGTTTACACGATACATTTTGGAGTGGGTGTAAATTTTGTTCGTATGTTTTCGCTAAAACTTTGTTAAATCGGGAGGTAGATTGTGGACGAAGCATGTCACTCGTTTCAATATATTCAGCTGGAGATCCTTTACCCGCCATATACGGCGCAGTACCGTATAACATAGTATTTGGCCTCGATGAAACGTAGTTTAATGAAGTGGGCTGAGGATACATAAAAACTTCTTCGTTTGCACAAACTGTTGGTACAGCATTATCAGTGACTAATTTGATTCCTGGTTGGAGTTGGTACGCCATTTACTATTACAAAACATTTTGTTTAAGAAAATCGAGTATCGACTAAATATATTTAAAATATGAAATTATGAAGAATGACCAGCTGCTAATCCTGAACCTCTATGCATACCACTTCTCTTATCCCCATTTGGATCTAACCCCGCAAAAGCTTCGAGTTGAACACCTCTTGCGTTTGGATCACATAATCGTGGGTCTTGTCTACAAGTTTTTTGTCCCTGTTCACCATGTATAAATTGGTAATATGGATCATTTCCTAGAGAAGAATTGGCTGTACTTACAAATTGTCTAGAACATGCATTTCTTTGGTATTCTGGTAAAGATGACCTAGATCTAGATGGTCCATATTCTATACCTTTTGTAGCGTAATGGTCGTACGATTTTTTCACCGTTGGATAATAACAAGCACTTGGTCTGTCTGGTCTATCAACAAAATCTGTCATCAAAACATTACCCATTGGGTTATCCTGTGTGGGTAAGGTACATGGTCTTTTTGGACGTTCGTGTGCTGTTTTAGCTAATCCTAATTTTATCATATCGGATTTTTCCATTATATATAAAACACCTAATGCAGTTCCTCCTAATACAAATATACGTATATCACGGTTTATAAGATATATAATACAGGTTGCATAAATAATAAATCTCGCAGTGGCATTAACACGTTCTTCTGGAGTAAGTGTTTGTGAAGGCCAGAATTCTAATACTTTGTCTGTTCGAATGAGTTGTTTTGGATCTTCAAACCAAGAAGTCATTTATATATAGTGAGTTTATTTTTTACCACCTAACATGCCACCTAACATGCCCTGCATGGTTTTCATAAGAGCGGCTTCGTCTAAACCACCTTCACCTTCCGAACCCATTTTATCGGCGCACTCTTTTGCCACACTTTCAATCATGGATAACGTGTCTTCTGGAATTGATTTAATTGTCGTACCTAGCATGTAAAGCGTTTGTACATACTGCCAGATAGCGGTTTTTGTATTCTCTGAACACGTCCCCCAATGTTTTTCTAAATTAACACCTTTCATGAAATCTAAATTCTTAGACTCTTTTATGAAAAAAGAATCGTCTTTCTTTGAAATTTTTTCTGCATATGGTGTTACACCGGACATGAAACCGTCTACTACTAATCTCGGGTTAGTTTCTTTCATTAAATCAAATGCAGATAAACACTTTTTTAATCCCTTTTCCTCTGGGAATGTCCTGTGTAATTCAGTAAGAAATTGACCCATCATTTCATTAAATGCGGAAACTGATGTCATTGTTGTATATTATATACATAATACTAATAATATCTTTAAGTTTACACACTAAAACGGTTCTGAACTAATACTTTCTTTCTTACCCAAACCGTTTGAAACGATAATAAATACTAAAATTGCAACAAGTGCGGATGGTTTTGTGTACGAGCTCAACTCGATTTTACCTTCATTGTTAAGTTTGGACTTAAAGTGTATATAGCCTGCAGTTATACATCCAGCAATTAAACCCGCCCAAGCTGGATCTCTTAAATAATCTTCAAACTCCATTTATTTATACATGATGTTTTTTTGACGAGATTCGGCAGCGTCTGGAAAAAATACATCGTCAGATTCACCATGTTCGTTATCCATATTCTGTCGTGCCTGAGGAGCCGTATTTATAGTTTTGAATTCGTTGTTCATGAAAGAGTTTGTAGGTTCTCCTCTCATATAAGGTTCTTCTCCCATAGAAGGTTCTCCCTCCATAGAAGGTTCTCCCTCCATAGAAGGTTCTCCCTCCATAGAAGGTTCTCCCTCCATAGAAGGTTCCCCCCCCATAGAAGGTTCTTCGTTTAATTCTGGATTAAATGGGTCTTGTGAAACTTCTTCACCACCTTCTTCTATAAGCTCTGGGTCTTCCGAATCAGTTATCTCCGCGTCTCCTAAATCAAGGTCTTGACCTTCTTGAGACTGTGACATATAGGTTTGTAATATTTGCTGAACAGGTATGAGTTCTTTTACCGCATTTTCAACACATATAGAAAATCTTTCGAATAATTTATCGTTTCTAGCATATTCATTTTGTGTTTCGTGGTATAGATAAGGATCGTTATACAAAGATTCTGCGACTTTATTATGACACATTTGTATAAAAACTTCATTGGTTGGAAGTTTAAGGGAAATTTTTTTATTATCTTTACTCAAACGAACAGCTGATAATATTTTGACACAACTCACGAAAACGGCCGCTAATAAATCATTAAACCACGCACACCTATTCGCTATATTATCAGAGTGTTGTTTAGACATTGCATCACTCCAGTTAGGAACTTCCTTTAAAAGTTTTTGGTACATAATAAGTACTTTTCTTCCTTTAGAGAGTTTGTATGCTTCTTCATACATTTCATCAAAAGTCTCGATCATAACTGGACACATCAATAAACAAAGTTGACCGAGATATTCTCTTTTAGCTTCAACTAATATGTTAAGGTTATCCATTTATGATAAAGTGGGTTTTTTTATGAGACGTTATTATCGCGCCCCCTGTATTTATTTGCAGTCTTTTTCAAGTTCACAAGTGTTGGAAAATCGTCAAAATCTTCTTCTGGTTTTTCCTCAATACGCTTTTCAACTTTTTTAGCCCGCCAAGATATACATATTTCAAATTCACCTACAACTTGAACCATAAATCCACTAATTTTAAATTGTCTTATTAAATAATCATTAGCTTTTCGCCTGTCGAAATGTGGGTACCCCATAACAAACGATGGTATTTGAACGAATACATATTTATTACCGATTTCTACGGATTTGCGTATTTTTTTAGATATTTGTTCATATAATTTTACATATGTCTCCTTTTTTAGTCGTTTACGTTTATCAGCTATCTTAGATATTTCATCTATAGTGATCATCTATGTTACTATTGGAACATTTTTAGGTTTACCATACGCATCTTGATAATTTTGTATTTCCTTTTCAACGAGTAAATTAGTATTGTTTTTTATGTAAGATATTTCACTTTCTCTTATAAGTGAATAATCTTCAAACTCTCTTGGTGGTATATTATTAGTAAAAATACCTTCATTATCAGGTTTCTTTATATGAATAGGTTGTGTCTGTAAACTTAATATAACAACCGATGGTTTTTCGTTAACTAATTCCTTTTTCATATTTTTGAACTGGTTATATTTTCTCTTGAATTTTCTTAAACGAGCATCTTCAATTTCTGTTCTTAATGTTTTATTTTCCATTTTTTCTATAACTTTAATTAAATCCTTCTCCATTTCTACATCATTTTGATCATCTAGTTCATTAATATCATACCGTGGTCCCATATTTATAATACGTATAACAGCAGAAACGGCAAATCCAAAATCAAAACCACCTTTTCCGTACTTGACTACCATAAACATACACTTACAAACTTTACCCGGGTTTTCAGTATCTTTGTTTTCGTATATTTCGGCTTTTATAGTTTCTATTATATATGTACATAAACCAGTTCTCTTTGAAATTTGTTCATTTGTTCTTAGTATAATTTCCTGTATAAGATCGTGTGTAATAGACAAATCACTTTCTTCGTATCCGGATAAGTCTATATCTTCATCATTTAATTCGTCAGGTGGTGTATTAGTGAACTTCTCTGTCCTGGTTAGTGAATATATCACAAATAATGTCAACAGTATTATAACTATTTTGTTCATCTTATTATTAAATTTTATTTTATTTTATATGTGAAATTATTGCGAAATTATTATAAGTTAATACTTTAAATGTCTCTTTTAATATACAGCCCTCAATGTAGTCATAGTTTAGATATAATTAATTATATAAATAAAAATGATAATTTAAAACAAATTGTTAGTTATCATAATATTAATAAATTGGGAATACCTCCTCAATACAAAAGTAAACTCAGTAGAGTACCTACAATGCTCACTAAAAATGGAAAACTACTTGTTGGTAACGAAATAAAAAACTGGCTCGAGTCTCTTTTACCAATTAAGGAAGTAGAAATGGCGGGTTTTGGTACGTGTGCTATGACAACTTTAGAAGGTGAAAGTACAGATGATATGTTTGGTATAGACGATTATGGTATTTCTTTACAACCTCCTATGACGACTGAACTTGAAGAAAAAATAAGTAGAAGTGTAAACGATGCGTATACTGAACAAAATAAACAATAATTAAAGATTTAATACAATTTATTATAAATGAAGTTAGCTACAGTACAAGCTTCAGCTATAAAATCGACTTTTGAAGTTCTTAAGGATATATTAAACGATGTTAATATATATTTTAAACCAGATGGTATGTATATAGTAACTTTAGATACAGCACGGACATCACTTGTAGATATGTATCTAGCATCGGATAACTTTGAAGAGTATAACTGTGAATCTGAAATAATAGCCGGTATAAATGTTTCAAATACGTTTAAACTTCTCAAATCTATATCAAATAGTGATGTTCTTATTATTAATATAGACACAAAAGAATATATGAATATAGAAATATTTAGCGAAATCAAAAAGACATCTACAAAGTTTGATCTAAAGTTACTCGATATAAACGAAAATCAAATTGAAGTACCTAAAATGAAAATGACAACTATAACTCCGATGTTATCTGCAGATTTCCAAAGAATATGTAGAGATATGTATAATATTGGTAATGATATAGAAATAACAAGGGAGGATAAAAAACTAAAACTTTATTGTTCAGGTGACTTTGCAAATCAGGAAACTATTATAGAATGTATCGATCAAAGTCCGAAAATATCTGGTATATATTCCCTTAGATACATGAACATATTTACTAAAGCTACAAGTATGTGTTCAAATGTTCAGATAATGCAAGAGGACCAAAATAGGTTTCTTATACTAAAATATAACGTTGCTAATTTAGGAGAATTAAATTTTTATTTAGCGACTAAGGTATCCGAAGATCTGTGATATAACATTTAACGGTACTCACTTTCTTAACCATACCTATAGCATTTTTTAACTTAATATTTGGGTATTCTAATTCAAGTGTCTCATCGTCATAATATAACATGTCACTTATTTTTACATTTTCACCGTGAAAATTACCTCTAGGACCCGCGTATCTCTTTATTTTGTTAAGTAAATCCTTTACAGGTTTATCATCCGAATCAAGCAAAATTGCACTTACGATTGGTATGTTAAATATAATACCATTGTCACTTTCGGGTGGCCATTTGTGTACCAAATCATTTACCAAGTATTTGTACATTTTATCGTTATACCAATATTTAATACGTAAAATAATATGAGTTACGTTCTTTGGAACTATAGAATTATTATAATCTATACCGTTTAAATTTTTATAAAAATTCTCAGTTTCTCCATCCCATTCATCACATTCATCTTCCCAAAAATCATCGAGTTCTTCTGGTATTATATCGTTATCAATTGTATACTCCATAGACTGGTCAATTATTTTATAATCTGGTTTAGACACTACGTATTTAATTTTATCATACATCCAAATTATAACGTCACTTAAAAGTTTAAGAAACATTATAATTAGTTATTATATGGAAGGTAATTTTTTAAGCCGATATAACAACAAGCTTGATTTTTGGAAAAATAAAATAGAAGGTGACCCTGATAATAAATGTAAATATGAAACTGATATGTCTAATTACATAATGAAATGTTTACCTTACATGAATCAATATGTAGATAATATAGAAAAGGATGTATCAACTGATAATATTTTCAATTGTAAAGAAACTAGTGGTTTACAGAGAAAGGATATATTTACGGACTATCTCGTTGAAGTCGAAAATATAAATGTAGAACGACCCATAGTTAAAATTCCAGAAAAGTGTAAGACCTGTGTTGATAGCATTTTATTTCATTTTACAAATACAGGTGATCTTGTATGTCAAGGTTGTGGTTTTATAATATCGACTCTAATCAGTGAAGAATTAACTTATCGAGAAGAACAGGAAACTTCGGAAAAGATAGTGAATTATTCATATAAACGTGAAAATCATTTTAACGAATGGTTATCACAGTTTCAAGCACAAGAAACTACTAATATACCTTTAGAAGTTATAGATCAATTACAAAATGAATTGAAGAAAATTAAAATTAAAAAGGTAGAAGAAATAACACATGCGCGAGTTAGGAGTTTGTTAAAAAAATTGAAACTTAACAAATATTATGAACACGTTCCGTATATTACAAATATAATTAGTGGTATATCACCGCCAAAAATGTCACAAGAACTCGAAGAACGGTTACGTATTATGTTCAAAGATATACAAAAACCCTTCGATGACAATTGTCCAAGCGAGCGTAAAAACTTTTTGAGTTACTCGTACGTATTATACAAATTCTGTGAACTTCTAAGTGAAGATAAGTATCTTAAATATTTCCCTCTACTCAAATCAAAGGAAAAGTTGTATCACCAGGATCTTATATGGAATAAGATATGTAAAACTCTACAATGGGAATATATAGCGACCATATAAAAAAAAATAAAGACTAAAAAGTAAGTTAAATGTTTAAAGAAACGCGTTTTAAAGTAGATAATGAACGATCCTTATTACAATTTCTGTTTAGAAGAAATCAGGTTCTACACAGAAAAGATAAACGAAATTGTAAACGAAGGTCTTAAAGATCCCAAAGCGTATTATGAAGAATCCAAAAGTGAATGGAAAAAAATATACCAAATGATACCGTTCATGTATTACATTAACCAGGTAGAACAAGATATCGAACCCGATAAATAATATACATTATATTAATGACAACGAGTATTCAAGAAGAAAATAAAAAATTAGAAGTACAAAGGAAAAAGAATAAAAATAGAAGAATAAGAGAAGCTCTTGCTAAGAAAGCGAAAGAGAAAGATTCAAACCAAAAAAATTTATTAGAACAACAACTCAAAAATGCAAAAACGCTTACACAATTAAGCAGTGTTTACAGAAAAGGTGCATTGGTTTTTCACTCTAATAAAGGAGGTAATAATATTAATTTTATATTATGGAGAAATTTATACAATCGTCGTAGAAGAAACCTACTCTAAAGTAATATACCTAACCTCCAAATCGACGTTAAGTGATGTGGGAAAATTGATAAGGTACCCTTCTGTAAACCCCGTCAAACGTAGATAGTTTTGTGCTTGTGTGACCATGACATCATTCATGGTTTTAACCGATTTGAGTTCGACGACAGTTTTGTTATTTAAAATTAAATCGGCGCGAAGATTCCCTATTGTGTGACCTTCAAATACAATAGGAACTATTCTCTCTGTTTCGTAGTGTATCCCATTTTTCCGCAAGACAACTTCCATCGCATTGTGATACACGCGCTCGCTATAACCGGGACCAAGTACTTTGTATACGTGTTCGGCATAGTCGCGTATCATTTATAAGATAGTTAAAAGCTTCACTTTTAACTAAGTTATATGAATATAGAGAACTGCGAAGGTCGTGATTTTTTAAAACGAATTGATAATGGGTCTGTCGACCTCATACTTACGGATCCACCGTATATTATTTCACACGAAACGGGTATGAACGCGTTACACGACGCTATAGAATCGGGAAAAAATCTCGAGAAAACCGAATCTGACTGGTTAAAATACGTGGAAGAAAACAGTGCTGCTAAAACAACACCGAATGCTAAGGAAAATTATATGAAATACGGTACAATATACGGTACCAAGTATAGCGTTAAGACAAATTACGGTGAATGGGACGAAAACTTTACAATGGATACACTCGATGAGTTTATAAAACTGTTTTACCAAAAACTTCGCGACGGTGGTACGTGTATAATATTCTTTGATGTATGGAAAATATCATATCTCAAAGAAATTATGGAAAAACATAAGTTTAAACAAATTCGGTTCATAGAATGGATTAAAACAAATCCACAACCTATAAACTCGGGTACAAATTACTTGACAAATTGTCGTGAAATAGCTTTGCTCGGTGTTAAGAAAGGTAAACCGACGTTTAATAGTAAATACGATAACGGTATATACAAATTTCCAATCCAAGGTGGTAAGAATAGGTTCCACCCGACACAAAAAAACGTTGGTTTGTTTCAATCACTCATAGAGAAACACTCAAATAAAGATGATATCGTCGTAGATACGTTTCTTGGTGGTGGAACAACAGCTATGGCGTGTACAAATACCGAACGTAAGTTTTCCGGATGTGAACTTTCAAAAGAATATTACGATAAAATTATAACCCAAGTTAACCCTACTTAAACAAATACTCAATTAACAATATACAATGGGATACCGAGAAGTTATTGCTAAAGTTATCGTTGAAACGCTTGCGTTTACAAAACCGTTCATTCACTTCGATCGCCTTGTTGAGTTAGGTCTTGTCGATATAACAAATAATGGTGGTAGTTGGCGACATACATTTGAAAAAAATTATAGATTTACAGTCGTGTACACTACCAAACGTAAACCTAAACATAAAAATACGATATTCGAAGATGAAACGAAATTTGAAAACGTAGAGAGTTCATTTGTACATTTAAAAAAACCAGAAAATACGGAAGTACTTGGTTTATTTATTTGGGGTCGTACATCTTCAAACTCCAGATACATTCCCGAGTGGATACGCGAACGTGTGTGTTATAAAGGAGCACGGTGTCTCATATGTGATGATGAACGTGACATTGAGTGCGATCATGTAGACGATGATTATGTTATTCCTCTAGACCAGCTACAGGTTTCTGATTTTCAAGCCTTGTGTCAATCGTGTAACAAGATAAAACGAGAAGCTAAAAATAGACATTTGAAGTACTACCGCGATATAAGAGATCCGGGTAAATCGGTTATACGTTTACTTTTTGGGTTACCGAGCGATTTCGTATTCCCACTCTTAGCCGAAGAACGATTTGATAAAGTTTGGTTTTATAGAAACCCACAACTTGTTAGAGAGATGCATATTAACCATCTACGTAGAATTATTTATTGTAAATAAAAACAGAAGGTACATCTTCAACAATTTCGATTACGTATTGTTTTTCATTTTCCGTCGGTGTTATATTTACTACACGACAATCCTTTGCAGTTAGAATTCTTTGTTCTGAAACCTTGCTAATAGGGGCAGCTATTGGTGTACACAACAACGTCCACATATATTAGTATCATAGATTTAAAGATACGACGTGTATATAATATAGAATGTTTTATACACGCGGTATAGAGTTATTATCAGCAACAACGTCCCTTTTCCCTGTTTTAGTTTCATCATTATTCCCAATGAGTTACATTTCTCTCTCGTTTATGATACACTGTCCTTTTAAAATTTTGTACCATGTTAACAACGCGTATAGTGAGAATATGTATAAAAGTGAAATAATATACAAAAAATATAAAAGTTTTTTACACGTCGGTTTATCTATACTTTTTTATTCATGGGAACGTAAAATAAGTTTTTTGAATATATTGTTTCATGCACTTTCTGTGTCAGTTATACGTAAATGTGAACCGTTAAAAAATTATGACGATCGAATGAAGATAGACACACTTGGGTATATAGGAATATTTGCGTCTACGATCGGTCTGTATAGTATAAATAAAATACATTACGTTATATCCTTGTACTTTTACTTTATATCAAATACTATATACCAAGCGGATTTATACGATGGTCTAACGAATAGTATCGTAAACTTATTACTTATCACACCTCAATACCTGTTACTTTTAGGGTACGAAACAAGTAAACAATATACTTAATGATTACACTATAGACTAGAATAATGAAAGAAACCTTCAAGTTCAGAATAACGGATACCACGACACCAAATGACATGGATTCCTTTTTTTATGACGTATGGTCCCGAAACAAAAACGTTTATATTTTACTAGATACAACGTCGTGTAAAAATGTATCGTTAACGCGAATACTTTCAATTAAAAGTATTCTAAATAAACACAGAAACAATTCAAAAAGGTATATAGATCACACAACGATACTTGTAAAATCGCGTTTAGTTAAAAATATATTACGCGTAGGTTTATCTATACTAAGAACCGAACGACCGGTTTATATCACGACACTTTAATTATATAAAACATGTTCCGTATGTGAAATATAAATAAAATATTCATTAATATAAATGAGTAATACCAACGCGTGGGATATTAACAGTTTAAAAAAAGAAAGAGAAAATATTAAAAGAAATCTAATCAAACTAAACAACGTAAAACAAAGGAAAAGACTAATCGCTTTACACAAAAAGGGTCTCGCTTCAAAAAAGAAAGGACTTCGTCCGCGTATCATGTCCAACCGCGAAATTGAAAACCATGAAAAATATATTAAAAAAACCTTGAAAGACCTTAAAAAAACTAAAAAAATAGATAAAAAAATAGATCCTATTACTAGAAAAATAAAAGTACTCGAGGCGAACAATCTTACTAATAGTAAAATTCGACATTCAAATACTTTATACAGATTTCTTAGAGAACGGCCAGAGCGTGTTAAACCAAAAAGACTTTTAAATAATTTTAAAACTGTAGAAAATAAACCAAGAAATTTAAACCAAATAAACAAGTGGAAAATTGATTATTTAAAACGCGCGATATCCAGGTATGAAGGAAATATAAATATTCTAGACCGTAAGGAGAAAACGGCTATCAATGCAATGAAAAAAAATGGGGAATCAAATACAAGTATTAAAAACAGAAAAGAACTTTTTAATAAAAATAAACAATCATATCAATTGAAGATTAATAATGCTAAAAAAGAAATAAAAAATTTGGAACCTTAATTAATTATTTTTTTTTAATCTTTCTGCCATATTTATTAAATTTTTATATTTATTCTTTTCAGAAACTGTTTTAGCAGCTTTAAAACGTTTTTTCAATTCCTTTAACATTTTCTCGTACTCTGAATTATTTACCATTTATATTAACTTATAAGAAAATAATTTAAAATATCACTATATACAAATGGTAAATAATAACACACAAATAAATCGTAAAAAATTAGAAGAGTATATAAATTCTAAAAATAAAATATGTAATGGTTTAGACAAAAGATTATTCATGAACCAACTTGGTAAAAAACCAGTAAGTGAAATAAGAGAGGATATTGATAAGGAATTTAGAAGACAACAACTCCGCTTTTTGGGTCGAGGGTGTGGCAACGGTATAAATCTTCGAAAGTCACAAGGTGGGGGGAAAAGTTTTTTTAGTAAATTTAAACGGGTAAAGGCTTAATTAATTTAACACGACAAAAACGTCCCATTTTCGTCGATAACGAGTTCACCCCTATCAGATAACATACGTCTATTCACCATGTGTTGTTCCTTAACATCATCCTTATTTTGTCCTACATATGGTACGGCGTAGCCTTGTTCGCACATCCATTTGTTTATGTTCGTCCAGATACCATCTTCAAATACCCACAATTCACCGAGTGCACGCCCATACTTACCGACAGAGTCGCGTTCTTGACACCGCAATTCAATTTCACAATCGTCCTTATCGGATTCAATCGCTTTTGTCACCCATTTAAGAATCTGTTTCTTTGCATGTTTACCGTAAACCTTTTCGGTCAAATCACGCGTTCGCGATTCTTCGGTATCGATACCAAGCAATCTCACGCGTTGGCGAATGAGTACATCGAACCCCAAATCGATAAGAACGTCGACAGTATCACCATCAACGACTTTCGAACACGAGTCGATTTTGTATTTGAATTCACAGGGTTTTTGGTTGTAGGTAGTCATTAGTATATATAGAGTATATTGGTTTAATCTTTAATTACAATTACAAATACAAAAAAAATGTTTAATTTAACCTTAGTCGACAATATAAAATGAATATAATTAACTATTAACATTAATCATGGCTATTATGACTTTACCACTACCGAGAATAACTGCTTTATTTGAACATAGAGCAATTGCTTCTCAACCGACTCCACAAACTGATACCAGTAATAATTTCGGTGTTCAATTACCCGATCCACATTCTGAAAATATATCAATTAGTCTTGTGAAACAACATTGGGAAGGGGATGATAATAAAATGTATGTTATCTTTACCGATGTACAAAGGGATCCGACGACATGGTCTGATGAGTATAAAGCCTCTTATATCGAGAGTCTAAAAAACAACTCTGCTCCTATTCCAATGATTATTAATGAAATTCAGAAAGGTATTCAGTGTGAAGTTTTAGACGGTGGTCACCGAATGGATGCAATAAAATCTTTTTTGGGTTTGAATGGACCAGAAAACATGTTTGTGGTGGACGGTAAAAAATTTTCTGATTACGATTTCAAGGAACAAAAAGAATTCGAATCTATTACTTTTGCTATTCAAAAATATAAGGAATTATCGGATAAGCAGCGCGTGTATTTATTCAATCAAATAAACAAGCAACTCGATATGTCATCTGGAGAGATATTAAATTCTAAAAGTAACACGAATGTTTTATGCAGTCTTGCAAAAGATATCGCACATGATGAAGAAGTCTCACAAATATTAAATGATCATAAGTTTAGACCTGGTAAGGATAAAGGAGAACGTCATGTTTATCTTGTTTTAACAATGATGATGATATTAAATTTTTACGAAGATTTCAATGTTACTAAAAATGGCGAAAAGAAGTTACGTTATACTGAGAAGCCAAATCCTAAAAAAATAATTGGGATTATTGAATACTACAACGATGAAAATGAAAAATTCATAAACTATGTAGAATCTAAAAAGGATTCAATTTTAAGAGATATTCGGTTTTGTTTATCATTTTATTTATCTCGGATCGATAAAGTCTGTACACGTGAGCTGTTTGTTATTCAATCACTCTTCATGGAGAGTAAGAAACTTCCTCAGCATATTGGCATGGTTAGGCGTCAAGATATATTCAGGTTTTGTATAGACGTATTATCTGAAAAAAATTCTAATAAGGCGGTATTCAATAGATATTATGACGTGATTGGGAAAGGGAATAACACTGGGTCTCCCAAAAACGTATCTATAAAAGTGAAATTATTTCATGAGATGCTCAACAATAAAGAATTTTAAAATTATAACAACTTTACTTTTAATAAAAATACTATTTACAAATCAAATTCCTTTTTAGTCCCACCATCGTACGCGTTCACAAACCCTGAATCTATCATTTTTTTGTTAATCGAAACCATATCCCTTTTATTTTTGTATACGAAAACGAGCGTTCGTCCATACTTATCGTTTTTCTTACACGAAACCCATACCCACCCGTTTACCTTAAATTTACACTTGAACGGGTTCCATGGAACACGTTTAGACTTAACGTCGTAGCCTAAAAAACTCGCGAACGTATATTTCG
>Ga0257110_1000478_pt1 | contig 19537 bp, 16 predicted proteins | sample LP_taG_7_FD_190184 | JGI IMG/M metagenome (GOLD analysis project Ga0257110, IMG submission 190184) | Marine microbial communities from Northeast Subartic Pacific Ocean, Canada - LP_J_2015_P26_10m | ecosystem: Environmental > Aquatic > Marine > Oceanic | place: Canada: Northeast Subartic Pacific...
GCTCTGGGGTATCGCCCAGCTCAGTTCGGCAACATAGGCCTGAGCGTCAAGCTGCCAGCGCACCCAAGTCGTCCAATCGCCGTCATCGGCAACCCCGCGCCAGCCGCCAGGGGTTTTGCGCTCAACTAAGAGGTAGTTGTCCTGCTTGGGGAAATTGTCCGTGGGATTGGCCGACCAAAATCGCGCCGTCACCGTCTCTCCTCGTGCGTATCGGGAGACCATTGGGGTCAATGCATCGCCCAGCCCTGCACCACCGGGTGGCGGCTTCGTCGCGCTCACGGGTAAGGCCAGCCCCACGGACTGTCCTCGCCAATCGTCGTACGGCAAGTCGTTCACCACCGGAGCGCCTGACTCCAAGGCTTGTGCCAATTGACTGACAATCTGCTGATACGCGGGCAAGGTCCAGCGCCCATGTAACGTATGACCACCCTCGTACTGCTGCAGCCCATATTCCTCGGGTGTCGTGATGTACCCCGCATAACCGTTAGAGTAGCCGGCCAGCACAATGTGCTCTGCCCAATCTCCCAGTTCGCGCATGACCGTATCGCGCAAGCGCCTGCCCGCCATGGTCGTCACTTCTGCGGGTATTGCGAGCAGTATCAGCTGGCCCAAGCGTGCCACGGTGATTGAGCGAATCTGGGATTGCAGAGGCGGCGAGCCGGTGCCGGTCTCCAGCAAAATCGCCTTGGGGCTTTGGCAGGTTTTTACCGGCTCGGTCCACTTGGGAGCGCCAATGGTCAGTCGTATCAACCAATCCCGCCAGAGGCTCTGCTCGGTCATACCCTCACGGAACAAAAAATGCCCGCCCCCGTCTTCTGTAGAGCCACCGGCAAACGAATAACCGTACGCCGAGGGGCAGGTAGTTTGCGTGCCCGCGCCGGTGAAGTCGTCGCCGACGGCATAACCACTTAAATCAACATAGAGACGACGTGCATCGATCACTCCGGTGAGCGTCTCCTCCGCCTGATCGAACAACGTTTGCGCAACCACCAGCTGGCGCTGACCCATGATACGTGTGGTCTCTACATCGGTTTCCCCGGGGCCGGTATTGTCTAGGTTGGTATTAGGTGTGATATCGCCCGGGTCCGACTGGGCAAACGCGGCCACAAAATCGTCGGTTGATGCGTAGCGAGTGCCTTCGCTTTTTTCCATTTGCAGCGAGGCATAACCTTTGTGGTCGCCAGAAATAAGGCGGTTGTAATAGTTCATCGCCGTCGGGTGCAAGGCGTACCAATTAAGCATGCCTAGCGCGCCGTCGTTGCCCACAAACTTGAGCAGGGTCATGGCGGTATTGGTATTTTCGCCGTAGCGGTCGCGCTCACTCTGGGGGTTTTCCTGATAAGCGATCGCCGACCGATTCACGCCCGCGTCTGCCACACGGCCCGTATTGATCAAGATGTTGCCGGGCTGCAAATCCTGGTGGGCCTGAACGATAGAGTCGGTAATGCCGGTAACAATCGCGTCAAAGTGTTCGGGGTAATGCCCCCCATCGAGGCCGGTGTCTGTGCGCGACTGCCAATACCCGCTGGGGCCGGCATGGGTATGGGTGGCACTGACGATCACATTGTCGAGGGTGTAGGTTTTTCCATAGCGCTGCTGCAAGCGTTCAACGACTTCCAGTGTCATGTGATGATCTATGCTGCCTAAGTCGGCGCTGACAAATACCAGCCGCTGCACAGAATCATCTGCCTGCACGATAATGAACGCGCGCGACCGCTGGCGAATGTGGATTCCCTCACTGATTTGATCGGGCCGGCCAAACCCCCATAAGGGCATGCCCACTGCTGGACCCGTAATATCCGCCATACCGCGTCCAATCAGGTAGGGCGTTTGCGCCTGATGCGGTTGCTGCCCCAGTGCCGGCTCCGACAGGGCGAACCCGCAAAGCAATACAAGACCTACGCCACGATGCCAGGCGCCCGTCCATCGGCTTACCGCGTCGCGAATAGCCATCCTAAAATGTCATGGCTTTTGGGATGCCTCTTGAGCGCCGATAAAGGTTGCCACGGCCTCGGCACAGATCGCGGGTGACTCGAGGGGCAGCAGATGCCCACCCGGCAGCGATGCGGTAGTCAGCCGGCTATTCAATCCATTAAGCCAAGACAAGGTCTCTGGCGTCAGTATTTGCGACTGCTCACCTGCAATGATTAATGTAGGGCATTGCAGTGCCTTTAATGCCGGACGAATACGAGGCACAGATCGATACACACACGCCTCCCACGCGCCGCTATAGCGCAAGTGCTCGCGTCCATCCGAGCCCAATTGATGGCCTGCCTTCACGTAATCCATCAGCACTTCATCGCTGAGACCACTGAATACACGCTTGCCGCGATAAAAATCGAACGCCGCCGATTGACTGTCAAAATCATGCGGGCGTGCCAAGGCGCGTTTTACGATTGGCACCGCGTCGGGTTTAACCCAACTTACCACCCGAGACCAAAACCACAATTTTGTCCGCGGCAACACGGGATCGAGACCAATCAGGCCGCTGAATAAATCAGGCCTTTTAGCGGCCGCCAACACCCCAGTGGCACCCCCCATGGAATGCCCCACCAACCAAACCGGCCCCAGAGATTCGCGCTCAATGCGTTGAATCAGATCATTGGCATACTCGTGCCACGACAGAAAAACGGGCGCCGACTGGTCCGTCGTCAGCGGGCGATGCGCATGGCTCACGACCGGAGCAGCCATCGTCCCCTCTAGGGCTTCGAGTAGGACACGGTAAGACCCCGGGGGGTAACCGTTAGCGTGGGAGAACATCAGCGTCATCGCGCTATTATGAGCGATCATGGTCGCTAACGGCACCTTTTTAGCGCCCCAATTAACGCCCCCTTTTTTACCGCTCCTTCAGGGTTTCTTGAGGGTTTGCTGAGGGCCTCTTACCCCGGTCAGAGTTTTGAAAACTCCCGATTCAGATCATACTGCCGCGACGTCACATAACGCTCCATCGCTTCTACTCGCGTCACCGCTGCCGTCATTCGGCCTTGGACCTTTTTCATTCGTTCACTGGGGGCGTCGGTATAGCGCAAGGGGGTTTTACGGCGATAAACGTGACGATTTTCATCATACTCCATCTCAACCTCTCCGCTCTCGGCAGCCGAGTCAGACCAACGCGATGGGGCGGGAGCAATGGCCACCCAAGCCAATATATAAAGCCAAAACGCGAGCGCTCCCGTGAACATCAGTAAGGCCACCGCTGCTAAGCGGACGACCCAATTAGGCACGTCCCAATAACGCGCTAGGCCCGAGCAAAGACCGGCAATCCATCCTTCCGATCGCTTTCGATAGAGCCCCATTCCCCAGCCGCTCGCCCGGTTTTCACTAAATGTTTTTTGATAGCGCTGACTCATACTTCATTTTCCTCGCTCGCTTGGCGGTCCTGATTTTGACGCCAATTTGGGTGGTCAGCCTCTAGAATCGATTCCAGCGATTCAATTCGATCGACCAGTTGATCGACTGCGACGAGCATTGCCTCGAGCGATTGCCGATCTTCCTCAGTCAAGGATCGACTCGACTGATTGAGACTGCGGTAATGCATGACGATCCATGTGAGGGCCACCATCAATATCAACAAAGTCATGGGCACTGAAAACAGGTCAAACGGATTCATTTCATCTCCTCACTGAACGCACGTAAAGCGATAGCACATCGGTATTAAGCTTTGGTATCGGGCTAATCAATTGTCGATAAACAGCAAGGTTGCCGGCCGCCATTGCTGCAATAGAAAACTCGGCGGCCATTCTGCGCCGCCCTGCTGCGCCATATTCATCAGCTAATACCGGATCGCTGAGCAGTCGCTCCATCGCCGCCACCAACGCTTGCGCATCACCCGGCGGAATCAATAGGCCTGTTCCCTCATCTAGCACAGCCTCTGGCATGCCCCCCGCGCGGGACGCAATTACCGCCAAGCCTGCCGACGCCGCTTGAAGCAAGGCCACCCCCAGCCCCTCTGTCCGTGCTGGATGGACTAAAAAAGCCAGATGGGGCAACACGGTCTCAATATCGGTCAGAAACCCGACACAGTGCACTTGCTCCTCGAGACCCATCGCGTCAATTTGCTGCGCCACAGAGGTTGCCAAGGGGCCTTTCCCCATAATCAATACCCTGAGCTGGGGCCAGCGATCCTTCAGCGCCGACACTGCCTCGAGCAAAACATCATGCCCTTTTCGAGGAATCAGCTGCGCTGCCATGCCCACGACCACCGAATCATCGGGCAGCCCAAAACGTGCCTTCACTCCGGCCGAATCTGACACCGTCTGAAAACGCTCGAAATCAACGGCACTGCGCACACACGATACTTTCTCCGCGGGCACACCATCGGCTAATAAGACCTCTCTTATTCCCTCTGAGATCGCAATCACGTGGTCACACATCGCATATTTAAGACCAGCCCACCACCGAGCTTGATGATGATCAACGCGTCGCGAGATCACACAGGGCAAGCCGACCTGACGAGCAGCCAAACCACCCCACAAATCGGCCCCACGTCGCGAATGCACATGCACGAGGTCAATTGATTGCTGGCGCAGTAGCCGTTTGATTTTCGGCACCACCACCCAATCGAGATCACCTCGATAGCCGACCTCCTCGACTGCAACACCGCGCTCCCGCGCCGCTTTGCCAATCGCAGAACCCACTGGGCAGATGAGCATGCTGGTGACATCCGACGACGAAAACGCCTCGAGGAGGTAAAGAACTTGTTGAGCGCCACCATAAAGATGGCTTCCCATCTCAATATGGGCGACTCGAATCGGTGTCGAAGGATCACTCACCACAGGCAGCCAGCCGCAGGACACCTTTGCGGCCTTAGCGGGAAGCGGGTTGGCACAGCGCAGACATCAGTTAGATGAGTTTTTCAGCGGTAACCCAATCCAATGTCGCATCAAGGGCAGCACCGAGCTTTTCAATGAGCTCATCAACATGGCTGTTTTCGATGATCAACGGTGGGCACACTGCAATACGGTTGCCACCGAGCGGTCTGATAATAAGGCCATGTCCCTCGGCGGCTTTGGCACAGAACTGTCCCACCTTCATCCCGTCAAAAGGTCGTTTAGTGGGTTTGTCCGCCACCAGCTCAAGCGCACCAATCATGCCAACACCGGACACTTCGCCGACCAGCACATGGCCTGCAAATTCAGCCAATCGCGTTTGTAAATAGCCACCCACCTTGGCGGCATGATCAAAAATGTGGTCCCGCTGATAGATATCGATCACTTTGCTCGCGACAGCACAGCCCAATGGATGCCCGCTATAGGTGTATCCATGCCCAAACACGCCGACATCCGTTGCGGAGGCTGCGATGCAGTCCGCAATGTCTCCCTGAACAATGGCAGCCGAAATGGGCACATACGCCGATGACAACGCCTTCGCTAACGTGATCATTTGAGGCGCCATCCCCATTTTAGTCGCACCAAAATCAGTGCCTAGGCGACCAAAGCCACAGATGACCTCGTCATCCCACAACCAGATGCCATACCGATCTAAGACCTGCTGAACGGCATCAAAGTAGCCTGCCGGTGGAACGATAACACCGCCCGCACCGCTCACCGGCTCGGCGATCATGGCAGCGATCGTGTCGGGCCCCTCTGCCAAAATGAGTGCCTCTAACTCCTGCGCACGACGCGCCACAAAATCACTCTCGGATTCACCATCATGCCCACCCCGATAGTAGTTTGCAGAGCCGGTCCGTAACACGCCCAATGCCTCAAAAGGCAATTGAAAGTGCGTGTGGTTGGTGGGAATAGCCGTTAGCGCAGCAGAGGCCAATGTGACCCCGTGATAACCCTGTTCACGCGCAATGACCTTGATTCGATTCGGCTGTCCGCTCGCCTCAGCGTGATAACGGATTAACTTCATCAACGTGTCATTAGCATCTGAACCAGAGTTACCCAGAAAAACGCGTCCATCATTCATCGGCACCATGGCCGCCAACTTGTCAGCAAGCTCGATCGCAGCGGCATGAGTTTTACCGCCGAACATATGACTAAAGCTCAAGTCACGCATCTGCCGCTGAGCGACGTCGATAATTTCTTCATTCCCATAACCCAGCGCCGTGCACCAGAGGCCTGCCATCCCCTCGAGATAACGCTTGCCCTGCTGATCAAAAATGTAAGGGCCTTCTCCGCGTGCCACCATCATCTGCTCTGCAGCCGCGGGGTTCGTCGTTGGGTAGATCATGGCCGTCATAACGATTACTCCATCCATACAACAATTTTTTGTGAGTCTATAGGGCTGATAAAGTCGCCTCTATCCCCCTACGGTGTTAATTCCAGGGGCCAGAGGCATCAGCCAGCGACTAGGTTGCCTTTACCTTTTCTTTGCCGCATTTCTCGCATCGAAATCGCGTCACCAGCTCACCGCGATGAACCGCAAAGGGGTCTTCCTTTACCGGGCGCCATTTGTGGTGACCATTGCGGCACAGCGTCTGATCTGATCGTCGCGGTTTTTGAAAGCGGAGTACTTGTCCCATCAGTATCAAGCGCCGTTTCGCGCACGACTGACCGCTCGCGTCCACGCCTGCAGACGACGTCGGCGCGCACTGGTGCCGAGTCTTGCTGGGAAAGCTCGATCAGCTTGCCAGACACGCTCAAGCGCGCTTGTGTCCTGCCAAATACCGGCTCCAAGACCTGCTAAAAAGCACGCCCCCGCCACGGTAGTCTCAATTACCTTGGGCCGGATGATCTCTCGACCGAGGAAATCCGCCTGCAACTGCATCAATAAGTTATTGGCTGCCGCACCGCCATCCACTTTCAGAGTCCCCATTCTGCGACCTAAATCGCGCTCCATCGCGCGCAAAATATCGACGTTTTGTAACGCCATCGCTTCTAGCGTGGCGCGCGCGAGATGCGCGGCACTCGCACCGCGAGTCAATCCCGATATCACCCCTCTCGCATCTGGGTCCCAATGCGGCGCCCCCAGTCCGGTCAGCGCCGGCACAAATTCAACGCCTCCCGAGTCAGTTACCTGCCCCGCGAGTTTTTCAACGTCTGGCGCGCGCTTAATAATGCCCATCTCATCGCGCAACCACTGCACCGCAGCGCCGCAAATAAAGGCACCGCCCTCCAGTGCATACACCGGCACGTTTTGCCCGGGTAATTGCCACGCGATAGTGCTTAACAAACCGGCATCACTGTGCATTTTGTCGTGGCCAGTATTCATTAAAATGAACGAGCCCGTTCCAAAGGTACATTTGGCTGAACCGCGCTCAAACCCCGCCTGCCCAAACAGAGCCGCCTGTTGATCGCCGGCCATTCCTGTGATCGGTATCCCGTCGGGTAACCCGGGCACCCCTAAGGTCTGCCCCAGTCGTCCGCTGGTCGGCACAATGTCTGGCAGAATCGATCTGGGCACCGAGAACAGCTTGAGTAGCTCGGGATCCCAATCGAGGGTCTGCAAATTCATCAGCGAGGTTCTAGATGCGTTGGATACATCCGTCGCGTGCACGAGATTCCCTGTGAGTCTTGCGAGCAGAAAAGCGTCGATGGTCCCGGCCGCGATGTCGCCCTTTCGAGCCCGACCGCGCACGCCATCAATACTATTTAATAACCAACGGAATTTACTCGCTGAAAAATAGGGATCCAATACCAGACCGGTGCGGTCGCGCACCATGGGTTCAAACCCTTTACGCCTGAGTCCATCGCAAAAACTCGCAGTGCGCCGACATTGCCAAACGATCGCATTACCGACTGGCTTGCCACTGTGGCGCTCCCAAAGCAAAGCCGTTTCCCGCTGGTTAGTAATGCCAATACAGGCAATATCATTAGACTTACAGATTCCCTGGCGGAGAACAGACCGAATCCCTTTGAGCACTGTTTGCCAAATGACCGCGGGATCGTGCTCAACCCAACCGGGTTTCGGATAGATCTGCGGAAACTCGGTATTCACCGACCCCAACAGCTTACCGCGGACGTTCATCACCGCGACAGTGGTGCCGGTGGTACCTTGGTCAATCGCCAGGATTACTCTCATCAGTGATGAACGCTCAAACCAATCGGCACTTAGGCCGCGTCGTATCCTTCGATCGCTTTTATTTCGAGGTAATCAGTGAACCCGTGCGCACCCCACTCACGACCGTTCCCTGATTGTTTATAGCCGCCAAAAGGCACATCAAAACCGCCTGAGGCACCATTGATGTGAACGTTACCGGCCCGAATGCGCGTAGCGACTGCCCGTGCGTGATCGAGGTCGCCGCTTTGTACATAACCAGCCAGGCCGTAAGGCGTATCGTTCGCGACCTGAATCGCTTCTTCTTCGGTGTCATAGGGAATCATGACCAAGACGGGCCCAAAAATTTCTTGTTGCGCAACCGTCATGTCATTGCTCACGTCGGAGAAGACGGTTGGCCGCACATAATAGCCAGATTCAATGCCCTCAGGGAGACCGGGTCCTCCGCAGACCACCTTAGCGCCCTCGGCAATACCTGCCTCAATCAAGCCTTGAATCTTGTCCCACTGTACTTTAGAAATCACCGGCCCCATTGTGGTGGATTCATCATCGGTTGGACCGATCACAACGCTGTCAGAAACGCTGGCAGCGATCGCCTCTGCCTGCGCCAGCAGGGCGCGCGGCACCAACATACGAGACGGTGCGTTACAAGATTGGCCCGTGTTGTTGTACATATGCAGCACACCGCGTGTCACAGACGCCTCTAAATCTGCGTCCTCCAAAATGACATTCGGTGATTTACCGCCCAGCTCTTGGGTGACTCTTTTAACGGTGGGGGCCGCATTCTGCGCAACCAGTGATCCCGCTCGCGTCGAACCTGTGAAGGACATCATGTCGACATCGGGATGACGAGACAGCGCCTCACCGACGGTCGGCCCGTCGCCGTTGACCAAATTAAAGACGCCCGCAGGAATGCCCGCCTCTTCCATGATCTCAGCATATAAATAGGCCGATAGCGGCGCAATTTCACTCGGCTTGAGTACCATCGTGCAACCCACTGCCAGGGCCGGCGCCACTTTGCAACTCACCTGATTAAGCGGCCAATTCCACGGAGTGATGAGACCGCATACGCCGATTGGTTCCTTAACCACGCGGTGTGGGCCTAAATCTTCAGAGAACGAATACCCCCTAAGGATCTTAGCCGCCTCAGTGATATGACCCAAACCTGCGTAGGCTTGCGCGGTGCTCGCTAAGCTGATGGGCGCGCCCATCTCGAGGCGAATGGCCTCGGCGATCTCACCGATACGGCGCTTGAATATAGCCGCCATACGATCCAGCATCTCGGCGCGCTCCTCTGCCGCCGTCTGACTAAACGATTCAAAAGCCGCTTTGGCCGCGGCAACCGCAAGATTGACGTCCGCTTCCGAGCCAAGGGAAATGGTGGCGCAGGCCGCCTCGGTTGAGGGATCCAACACCTCAAGTATCTTAGGTGCAACCGGATCAACCCACTGTCCGTTAATGTAAAACTTCGTGTATTCGCGCATGTTGGCCTCGATAATAAAAAAAGAATTAGCTGTGGTTTCAATCCACCCAAGGCAAAGCCCACTCTGGATTCAGCCCATGAGAATACCGCATAAATGGCAGGCGCATAGCGTCCTCCGTCTATTTTTTCACGCCTCGAGGCAGCCCTGCAACGCGCGCTGAGCGCCGAGAGATCCACCATCCCTCCCCTCAAGGCAGTCACCCGTTTCTAATCTAATCGCAGCAGTGCTCTCGATGGCCAACTGAAACACCGCCGTTTACTCTGAGGGGCGCCGCTGATGGCAATACGTTCCTCACTGTCGAGGGGGCTGCTCTGGCTTGCTACCGAGCGCTTGTTGGCGCGACTTTGTAGTTGAAGACGATGTTCTTCATAATTGACGGCTCTTGCTACTTGCACAGGATAAAACGATGAATCAAGCCGCTGATCTCGATGAACTCTCACTGTTTCGTGACATGGCGCGACGCGCATTCGAACAGGAAATCACGCCACATTACGAGCAATGGGAAGCCGACAAGATGGTCCCCCGAGCACTGTGGCATCGACTCGGAGACGCCGGCTTATTAGGACCTGATGTCGAAGAGCAATATGGCGGCGCAGGGGCCTCGCCACACGTCACTTTGGCAATGATCGAAGAATTATCTGCCATGGGTTTTGGCGGATTCGCATCGGGCTACGGCATACACAACAATATTGTGGCGCCGTATCTCAGTCGGCACGGTACTGAGGAGCAAAAAGCACACTGGTTGCCTCGCATGGTCACCGGTGAGGTAGTGGGAGCACTGGCCATGACAGAGCCGGGCGCAGGCTCAGATGTGCAGAGCATCCGCACTCATGCAGCACGGGATGGCGATGAATGGGTGCTCAATGGCTCCAAGATTTTCATCACCAATGGCATCCATGCCGATCTGGTGATTGTGGCTGCTATTACCGACCCCGGTAAGGGCGCCAAGGGCACCTCGCTCTTTCTGGTTGATGCGCACGCGCCAGGATTCGAGAAGTCTCGGAAGATAGATAAAATCGGTCAGCACACTTCGGATACAGCATTACTCTTCTTCAACGATGTCCGCTTGCCGGCGGAAGCCCTGCTTGGCGATGAAAATAGTGGCTTCATTATCATGATGAACGAACTCCCTCGCGAGCGACTTGGCATTGCAGCGCAGGCGATCGCTGCGTCAGAGGGAGCACTCGACATTACGGTGCAATACGTGCAGGAACGGGAAGCTTTTGGACAAAAAATAGGCCAATTTCAGAATACTCGATTCAAGCTCGCCGACGTCAAAACTGAGATCACTCTCAACCGCGCATTTTATGAACAGTGCGCGCGGCAGTATGCCGAGGGGCGCCTGACTGCCGATACGGCGGCCATGCTCAAACTCGCCAGTTGCGAGATGCAGTGCCGGGTCGCGGATCAATGCCTGCAGCTGTTCGGGGGTTATGGCTACACGGCCGAATACCCGATCTCACGATTTTACGTTGACGCCCGGATTCAAACGATCTACGGGGGATCATCGGAAATCATGCGCGAGCTGGTCGCACGATCGATATTAGGGCGGTAGCGGAAAAAGCCTCAGGAACAAGGCGTTGCTGTTCTGCTTTGACGCTTTAGCATAGCGCAGGCGAGGTTGATTCAGGCGACGATCGATCGAGGTGAACGCGGCACGGGATGACTGTAGCCGCCGCTACTATCAAACCCGCTACTGAGAAATCCGCTATAGCGACGCAGTAACTTTGCCTTTAGCAAAGGTCATCGCGTGACCCGACAGGAAGATGCGATCGTCCCGGCGCTCACACCACAAGGTACCGCCACGTGCCGAAGACTGATGCGCCAGCAGGTGTTGCTTAGCGAGTCGATCGGACCAAAACGGCGTCAATAAACAGTGGGCTGACCCCGTGACGGGATCTTCAGGCACGTCGTAATGGGGCGCGAACATCCTAGACACAAAATCGTACTGATCGCTGCCCGCGGTGACAATAACGCAGTGCTCAGCGATCGCAGCCAAGGCGGCGATATTCGGCTTTAACGTCCGCACAGACGTCTCGCCGTCTAATTCATAGAGTATTTGCCATGGCTCGTCGCAAGGACGGACCGCTGACACAACTCGAGCCCCTAACGCGGCCTCAAGCCCCGCTTCCACTGTATGCGACTCATATTCAACAGCAGGCAAATCCAGTGTCAACCGATCACCTTGCGGTTGCGCGTGAAGCAGCCCTCGAAAACGCGTCTGAAAAGAGAGCGTTTCGGCCGGTACCTGCATCTCACGCAGTAACACATGTGCCGTAGCGAGTGTGGCGTGACCACATAACGGCACTTCCTCTACGGGGGTAAACCATCTGAGCTCGAAGGTGCTCGCCGCAACGGGGACAAAAAAAGCGGTCTCTGACAAATTGTGCTGTGCCGCCAACGCCTGAAGTTGATGATCTGGCAACCAGTGATCCAATGGCATGACTGCAGCGGGATTGCCACCAAAAGGCAGATCCGTAAACGCGTTCACAATGTAATACGGCAAACTCATTAGCGATCCCTTAGTCTTGCCAGACCACGCGACACGTGGGCCGATCGCCCTGGGTGACACGCCCAATAGCGGTAACACAGCGCATATCGTTTATGCCAATTCGTCTAGCGTCTCCGCTAGCGCCTCGACCAGAGAGGTCATCTGCTCCCGCTGCATGACAAAGTGCGGGGCTAGTTGAATCGTATCTCCCCCGTAGCGCACTAAAAATCCTTTTTCCCAGAGACGCATGCCCACCTCGAAGGGACGTCGCAATGGCTCGCCAGGATACGGTGCCAGTGTGATAGCTCCGGCAAACCCATAATTTCTCACATCGGTGACATGAGGCTTTCCGGCGATGCCATCATGCAATAGCGCCTCCCAAAATGGTGCTTCCTCCGCCACACGCGCAGGTAACTCATCACGCACCAATATATCGAGGGCAGCGATACCCGCCGCACAAGCGACCGGGTGTCCGGAATAGGTATAGCCGTGAGCAAACTCGAGGGCATAGTCCGGTCCGCCGTGGGCCATGAAGGTGTCATAAATTTCAGCCGTCGCGACCACCGCCCCCATGGGGACGGCGCCATTCGTAATTTGCTTGGCGAGATTTAAAATATCGGGCGTCACGCCAAATGCTTCGGCGCCAGTGTAAGCACCACAGCGACCCAACCCGGTGATCACCTCATCAAAAATCAATAAGATATCGTTCGCATCGCAGAGCGCTCGTAATCGTTGCAAATAACCAACGGGGGGCGGAATCACTCCGGCTGATCCTGCCATCGGCTCGACAATCACGGCTGCGATGGTGGAGGCGTCATGCAAGGTGATCAGTTCAGACAATTCATCTGCAAGATACGCACCGTGCTCGGGCATACCGCGACAAAATTGATTTTCAGGAAGCATCGTGTGACGAAGGTGGTCCACTTCTAAAGAAGGCCCAAACGGCTTTCGATTCGCGCCGATACCGCCGACCGCCGTTCCGCCATAATTCACACCGTGGTAGCCCTTTTGCCGTCCAATGAAGCGGGTCTTGGCGGGTTGCCCCTTGAGGCGCCAATAGGCCCGTGCCATTTTGAGCGAGGTATCGGCGGATTCAGAGCCGGAGTTGGTATAGAACACATAGTCCAGCCCCTCTGGCATGAGCGCTTTTAAACGATTGGCCAGCTCAAAAGCCGTGGGATGCCCAAACTGAAAAGGCGGACAAAAATCAAGCGTCTCAATTTGGTGGGCAACCGCTTTTGAGACTTCTGGATGACCATGCCCCAGCCCGGAGGTCCACAGTCCAGAATGGCCGTCAAGAATCTGCCGACCCTGATCATCAGTGAACCAGACACCCTTTGCGCCCACAATGATCCTGGGGTCACGTTTAAACTGACGATTGCCGGTATATGGCATCCAGTAAGCATCTAGCGATAACGTGTCGGACATACTTCCCCCCCATTCGCCGCGTAGTGTAACCCCTAAATCGACATCGCTAACTCACCCTTTTGGGATAGACAGCGCGTCCCGAAACAGTTAGAACAGAACTCTTATTATTGGAGGTTAATCATGACGGTCAAATCCTTGGTAGCACTGCTCGCCCTACTCGTTTCATTGTCGAGCGCAGTCTCGGCACACATCGAAAAAACAGAGCCCCTGCAGTCGTTACGACAATCCTATTTCGCGCTGTTAGGGATGACTTTCGCACCGATGGGGGACATGGTGAAAGGCAAAATAGAATGGGACGCCACCCGCTTCTCTGCGTGGGCAGATGACTTGCATCACGCTTCACAATTTCACGTTGAGCGTGGGTTTGCGCCAGGTACTGAGCAAGGCACCACTCGAGCCAAACCCAATATCTGGTCCAACATGGACGACTTCCAAAGCAAACTGGATGACTTTCGTGCTGCCACCGCCAGCCTCGCCGAGATCGCGACTGAGGGTGACCCGGGGAGCGGCCGAGAGCAATTTGTGGCAACGGGCGGCACGTGCAAGGCCTGTCACGACGAATACAAATCGAAGGACTATCTTTACTAGACTTAACTGAGGGGGCTCTCCACTCCGCGCCCTCTTTACTGAGCGTCTTCTTCGCCAGCACTCAGTCCCGTTGCGTTTTATGTAATAGGACCCCTCTCATTGAATGGGTTCTTTATTGTGAGAGGCCCTGGGGCTGCCTGGGGCTAAAACTCACTGCGTTTAGCCATCATCGCAGTGTCCAGTGCCGCGACGCCTCGCGTTGACCACGAGCGGCCCATAAGTGCGTCAACCATGCCCCTTAGTAATAACTCGGCGCCTCAGGCGCAATGCTAATGAGCCACAAGAGCGTCAGGCCAATCGTCGCCGCCATCAGCGCCGCCAACCACAGTGGTTTAGGTCGAGTCTCGCTGACTTTATAGCTCGATCGACCGCGCACCATGGCTTGGATCAGCGGCTGTTTTTTTCGCCACTGGTACCAAATGACAGCAAGCAAGTGCAGCGCAATGAGTCCCTGCAGAAGCATCCAGTTCAGCGCGTGCCATTCGGTCAACGTACCCGACCAATCTCCCGCCCAGTAGGCAAAAGGCGCCTCAAATAAAATATCGTCTTGACTACACAAACCTGAAGCAGCCTGCGTGATCAGTAAGGTGAGCAATGCCAACACTGACAACGCACCCAGTGGATTGTGTCCCGCATAGCGCTGGCCCGAGCGAAGGTAGCTCATAATCGCGCGCGGCCCCGCCACAAAAGCGTTAAAACGGCTGGGTTGGCTCCCGAACCACCCCCACAGAACGCGCGTCAGGACGAGGCAGAGAATGCTGCAGCCTACCCACTGATGAATGGTCATTTTGCCTTGCTCGCCACTCCACCACATGACACCCACCGCCACCACCAAGTACCAGTGAATGATCCGCACAGATGCATCCCAAATCGGATAATGCATAAAATTTGACCCAGTCAGTCGCCCAGTAACGCCAGCAAGGCGGTCACCGAGGCCTCAACGCCCAGCGTCACTGAGGCATCGGGTTCAATTTTAAACAGTGGCGAATGATGAGAGGGAACCGGTTCTCCGCCTGCCCTTTCCCGCGCAAAGTCGGCAGCAGGCGTGCCGCCCACGGCGAAATACAGGCTGGGGATGTAGGGATCCACCGTAAAAACAGGGAAATCCTCGGCACCCATTCCCAAGCGTTCCCCCGAGAACACGGTTCCGGCGCCAAAATGATCGTCCCACACCGCCATGATCCGCTCCGTAAGCGCTTTATCGTTTAGCGTCGGGGGCACGCTCTCATTCGAGACAATGACGGTCGGTAAACGACCCTCGGGAAGCCCTGCAACGCGGCCCATGTTTTCCGCCACCCTGCGGATACCATCCAGTAGCAAGGTACGATCCGCGGCCGACTCACTGCGAACGGTCAGCTGCAAGTGAGCCAAATCGGAAATAATGTTGTGCTTGGTACCACTATGGAAGGCACCCACCGTGATCACGCCCGGCCGCCGTGGTGGCAAACTGCGGCTAACAACCGTCTGCAGTCCCATGACAATCTGAGAGCCCAAGACAATCGGATCAATCCCTCTGTGAGGCGATGCCCCATGTGCACCGACCCCCGGTATATAAATATCGACGGTATCAGCACCAGAATAGGGCGAGTCCGTCGACGCACCCACCATGCCTGTCGGCAATACCGAGGCCACATGAAATGCCATCGCGTAGTCGGGTTGCCCAAAGCGCTCCCAGAGATTGTCTGCTCGCATCGCCGCTGCTCCCATTACCCGTTCCTCCGCAGGCTGCCCGATCAGCATCAATGTGCCGCGCCATTGATCTCGCTTTGCCGCCATTAACTCAGCCGTCCCCACGAGACTCGTGATATGCACATCGTGACCGCAGGCATGCATCACGAAGACTTCGTCACCATTCGGGTCAACCTGTTTGGCTTGCGAGGCATACGATAAGCCCGATTTTTCTTCTACCGGCAAACCGTCCATGTCAGCTCTAAACATGACCAGTGGGCCTTCGCCATTTTCCATCAGCGCCACAATGCCAGTCCCTCCCACACCCCGATGCACCGTGAATCCCAATAAGGCGAGCTCATCAGCGAGTCGCGCCGAAGTTTGATGCTCCATGGTCGACAGTTCTGGATTCTGATGAAAATACAGAAACAGATCTTTGAGCTTTGATTGGTATATTAATTCCACCTCCTGCGCCAAGGAATCAGCATGGGCCGTGGTCTGCATGCCGCACGACAGCAACAGACACAGGAGGATAAAAACACGATGTAGCTGGGTCATGATGCGCACTCGAAGGTCGATAGTTAAATGCGATAATACCCCATTAGCGCGCTGTCAAAGGGCTTTACGCGTTGCAGATTCATGGCAGTCGGGTTAGTGTCCTCTCGCGCTGCAGAGTGCACTGAATCAAACATCCGCCGGCACGGAAATGGAACAACACTGAGTGAATAGCGAAGAAATCAAAGCCCGCTTTGGCAGTTATCATGTTGACGTGCTTGAGCAAGATCAGACAAGCCGTTTCGCAAACTTATACAGCATTCATGACGGCGTGGCGGTGTGTCGCACGCTGGCGATCACGCGCTTCTCTCAGCCTATTAGTCCCGCACTTAAGGACGTGGACAAGCAAATAAGAGCCGGACACAGTATCGGTAATACGTTACAGCAGGCCGGTCTGTTGATGTCGCGAGAAGTCATCATCGAAGCCAGAACGCCCTGTGGTCAGCAATTCTCGACGTTATGCGCCCAGACGGTGCTGGTGGACTCGCCCGTTTACCTGCGGGTTTACCGGCTTCATGCCGGTACGGAGCCACAAAAGCTGACCCCCTACGCCATTATCGCCGAGGCACATCACCCCGAGCACACCGCGGTGCATGCCGGACTCAGGTCCCTCAGCGACCTCGACGCCTCACAGTGGGAATCCGACGCCAAATGGTCAGTCGATGCGTTACAACAAGCCCTCGCTTAAGCCTACATCCCTTAGTTTAGGGCCAGCTTCCTAGCGGGCCCCCGCGTCCACTGTTCTGCAAGCTCGGTACGTTGCTATCGGACCGCCGCCATGCTCAGGTCAAAACCGATGCCGCGCGCCACGGCGATGGCATCGGCCCTGCCCGCCTCGTCTCTCGACAATATCCATAAATTGGCACAGCGTGTGCCTGAGCGACAATACGCCAAGACCTTCTGATTGGGGTCATCAAAGAGCGCCCCCAACCCCTCGAGGTCGGCGCCGGGAAAATTCATCACACCCACGGGATACCGAATAAACAATACCTCGGCTTCATGGCAGGCTGCTTCCATCTCATCCATCCCAGCCTGCCCCGGCGACTCGCCATCCGGTCGGTTACACACCACGGTGGTAAAACCCTGAGCAACCAGCCCTACAATATCCTGAGGCGTGATCTGCGCTGCCACAGACAGCGATTCGGTCAATTTATACACTGACATCTGTTTACCCTTTCAAGTTAAGCACTGCGCTCATTGCGCAATACCAAAATCCTCAGCGAGAACCGCCATCATACTTTCTAAGGGCTGCTTGGGCACCTCAACCGGCGCCCCGATAATACGCTCCGCCAAGGAGAGGTAAATCTCAGACAAACTTCTCAACATGCCCGCCGGTAATGCATGTGACTGAGCGAGCCGCTGGCGCTCTTCGAATCGGCGGTGATCTAGTAATAAATCGGGATCATTCACATGGTGCAGCAGTGCCTGACGGAACTCTTCTTTGCTGTTTTCCACGACGCTACCTGCGCGATAGGCGACGCCATCCCAAATTCTCGACGAATCAGGCGTGCCGACCTCATCCATATAAATCAGCGTATCTCGGCCCTGTTCGTCACGAGCGTAGCCAAACTCAAACTTGGTGTCGACCAGCATCAAATCCAATGGGTTCAACCGATCTGCAATGAGCGCCACGCCCTCCCTCAACAGACGTTCATAATGACCCACATCGCTCTGGGATTGAAACCCAAACGCCTGCCAATGGGTGAGCAGCTGTGCTCTGGACACATTGGTATCGTCGGCTTCCGGCACCCCCTCAAGGCCCCGCATAACGCCCTTTGTCGAAGGGGTTAACAAAGTCTCTCTCAGCCTTTGATCACGGTGTAACCCATCAGGCAGCTCGATACCGCAAAACAGGCGTTCCCCGCGCTCATAAGCGCGCCACATTGAGCCCGTAATAAAACGTCGCGCAATGGCCTCCACGAGCACAGGCCTAGCACGCTGCACAATCCACACGAGTGGGTGAGGCACCTCTAGGATGTGGCTGCGCGCTAACCCCGCTTGCTTGAACTCACTGAACCAAAATTGTGAAATGGCATTCAGTGCGGCTCCCTTTCCAGGGACGCCCGACAAACCCTCGTCGCCATGCCAAATACAGTCAAAGGCCGAGATACGATCACTGATTACCATGACGGCTAACTCGGCGTCAGCCGCTACCGGATATCCTCTGTCGGCAATCAGACGCGCACTATCCTCCGGCGTCAGCCAGTAAACTGAGCGCACTTTCCCTGAGTGCACCGGCCCGCTGCAGCGAATGGGCAGCGAATCGTTGACTGCGAGGACCTCTGAATCCAATTTCTTTTCCTTACCGACTTGGCTTACGCCACAGTTTTGCCCAAAATACGCGCCGTTGTCACGATCTACGTGACGTGTGTTACCTCACAGGATGTTTTTAATGCGAATCTCCCCTCTCTTGCTTACCCCGCGGCTGACGCCGCTCCTCGCTGCTTATTTAAGTGCCATGAGTACAGTGGGTAGTGCGCAGCAATATGACGCTGAAAAGGATGAAGCGACGAACCCTGAGGAAGTGGAGACCGTTATCGTGACCGCCCGTCGCACTGACGAGGCTGGATTCGATCTGGCGACGTCATGGGCAGTCCTCGACCAAGCCAGTATTGAGCGCGTGGCCGCCCAGCATAGCAACCAACTATTCAATCGCGTCTCAGGCGCTTGGGTCAGCCGCGGCAATGGACAAGAGTCTTTGGTGTCATTGCGCTCTCCCGTGTTATCGGGTGCCGGAAGCTGTGGCGCGTTCATGACCGCACAGGACGGCATCAGCATGCGGTCGCCCGGTTTTTGCAACGTCAATCAACTGTTCGACGCCAATCTACTGCAAGCCGGTCGCGTTGAAGTCTTGAAGGGACCCGGCGCGGTGGTGTTTGGCTCAAACGCGCTGCACGGCATTATCAACGTGGTCACGCGGTCTGTCGGCAACACACCCAATCAGGTTCGTGTCGAGGGGGGCTCACGAGATTACTATCGCGTCGCAGCCAGTGGGGCTGTTGGCAGTGGCATCGCCCTGTCAGCGCAAACCAGCCAATACGGTGGGTATCAAGACGCCTCGGGCTATGATCAGCAAAAGGCAACGCTGCGCATCGACCAAGAATGGGGTAACTGGCGCGTCGATGGTGCGCTTGAAGGCAGTCAGCTGGACCAAGAAACGGCGGGCTATATTCAAGGCTTTGAAGCCTATGAGGACGATCAGGCCCGCAAGGAAAATCCCAATCCTGAAGCTTATCGGAACGCCTGGTCTGGCAGAGGCCATATCGGCCTAACGCGCGACTGGGGCGATTCATCCGAGCTCACTATCCGCCCTTTTTGGCGCAGTAACAGCATGACCTTCTTGCAACATTATTTACCGTGGCAAGCCACCGAGACCAAT
>Ga0257110_1000479_pt1 | contig 19495 bp, 32 predicted proteins | sample LP_taG_7_FD_190184 | JGI IMG/M metagenome (GOLD analysis project Ga0257110, IMG submission 190184) | Marine microbial communities from Northeast Subartic Pacific Ocean, Canada - LP_J_2015_P26_10m | ecosystem: Environmental > Aquatic > Marine > Oceanic | place: Canada: Northeast Subartic Pacific...
CTTTTACACACCGTACAAAGCAAATCGTAAAGTAACAATGGACAAACGTTCCCCTCGTGAACAAGAAGACGACGAGTTATACTTTGAAGCATACAACGATATGGTTGAGTTCTTTAAGGATAAGACTAATGTAACAGTCATTAGACAGCCTGAGAGCGAAGCAGATGACTTGATTGCTACTTGGATACAACAACACCCAGATGATAATCATATTATTGTTAGTACAGACAGCGACTTTTATCAGTTAATGGCTCCTAATGTTATGCAGTACAATGGTACAACAGATCAGATTGTTAGTTTAGATGGCTTTGTTGATGCTAAGACTGGCAAGAGAGTTATAGATAAAAAGACTAAGGAAGAGAAGGCATTGCCTGATCCTAGTTGGATATTGTTTGAAAAGTGTGTGCGTGGTGATAGTTCGGACAATGTGTTTAGTGCTTACCCAGGTGCTAGAAAGAAAGGCAGTAAGAACAAGACAGGTATGCTAGAAGCATACGAAGACATGGCTACACAAGGGTTCAACTACAATAACTTTATGCTACAACGTTGGGTTGATCATGAAGAGCAAGAGCACAGAGTCATTGATGACTTTGAGCGTAACAAGATACTAATTGACTTAACACTACAGCCTGATGATATCAAAGCAAAGTGTAAGGCAGTTATAGAAGAAGCAAAAGCGGCACCTACAGTAAACAATGTAGGTATTCACTTTATGAAGTTCTGTGCAAAACATAACTTAGTAAGGATGAGTGAGACGCCAAACGACTATGCTGAGATACTGAATAGCGGTATAAAAACAACCTAAGGAAAGGAAATGACAGTAGACAACGTTAAGCAATTAGAACAAAAAATTGCTATGTTAGAAGAAGAACTTATTTTGTACAAAAATAAGTATCGAGAAGAAGTTGATAACAACGAGTACAAGGAAAAGTATAGAGACTTAGTAGATGCTAACTTAGATATGAGAATGAAATATAAGAGCATGACTGAACTTAATTGGGACGGGAATGAAGACAGAGGACGATACGGCGAGGATGAAAGTGGATTGGCTAACTAGATTCTTTACTACTAAGTTTTGGAAAAAGCCAGAGCCTATTAAAAAAGAAACTGTCGTTATTGACATGATGAAGGACGATGTAGATCCTGAAGCATTAACTGTCGAGAACGCATACAAAACTAGATGGATTTGGTATCACACAATCTTAGCAATTGGTATATTCTTAACAAATGTATTGCTGGTAGCAATACTAACTATACTAGCAATAAAATTATAATGGAACTAGCAAAGTTACAAGACGGACAATTAGTATATGGACTCTATGATGAGGTAGAGGCCTATGCAGACAAGCAAGACACTTGTGTTGACCGTTACTTTGATCATGTTAATCCTTCTACAGTCTATAAGAACTTTAAGTATGTTGGTGAGAGCATGAGTAATCCATATAAGGTAAGTGTACCATTTGATTACAGTAAAGGTAAACCACCAGCAACATTTAATGATGCAGGAGTTAATCAGGACAAATGGTAAGCAAAATAAAACATTGGGCTGATGTATGTAAATTACATTGGAGAGAAATAATAACATTGTCTATTGCTTTACATTGGGCAGTAGACTTATTAATAATTGTTCCTATATCATTAGCAATAGGATACTTTTTTGGTATCCAGGTGGGACATTAGATGGAAGAATTAAATAAGTGTGGTGGCGTACCTACAAAAGGTGATGTAAAACCAGACACAATTAGAATGACAGTACAAATAGATGTACCGTATGAAGGTAAAATAATGAACTATGGTGAGTTATCTAAGCAAAAGATACTCGACTTTATAAATAGTGATGCATTTACATCATACAGTATTATAGCAGGGCCTAATACAAGAGGCATTGAAAACAGTGAGTGAAGACTACTGGGACGATGCAAGAAAGGCACAATGGATTTTGGAGACTGGTTGGAGCGGAAAGACGGCAAGTATATTTGAAAGAGTAGACGAGCAGGTTTATGTGAGACCAATTGCCCAAGACGGTGAAACTTTGCCACCGTGGTTGTCCCGAGAACGGAGACCGATGAGTAGAGATGATTATATAAAAAGTCCTAGCAGACAGGAGACAGAACATGGGAAGAAAGAAAATAGACCCAAAAGTAACTAGACTACAACAGGTTTCTGATGTAGCATGGCTAGTGAAACAAGGCGAGAATAAATTAGGTATTCTAAATAAAGATGTACAAGAAAAATATGTGTACATCACAGGTAAAGAACTACTAAAGTTTGAAGATGAATCCGAAGCAAGTGAACACTTTGGTAACATTAAATTGTTCTCAGAGCAAATCACTGAAAGCCATCAGCGACAAGATACATATTATATCAACGGTTATGCTGTAGACTATGAGTTACCTTTTGCTGTAGAAGAAGATCATGCAGACTATAATCCTAAGTTACCTTTGTATACTAAAATAGAAGGCAATGAGGTTTACTACGCCGCAGGATACTATTGCATTAACTTTGCAAAAGGTTGGAAACAAGCAAATGGTCCTAAACTTGCAACGTTACTAAAGTATGGCTTCACAGGTCCATTCAAAACGGAAATGGAAATGAGACAGCAACTAAGATTCCTTAACAAACAAAAAAGGAAAGGAACAGATGTCGCAGGCTAGCCGGAGAACGCAACTACTTGCCTTACTTTATAGTATGAAGCAACAAGGTAAAGAGAGTGCTACATTTAATATAGACTTTTTGATAGAAGCATGTCAAGAGTCTATAACAGTTGTCCATAAGACAGCAAAAGAAGAAGTAGAAAATACTCCTCAAGAAGGCGACATGGATGGCGGAGGATTTTAACAATCCTGCGATAGGCAGATATAACTTCAAGGGCAGGTATGATTATACACTACCGGGCTATTCGATAGGCCTAAATGAAGTAGAAGAAATAAACCTAATAGCAAAAGAACCGTGGGGTTGGTATTTTATAGGCCATCAAGACCGAGATTACACTTCAGATACATGGTACGAAAAGCAACATTGCGTAATAACATTTGATAGTCACGAGGATTTAATACAGGTAGTATTGCAAGTAGGTTCTCGTCTTTAACTGCGTACTTTTTGATAAATACATGTGTAGTTTTAAAGATATGGAGAGACACACATGAGTAGACCCAAGCCAACAATACTGTTACAAGCAGTCAACAAGCACACTTACAAAGCAGAAGAAGTGTTAGTTGCTGAAGCAATCTTTTCAGTATTCTACGACGGTAACCCAATTAACTTGAGAACACAGAATACTCTAGTTAGTTACCCAGGCCCAAAATATAAAAAAGTATCGTTTAGCAACAGCGGACATGCTTTCAACTTGGCGGCAAGATTAAATAAAATGTTTGATACCGACAAGTTCCAAGTACTGAGAATGAGTGGTGGAGAAGTAGTAACGGAGAAAGAATGAAGCAATGGTTTGACAAAATATTACACACTAAATTCCACATAGGTTGGTTACTTTTAGTGCTCTTTACTTCTCTCTTTGCATGTATTTGGAAACTATCCACACTAATATAATGAGTCTAGACTATGTCAGACTTACATAAACTCATACTTAAAGAAGCAAAACCATTAATGGAAAAGAGGTACGGCGATAGCATTACTGATATAGAATTCTATAAGATGATGTTTGTTAACTTTAGACACAAGAACGGTGAACCACACGGACTAAGACTTACAGGTGTAGGCAACAACGTGTTACAACGTGTCTATGACGCTTACACATACCATATAACAGGTGATGTTAACCATCAAGCATACATACTTCTAGACATGCACATGGTATGGCCATACTATGTAGGTAGAAAACTAGCAACCTTTTACAGCGACAATGATGCCGCTTGGTTTAGGCTAAATAATAGTGACTTAAAACTTTATACGGAGCATTTATAATGGGTAAGATTTTACAATTTCCAAAGAAGAACAAGAAGCGAATGACCAAGTGGACACCACCTGAACTTCCTATAGACCCAAAAGGGTATGAGGTAAAGGAGTTTACATTTGATTTGAATGGTGTGAAAGGTATGATTGAAGACCCTAACTTTAACACAGACGACTTCTTCAAAGTAATGCCTAACGAAGTACTTGAAAAGATATTCCTCGATGTTCGTGAGGAGTTTAAGAAGGATGATAAAGTATCTGACGTGCATGATGCATGTTTTGAAGTACAACTACTTGCAGAACAATACCCAGAACATGCTAGTTACATAGAAACTAAGGTACAGCAATTAACTAAACAATTAATTGTCTACATCAGCAACAAGAAGGAAAAGTAATACAATTATGGAATATATCTACGCAATAGTAGGAAACGGTCTTGTGGTATATTTTTGCTACAAGGTATACATGTTTGGAATTGATGAAGGATTTCAAAAGTTATACAGAAAGTTATTCAAACGTAAAAACAAAAAGGTTGACAAACAGTAGAAAGATGCTATAATAGTTGCAACATTTAGGAATAATCCTAATGTTTTGTTTAACTAAAGAGAGGTCATAATGACTAAACAAAGTAAAGTGCTTTTAGCACTACAAGAAGGAAGAACCTTATCATCAGCTCAGATTTCGAGCTATTTTGGAGCAGGTAATCCACAAGCAATAATTCAAGCACTAAGGTTTCAAGGCCATGCTATTTTCCTTAACACGGTTAAGGATACTAAAGGCAGAGTTAGAAACGTTTATAGACTTGGAACTCCAAGCAAAAAAATTGTAGCCGCAGGTTACAGAGCTATGGCGTCTGCTTAATTAGGTAAACATACCTATTAAAAAGAGGGCTTTATGCCCTCTTTTTTTATGATTTAAGGCTCATTAAACGTCGTTTTAACGTACAAACAGGCGTACAAATACATCAGGTTGTACGCAAAGATGTACACAAGGGCACGATATAGGTTGACTTATGCTGGTTTTTTGCTATAATATACTCAAGAAGCAATAAAAGAGGGGAGACTATGTCACCAATAATAAGCAATGAACATTTCTATTTTAACTATGATACTAGCAAGTCAGTTGATGAAAACTTTACAGCATGGCGTATCATGAATCATGAAGAACGTTCAGCATATGGAGAAGCACTCCATACGTTTGAAGAAGGACTGGCAATATTTGAAAAACAATATTCAGTTAAAGTTTCATCTAAAAACGGTTGACAAACAACAGAATTTTAGTATAATATACACATAAACAAAAAAACGGTAGGAGTTTTTATGGACTTACAAGTCAAAACATCACAAGCAGGTAGCATAGCCAAACGTGCCATGTTAGCAAAACAACCACTCTTCTTGTGGGGTGCACCAGGTATAGGAAAATCAGAATTAGTTCAGCAGATTGCTGAAGATATGGGTAACTGTTTGGTTATCGATATGCGTCTAGCTCTTATGGAGCCAACTGACCTAAGAGGTTATCCTTTTAGAAATCCAGAGAACAATCAAATGGAATGGAGCCCACCGGCTGACCTTCCTACAGAAGAACAAGCGGCATTGTATGACTATGTTGTATTGTTCTTAGACGAATTGAACTCAGCACCTCCAAGTGTACAGGCGGCGGCATACCAGTTGGTATTGAATGGTCGTATTGGACAATATATTCTACCTAAGAATGTTAGAATTATTGCGGCAGGTAACCGTGACACTGATAGAGGTGTTACTTATAGAATGCCTGCTCCGTTGGCAAACAGATTCCGTCATTTGAATATGACTGTTGACTTTGGTGACTGGTTAACTTGGGCACTTAAGAATAGTGTACACCAAGATGTAGTTGGTTACCTTTCATATGCAAAGCAAGACTTATTTGACTTTGACCCTAAGACTAGTTCACAGGCATTTGCTACACCGCGTTCATGGAATGTTGTGTCAGGTATGTTAGCAATTGACGGCTTTGAAGAGGCTGATGTGTTTGAACAGAAGGCAGAGATTGCCGGAGCAGTTGGTGAGGGTATGGCGGCTAAGTTCATTGAACACAGACGTATCTCAGGCACTATGCCTAACCCAGAAGACATCTTAGATGGTAAAGTTAAGAAACTAGACCCTAAATTATCAAGTGAGATTAGTGCAAAGTATTCACTAGTGGTAGGACTCACTTACGAAGTTAACCAAATGTACCAAGAGAATGGTACTAAAGGTGACTTCAAAGAGAAGTTTAACAATGCAGTTAGGTTTGCATATGATAACTTCGATCCAGAAATGGTAGTACTGTTATTTAAAACTATTATGACAGACTACGGCATCCGTTTTAACATTAGAACGGACTTAGACAAAGACGTGTACAAGGTGTTCTCTGAAAGATACACTAAGTACATCGTCTAAATGTTTACCACTGAGCACCTACTCCTCCTACCAAAACTAGAGCTCGGTGATAAAGAGTACCCCTCCGGGGGTACTCACCTTTTTATACTAAGTGTAATGACCGAAGACAGTAGGGTATTTACACGATGAGAGGGCGGCGTACCCTCGGTAGAACGCCTAAATCCTACGATAAAGGTAGGATTTGGGTCACTTTAACGGTTGACAAACCAGTAAATAGTAGTATAATACTTGTATAAAATATAAAAAGGTAGGAGTTTTTATGACAACAAATGTAGCAAAAAGAAGCCAAGATGATACAGCATTGCCTGGTGTTACTTGGGAACCTACTACAAAGTCCGATGCAGAAGTATTGGATTACTTAATTCGTTCAAGAGTTAAACTATTAATATCCGCTCCGTTCTTTGGAACAATAGCAACCCGACTAAAGTTTATCGATGCCAGTGCATGGTGTCCGACTGCCGCAACTGACGGCAAGAACTTTTACTACAATAAAGATTTTGTAGCGGCATTGCAAGCCAAGGACGAAGAGCAAGTGGTGTTCCTAGTTGGGCACGAGTCATTACATTGCGTTTATGACCATATGGATAAGACCCAACTAGGAATAAGAGACGCTCGTCTAGCCAACATTGCTCAGGACTATGTTATCAACAACGACCTCATTGAAGCAAACCTAGGTAAGAAAATAGACCTAGTACAGATTTGTCATGATTACAAATATAGAAGTATGCACTGGTTAGAAGTTTACGATTCTTTATATCAAGAGGCTGAAGAAGACGGTCGTGTAATTGACATGGCAACATTGGACATGCACTTAGACGGTGACGGCGACGGTGATGAAGCCAATGGTGCCGCACCAGGTGAGCCTGGTAACGATGGTTCACAAGGACCTATTAAGTATTCAGATGAAGAGAAAGAACAAATTAAGAACGAGATGCAGTCAGCAGTATTACAATCTGCTAAGGTGTCTGGCGGTGCTGGTAACTTACCAAGTGGTGTTAAACGTCTTGTAGACGAACTACTTAATCCTCAAATTGAATGGCACGAACTACTTGCTATGCAAATACAATCAGTTATCAAAAGTGATTACACTTACCAAACTCCAAGCAGAAAAGGTATGGACTCAGGTATATACTTACCTGGTATGGACTACGAGCAAACAATTGATATTGCTCTTGCTTTGGACATGTCCGGTTCTATCTTAGATGAAATGGCTCGTGAGATGCTGTCAGAAGTAAAAGGCATCATGGAGCAGTACACAAACTTTAGAATACATTTGTTCTGCTTTGATACTGAAGTTCATAACCCTGTTGTGTTTACAGAACATAACATGGATGAGTTTATGGAATATGAACTTGGTGGCGGAGGCGGCACAGACTTTATGTGTTGCTGGAACTACTTCAAAGAAAATGGCATTGTGCCACAGAAGTTTGTGATGTTTACAGATGGTTACCCTTGGGATAGTTGGGGCGATGAAAACTACTGTGATACATTGTTTATTGTACACGGCGATGGCTACGGTGGTAGAACACCACAATCACCATTCGGACTAACAGTACCATATGAGAGGAACAAATAATGGCAATTAAAAAACAACAACAATATGCAAGAATATCCACTTATGGAGACTTGCTAGTCCCTATGTCTATGCTGGAACAGTTGGTTCAAGAGGGCATGTTGGTAAGAACTTCCTATGAGGGAGACGTTGATCAAATCACTGAGATTAAAAAGATCGACAACGTTAAGATTCATAGCGAAGACGAACTTGAAAATGCTAGAGTGCAAATGGCCTTACAGGGAACCGAAAAATGAAGAGAGTGGTTGAACTAACTCCTGTAGAGTTTGAAGCATTAGCCAACACTGACGTAATGATTGTGTTCCTCAATAGCAAGTATGAGGTTACCTTTGAGCAGTTAGAAATCATTAGACAACACGCAATCATGCCTTTCTTTGTTAGAGGCAATGATTATCCCAAAGAAAATTTAGTAGTTTACTTTGCTACTACAGAAGAAGCATTAAAGTTTCAATTAATGTTTGAGTCAATGAGCAGGGTAGAAGAAAAACCCCAAGCAAAAATCTTAGACATACAAAGTAAAATTAAACCGGTTAAAGATTAACCAGAAAAAACGTGCCGCATTTACCTTTATGAGTAAATAAAAGCATACCATTAATTTAATACATTTAAGGAGTACTACAAATGGCAAAAGCAGAAGAAAAAAACGTATCAGAAGAATCAGTTGTCGAAACACCTGAGGGAACAGATATGGGAAACGAAGCTCAGCAACCAGAAAGCATTTCACTTCAAGACTTACAGACATTACTACAAATAGTAGATTTGTCTAGTCAACGTGGTGCATTCAGAGGTGCAGAGATGACACAAGTCGGAGCAATCTTTGACAAACTAAACACATTCTTAACTTATGTTGCTGAACAACAAGCGGCATCAGAAGAAGGTGCTGAAGAGTCCGAAGGAGATGCTCCAGAAACAGGAGAATAGATATGGCAGAGATAATGAAACACGTGGGAAAATATGGCGAAAAGCCATGCGTGGTAGTTTTTAGAGAAGTACCAAACGAACCAGAAAATTGTTTAATTGTGTTAAGCGAAGGTTTAGCAGAAAGAGATCACGACGACTTAATGGAAACAGTATCAAGTATGGAAGCACAAAGTACTGGTGACATTAGTAACGTAATGGCTCGTAGACAAATGACTAATGGTGAGAACCTATTAAACTATTTGCATTTCAATAAGAAGTTGCAAAAGGTTCCAGTAGGAATGGTTACTCTAACACCTATGCCAGGCCAGGGAGTTGCACTAGCAGAAGTTAATGCAGAAATCAAAAAGATTAATAACGATCCAGTAGCACCAGTTACAGATCCAGTTCATCTCAATGAATCAAACCCGGCAACAACACAGGTTAACCCTTCAACAATGGATGCGTCCACTGTTGCACCGACGGAAAATCCGGCACAAGGAATGTTATTGCAGGCAGAACTAATGGAGCAAGATGCAGAAAACTTATTGGCAGAATCAAGAGCCAAGAGAGCAGAAGCATACGAACTTGATCCATCACTGAAGCCAAAAAGAGGTCCAGGCAGACCTCCGAAAGAAGCCGAATAAAGCGATAAATAGTTAGTAAGTAAACAACATTCTTAAAGGAGTAAGCGGTGGCGAAAGTTACACCACAGGTAGTAATTCTTGGTAAAGGTAAACAGTCAGAATTAAAGGCCACCCATAACCTTATAAAATCTATTCAACCCAGTTCGGTTCCACCCGAACTGTTGGATAGTGTATTCCTCACTCTCGCAGACGAAACAAAATACCAAGTATCTAGTGACATGCTAGAAAACGGTGTTGACTATGAGAATCTAGATCGCTACATTGAAAGGCTAGGACTTAATGCAGACATCAAGTTAATTGAGATTATTATTGATCTTGATGCAACAAAGACTGTACTAAAAGATGCTTCAGGTAGTTACTTAGACGATCTCTTCAACAACTAACCAAGCAATCAACACATAAGTTAATACATGCATCAATTGGTCTGTGCCATGCACTACCCAATACTTTTGTTCGCTTGGTAAACTTGGATAGCGAATACTGTAGTTGCTTTTAACAAAGTCTATATGATAATGAAGCATAACGTCTATCACAATCATAAAGTTCACTACAGCGATGCTTACAAACGGTGTGAGGGCTAATCCTGTACCTATACCATGCACAAGAGCATGTGATACTCCGCCCCAAGAGCCATACTTATGTTTATCTTTAAACATAAAATTTGCCTGTACATAGTAGTCTGCTACAATGTGCTTAATAAGTAATGCACACATGATTTGTAGTTCCATTATAATATTCCTTTTTGTCTCAGTAGTTTTTCTAATTCATCAGCGACGAATATGTGTCCTGCTTGATTAAAATGTGTAATATCCCTAGGTGGATCTAATGCATAGATTGTATTCCGCTCTTGGTGAGGTATAAAGGTATCCATGTTTACCCAATTGTCTTTGTTATAGTATTCTTCTTTAATCACGTCTCCGTAATTGTGAAATATAAGTGAAGGCCAACCTCTCTCACAGTCCTCTACAACAACAAGTGATATACCTTTACTCTTACATAATCCTTCCAGCATATACCAATACACACTGAGCATTTCTGAATCATAAGTTGAATTCAAACAACCCGGATTCTCTTGGTATGCCAACTGCATTGCTCTGTCTGTTTCATTAGATTGCCAGTGGCAACTGTCTAATTTGAATCTAGCAACTATTTGTCCTGTTATAGTTTTATCATAAACAGGTGTAGCACCTAAATGATTCTCATTCTTTTCGTTAACACCTGCAACATGTTGTTCATAATATTCTTCTGAGATATGACTAGGAATCTCACGCCTAATAACTTCAGCAGGCTGAAACAATACTAATGTATTGCTGTCTACTTCACCTTGCTGTATTGCTTGTACTAGTAACCGTATGTTACGTTTGTCTGAGCCGGCACCGCCTGCCAAATGCAAATAGTCTATGCCTAAACTAGCCGCTAGATAATCTCCATAAGCATACCTTACCTTGGTTCTATCTGACACGGAACAACCGCATACTACTAATTTGTTATACTGTTTCATCTTTTACACGTTCCCTGTAAACTGCAACACTTTCAATACCAGGCAACTCAAATTGCTTTGTCCATTCAAAACATAAACCAATATGTCTTGGTAATAAGCCGCCGCAGTGAACACACTTGCCTTCTAGCATTGCTTGAGTTCTTCTATTAACTTCTGAACTGGATAATGGTGTTGAATGCATCTTTTAATCCTTGCTCGTCCCCAGGCCAATTAACAATTTCATTTGCACCTACTGTCTTATAATACTTTTCTATAAACTTAGGTCTTTTTCTTAAAAAGTCAGTAAACTCTCTTGGAACAGAATCATCACCTTGCCTGCGTACAACTAATATAGGTAATTGAGTTTTGCCTCTTGGTTTAAATTCTGTATGTGTTGGCTTGTCGTCTGGTGTGTAATTTGACCGCCAAATGGCTCCTCGCCTTAATGATTCAAGCAGTTCTATTACAGGTGCATCATAATTAACTACTTGGCCAGTGTCATTGTGTACTTCTTCTGGCTGTCCTACAACTATGTGAGTTATGGCTGGATCGTTATATAGTTTCCAATCATCTGCCCTGCCTCTTCGGCATTCAAATTGCTGTCCTGGATTATATTCTTTTAATGTTGCACCAAGTAGAGTTGCAAAACTTATGTCTCTGTCTATTACTAATATCATTTGTATCCTATTTGCATGAATCTTGTGTACGCAGGTGTTTTTAATTCTCCTGCAAACTGTATGTTAGACATAGGATACTTTGCTTTAAAGTGTTCTAGGTCATTACATGTATTTATGTGTCCTTCGAAGTCCGGAGAGTCGTTACTTTGCATTATAATTAATTGATCACTGCTGGCTGTTTCAAACCAACTGCTGTCCATGTGTTCGCAACTTGTATTCACTACCCAGTCTGGTGTAACGGTTATTAGTTCGCCACTTGTCTCAAACTCTAACTTATCTGTTTGTAGTATCGACACATCAGCAACAACACCTTTAAATTTCCACGAATCTTCGACATATTGTTGATTAAAACGTTCTGCTAGTTCTATTGTTTGTGTATCTAAATCGAATCCATATACACGTTCTATCTCAAAAGAATTGTGCAAGAAAGGAACTAATGCTCCTACCCAACAACCAAATAAAGCCACTACAGGTTCATCTTTATCCAATCTAGTATGGTGTAAATGGTGCAGTAGCCATGCCTTAGAGGCCATTTGTCCGATGCTAAATGCATCTACTGGGTATCTTCTGTTGTTTACTTGCTCTAAGTAACTAGGTGGTATGTGCAGATTAGTTGCATCTACCCAACGTCTAACTTCTTCCCATGTATTAAGGACTATCTTGTTCTGCATAATGTTCTTCTAACCACTCGTAGTCATTTATCTTAGCCATCTTAAGCGGTTTGGTTCCCCATTTGTTAGCATACTCTACTCCTGCTTCAGCACCTGCTTTGGCTTCTGCTCTAAAGTCTGCATTGGGTACAGGGTGCAACCAACCTTCTAAACGTTGCTTGGCTTCTGAATCATCTCCCTTAGCCGCTAACTTAACGCACTCTCTGAATGCACTACGCCATGTGCTGTAAGCATCTGTGTTAAACTTTGTTGTACAACTTATCTCAGGCAAAGCCTTAAAACGTTTGCTTAGACCTGTTGTAAAGTCTAGTCCCCATGAGTTCGCTTCCATAACTTGTTCAGTGTTAAACAGTTTGACACCACCGTAACCATATTCCTCACCAGTTACAGGGTTCTTGGAGTTCCATACATGAACTACATCTTGGTCGTATGCATCTGGTACATAACTGAAGTCAAAGTCCTCAGTAACCTCAGCATCAGCATCAACTACCCAAAACATACTGCTCTGTACTTCATTTGCCGCTTGTTTGTGTGCTGTAAATATACCTTCTATGTCTTTGACCCACCTTGCATCAAAACGTGCTGTAAGACGCTTATATGAGGTCTCAGCGAAGGGTTCGTGGTATGATAGGAACACAATCTCGTAAGGTTTGTAAGTACAACCTGGCTTACGAACATATTGTAAGTTCTTTATCTTGTTTAGTTTAAGATCATCTGACGTTAGTTCACTGTAATCATTTGCTGTAGGCCATAAACGCAACCCACCATACGAATGTACTTTATCTGTGTGTGGATTCATACGTTGCCATACATGGACCTTGTGTACATTGTTCATAGCCGGTAAAAACCCAGAATTTATAACATGCTCTAACGCATCTACATCGCCGTCCTTTGTCCACACAAAGCCATGTGTCTGTGAGAAGTCACTCAACTGTTCTAAGAACTGATCTTTAGTTATGCCTGCTAAGTCTATAACAGGGTGAGTAGGTTGACTACTTGCTTCTATGTCTAGTTTCTTTAAGCCTTCAAAACTGTTGTTGTCTATCTTTTCTAGTGTAAAGCCATGTTCGCCTTTGAACGTTCCTTTAGGATACAGTCTAATATTTCTGTGTTCGCCTTCCATTGTTTTGAGTACATGAACATATTGCTCGTCATACTTGCTTGGAAAGTAATCCCATTCCCATTCGCCTAATACTTTTGTAAAAGGATCTGTTACCCAATACATACTGCTTGGTGACTTGTTATCAAACTGCTCCAACTGTTCAATGATATCTGCATTACCTTGCAATGCAAATACTTTGTAGTCTGGTTGTGTGCAACCTGGCTTACTTACATATATTTGTTCTTGTATATCATTAAAACGTAATTGCTCATCTGATATAGTCTCTACATCATAATCTGTAGGCCAAAGTCTCAGTCCTGAGTTATTAATAACCTTGCCTGACTCTGTTAGTCTCTGCCAACTGTGTACTTTGTTTACATTAGGTGAGTCAAAGTCTGGAATAACTGTTTCGCCTTGTTCGTTTATTGTACCAGGAGAGAACTTGCTGTATAGTCGCTGTCTGTTTACTGTAACGTCTGGATCTACTGTCCACATGTAAGGAACTTTCTTCTTAGCATATACTTTGAGTGCCGCTTTAAGTTCTATTGTGGTAAAGTCAGCAAATTCAAACACAGGCCAACTAGGTCTGTTTGATGCTACTGTATTAATTCGTTTAACATCTTGTACAGGTGTAAAGCGATTGTATGCTACATCACCTGCATTAAATTTATGTCCGCTACCGAATGTGCCTTTAGGATAAAGCCTAACATTCCTGTATATTCCGTCCTCATCAGCAAACACATGAATCTTGCTTGTATCGTATTGCGTAGGATAGTATGAGTAGTCCCAATCTTCTGCTAAGTCTGTGTATGCATCTACAACCCAATACATTCCTGATTTAGTTTGTCTGTCTGCTTTTTCTAATTGGTCTATGGTATCTTTGTTTGCATCTAACTTGTACACAGGATATTCTCGTTGTGTACATGCTGGTTCCATTATGTATTTAGGTCTACCTTTGCCACTTGGTTCTCTTGGGTGTAATGCTACGCCATGGTAGTCATACTGTCTGGCTGTGATAGGATTAAGTTTCTGCCATACATGAGCTTTACCTTCGTTGAGATATGAACCGTCCCATTTCTCAGGTAAGAACTCAAAGTTAAAGCCTTCGTGTACTTCTACGTCTGGATCTATCACCCAGAACCAATCAAGTTCAGTCTTGGATCTACCCTCTTCTTCTGTAGCATAAGTCTCGTAAGCAACTTCAAACATATTACTAAGTTTGCTTTGCTGTACAGTTTGTGCATACTCATACTTCTTAGGAACAAGTTTAACGTTCACTGCACTCTCCCCATTACCAAAGGTAAATTGGTTGATTGAACGTTGAAACTCTAGAGGGCAGACCCAATTTAATTCAGCAGTAATACTGCTCTTACTTTCTACTAACCAGAATTGCGAAGTTGTACTCTTACGAGCAAACGGTTCTAAGTTAGTATTGATGTCATCTGTGTAAAATATATCGTATCGTATAGGTATAGTTTCGTTTTGAAACTTCCATTTGGTTGCATCAAAGTCCTTTTTGATCAACCAAATACCACCTAATTGCTTAGGATCGTTTGCATAGTTTAATTCGTATTCTTCTGTTGGATACTTATCCTCAACCATTGTAGGTACATTAAATACATGATTAAACTCTTCTTCTCCTCTACTAGGGACATACCTTAGAGCACCATTTATGTCGAAATCCTTATCGACTAACCAAAAATAATCTGTTTCGGAACGTTTTGCATACTGTTCCATTAATTGTTCGTCTAACTCTTCATTTATGTAAAAAACATCATATTGAACGTCTACTACAGGACAATCTAAGTGTAGTATTGTTCCGTTGTGTATCTTTGCTATTGCACCCTTGTAATCTCTGGGTACAAGTTTTATTCCGCCTTCAATACCAGGGTATTTGTCGTTTAACTGGTAAGGCATCTTGAATTGATGTATAAAGTCTGATTCAAATGGGTTTGGCACCCAGTCTAGTGTGTCCTCATTGATTTCATACTGCTCATCAATAAGCCAAACGTAATCATCATCAAACTCGTCACGTTCTTTGTTCTTAGTGATATCAAACACTCTCTTAACAGGATATCTAGCGGCCGCATCTAAATATTTGTGAAACTTTATAGTTGCATCCATATAGTTACGTGGGTATAACTTAACTCCACCTTCTTCTGCAGGGTATTTGTGTTCTAGTTGTCCTCTAAGGTGGAATGTGTGTATAAAGTCTGGTTCAAAGTTACCTGGAGCCCAATCTATGTTAAAATCTATCTTATATTCCTCATCTACACACCAAACATGCGTTGCATGAGGGTGATTACGGAAATATTGTCCTGGAGTTTTCTTTCTTAGAATATCAAATCGTTTTTTACAAACAATTCTATTAATTTGTTTATCCCCGCCTTCTTGTGCCACAGGATAAAGAGTTACACCACCATAATTACTTGAATTCCACTTAAATTCATGAATAAAAGTCTGGTCCCATTGCTCAGGGCGATAATCAAATACTGAATAATCAATTAATTCAATATTAGGTTCAACAAACCAATACATATGAGTTTTACTCTTAACTTCGTCTATGTCTTGTACTTGTATTGCATGTGGAACGTGAAACTCCATGCCTGGATTCTCACCTGCATAGAATATATCAAACTTCTTCTTACATACTATCCTATCTAGTTCTTTCTGCCCGATAGGGTCCTTGTACGTTGGTTTTAAGTAGATACCACCATACTTATTCTCTTGCCACTTCCATATATGCTCGTACTCTGCATCATATTCTGGTGGTCTATAATCAAATACTGAATAGTCTGTAACCTCTACATTCTCTTCGATGAACCAATACATTTTTGTACGGGCTCGTATATCCGTAACGTCTTCTACTTGAACAGCAAGAGGTAATTGAGCCTTTAAATTTTTATTCTCTCCTGAATAAAATACGTCGAACATTAATTTATCCTTTAATTATTAATTAATTGTTTATTCATCATCACGGGTATGTACTTCCACCCCATAATATTCTGTAAAATCGTGTGCATCTTTTAAATTATCCACAATTGGTTGTCCTTTTATATTTAATGATGTATTTAATAATAGAGGACAGCCTGTTTCTTTGTACCAAAGACTTAATAGTTTATACAAGTCTGGGTGCTGTTCAGCATTAACTGTTTGCACTCTGCTTGTACCATCTTCGTGTACAATAGCAGGAAACTGGTCAGGCCACTTACATTTAGCAACATATTGCATGTAAGGAGCATTCTTTATAGGTGGATTACCTGGTGCTTTGGGCATTTCAAAGATAGTATTTGCATGTTCTTCCAATACCATAGGAGCAAAAGGTCTAAACTTCTGTCTCTTCTTGATTACATTCATTCTATCTTGTATTTCCCAACCTCTAGGGTCTGCACACAAGGTTCTGTTACCTAATGCTCTAGGACCGAACTCTGCTTTACCATTAGCAATACCAAATATCTTGTTGCGTCTTAGACTACTTAAAGCCTTCTGGACAGGATACTTACCTGGTATATTTGTTCCCAGATAAGGTCCGTCCCACTCTACCCGACGTCCTGTGGAATGATAATAATGTAGGGCCGCGGCACCTAAACTGCTACCTGCATCACCAGGGTTTGGCATGATGTGTACGTTGTCGAACACCTCAAATAAGTTTGAATTTGCTACACAATTAAGTGCAACTCCGCCCATGAACACTAAATTATCGTGTCCTGTTAAGTCATAAGCCTTGTTTGCATACGCACTAATACGTTTCTCTACTTCCCATTGTGCGGCTTTGGCTAGATCAAATTCTGAGAATCCATTGCGTAAGAAAAAGAAATTCTCTGGCAATCCTTTCTGCATGTTAATTTTAGTATGAATTCCGTCTCTGTGATGGAATATTTTATCATTAATTATCTTCTGTAATTGTTCTGCTTTGTCGTCATCACCATAAGCGGCCATGCCCATTAGGATATACTCGTCTTCCATAGGTTTTAAGCCTACATAAGCCGTTATCGCACTATAAAACAATCCTAAACTGCTAGGATACCATACTTTATCCTTCTTAGTTAGTTTACCATTACTCCAATCCCATATGGTAGCACTATCGAACTCTCCAATAGCATCAATAACCATTACAGCGGCATTATCAAAGTCGCTAGTCATTACACCAGCGGCGGCATGTGTCTCATGATGCCAATATGTTTTGCTTGGGATACCTTTTAGTTGTGGATAAAACTTCTTTACCCATTTCTTAGCACTAGGCTCTTTGATAAAGCCGAAATTGCCTATAGTAAGGTTACGAAGCACTTTAGCCCAATGTTTCTCATGATAAACTACTGCATCTGGCTTACCAAACTCTAATGCGGCATTAATTATATCTGCATTTAGGAATGGATCATTCTTGACTCTGCTGTAACGCTCTGAGTGTGCGGCAAATACTATTTTGCCATCATCAATAACCGTCACTGCGGCATCATGAAACTGTGAACTTATCCCTAATACTCTCATCTATAGAACTTCCAAGTTATCCATATTGTTGCTGTTACCATTAATGTAATTAATAATGTTAATTCCATATCTTATCTGTACACAAAAGGATCACGTTTACGCAATTCTTCTAGTTTCTTTTTATATTCTAATTCTGCTTTCTCTTCAGCAGTTAATTCTTTGTCTGCAGGATCATATTTTGATGTAACATCTGCACAATCGTCTACAGCACTTGGTTTATTTTCTTCTGTCATCTTCTTTCCTCGATTTATTCCATTCCCATAGATGATCTATGAGAAATAATACATATATGCCAGCAACCATTATTGTTCCGTATATTATAACACTCATTATCACAATTAACAACTCTTCTAGCATAGTATATAGTTATCATTCATTTACTGTTATTCGTAAATGAACGGCCCTCCTTTCTTCTTGTCCATTTGTTGTATTTTAGCCATTGCCATTCCCATGGTAGAATGTTCTCTGTTCCAGGGTAATCTGCGTATGTCTCGTCTTTGTCTCACAGGATATTCACCTGATATTGGTTGTTCTAGTAGTTCTTGTATCTCTGGCCATATGTTTTTTGCTATGAGGTGATTGGTACGATGTCCATTATGACATAAGTCTCTGCCAAAGTCAACCGTATAGTCTCCTGTTATTCTAAACACATTGTTTGGATTGTATATGATATCACCGTCATCATCATAAGTCATCTGTAACACCGGCACGCCTACTGCGTTCCACAGAGTTTGTAGTGTGGTCATTTGCATTGAAGTCATGAACCACGGAGTAATTTCTGGCTCTTTGCCATAGCTCACAGGGTTTATGATCTCAGCAGGGAATTTATCTCGGTAGTTTTTCCACTTGTCATAATAGTTTTCATCCACAATTGATCCTGGTTCGTAGTTGGGTCTGGTATCTTCTATGAATAAAGTGCTAATTGATTTATTATTGTCTAACCCTCGTTGAGTATTCCACGGATTAATGTTGTGTGCTACTCGTGATCTTAGATGTGCCATAGGATCTCTGGTGACTTCTGGTATTTGTAAAACCACAGCACTGGGCTTGGGCATACCTGATCTAATCCATTGTGTTGAATTAATCACTATTGATGGTGTGCTACAACCACCCATTCCAAGGTTTATTGTCTGCATTCCACTGAGTTGTTCCAGTTTAGCAGGCCAAGTATCAGCATCTCCTACCCCTATTCCTTCTGTGTACGAACAACCCAAGCATAAAATGAAATCCTTTTCGATGCTATCGAACGGGTGTGTCCTATAACCCATTTCATTAAATGTGTATATAACATTAGTATCCGAATAATAAGAATCTATATCTGCTTTATTCTTATTCCAGTGCGACTCCGAGTCTGTGGAGTTCCAATTAAGTGTACAATTCACCATATCGTTGCGTAACAGTATGCGATCTGGTAGGTAATTGGTTGTTGCCATGTTTGTGTGTGTCCTCTAATACGTCAAACTAAATATCTATAGCAGTATTTATAACACAAAAGGAGATCACCATCAGTTTTTCAGCAGTAAATGACTTTGAAATAGCACTTGCCGAATGGTGGGGTTCGCCTTATGCTGTGGCAGTTGATTGTTGTACACATGCTATTGAGTTATCACTGAGACTAGACCAACCTGATGCAG
>Ga0257110_1000481_pt1 | contig 19437 bp, 20 predicted proteins | sample LP_taG_7_FD_190184 | JGI IMG/M metagenome (GOLD analysis project Ga0257110, IMG submission 190184) | Marine microbial communities from Northeast Subartic Pacific Ocean, Canada - LP_J_2015_P26_10m | ecosystem: Environmental > Aquatic > Marine > Oceanic | place: Canada: Northeast Subartic Pacific...
TCAAAGTAACCTAGTCTTCTAGCTGTTTCTTCAGTTTCTGAAATAAACCTAACGTTAACAGCATCAATACCTTCTATTTCCTCTAGAATATAAACAATATCAGATTTAGGCAGTTTATCTCTTCTTGTTACATTTAACATGTAATCACTTACCTTTGCTCTGACATCATTAAAAATCTCTTCTTTGTTAAACCCTGAAAAATATCTAATGTTAATATCCATACTATATTTTCTAATCTTAGGTTTTACAAACACAACTTCAGTTGTAACCATTTGCTGGCCACTATCCTGAATTACTTGTCCCATTTTATCATATTCATTTTGGTCAAAGAACATTTCATTCTCCGGGATAGAGAAGTAATCTTGACCAGTAATTAATTTCTTTTTCACATCCGGAATTGCAAAAATATAGATAACGTTATCATCATCTAAATATTCATCCGAAGTAGTATTGTAAGCGTCTATGTACGAGAATAATCCGTATCTTGATAAGAAGTATTCATAATTATCTGGAGTCGCTAAAACAAAAGATTTTGAAGCAAGAGGTGTCATGATTTTTGTAAAGTCAGTAGACTCTCTTTCTGCTCCCATCTTTGGAGATGACGTACATGTTATATCTAAGAATTCATTTAAGTCATGTTCTCCTCCTAGAGAATCAGTTCCCTCTGCATCCCATTTAAAAGTAATATCTCTACCATCATCAATGTTACCCATTGCACCCTCATGGTTTACATATTCTACTTCAATAGTAGATCCTAGTGCTGGTATTGCACCAAAAGCACCATTACCGAAATAAACATCAATACCTCCTGAGATACCAGTCTTTAATAGATAACCTTTTTCTTTATTTAATAAGTCATATAGTGAAACATGCTTAGTCCATTTTTCACCGTTTACAGAAACACTAACTTTAGAGTGGTCTGATAATTTTTTTGTTTGTACATTAAAAGACTGTAACTTCTCTCCAGTTCCAGTTAATGTTTGTCTTTCGTATTTACCTTGAATGATAGCACACTTAACCATATTCATAGAAGATTTTTCTAATCGGTATCTATCGTTTGAAGATAACAAAGTATAAGTTAAATTATTTAATTCACATTTTAACTCAGCTCTTGCATCTATATTTAATCCAGTACCTGCAATCTTACCTAGGTCAGCTCCTGGCTTCCATCTAAATTGAATTTCACCTGTCGAAGCAAAACCTCTTGTTGCATCATGGCCTGTCAATCTCGACATACCATATATAGATTCTGCTTGTTGCGCAGTATATATGTTCTGTTCAACAACAGCATCCTCAATATAGAACATAATAAGTTCATATAGTTCTGAGAATACAGAAATAATCTGAGCAAAAGGAGATGCTTCAGTAAAAAGAGTATTAGCTCTTTTGTAAACTCTACTTATGTAGGTTCTCGTATCAGCCTTAATTGCTGCCGCGTTATTTCTAACTGTCTCTAAAAATTTTAGTTGTGCCATTTATTATTTATCTCTTTTATCTTAGGTTTATTTGAACTAGATATTTACTATCAATTGTAATATCAATATATGCAACATCTCTTACAGTACCTTTAAAGAATTTTACATTAGTTGCAACTTTATATTTTCTAGCAAGTGGACAATAAGTCCTTATTTGATTCGTAATCTCTTGTTTAATATTATACTCATTTTGATTTAATGAATAAACTAAATCCTCAAGATTACAACCAAACCCTGGAGAACCCAAGACTTCAGTTTTTCTAGTAAATAAGGTGGTTTCAATTTGAGTAATCAATTGCTCGATCTCACCATTATTCTGCAACTGTGTCGCGTTGTAATTTGGGTCACCTATGTATTTAATATAAAATTCCATTTATATATGTATTCGGCTTATTATGAGTGGAACATATAGTCCACGCCTTCGTCGCCCTTAATTTCCTCTACTATCGACTCTAACTCGGTGTCTCCCATGTCTTTAATAGCATCATAATCAAATTCTACATTACCTGGTAATGCAAACTTGAATATACCTAATTTAGCACCTAAAGATTGCTTTATCTTTGCAGAGCAATATCTAAAGAAAATCTCATCTGAATAAAGTGCACAATCAGATATAGTTTCGTATACCTGTAGTATACAATCTCCTTTCGGAGTATCTCCCATTATTTTCAGCTTGCCATTTAGTCTAGCATACTGAAAGCTAATAGGGTTTTCTAAAATCTGTCTTGACATATCTGCCAATGACGCATTTAGTACATAATATTGTAATTCTTCAGCTGCTTCTGCTGGACCAGATCCATCATACATGCCTCTAAATAACATTTTGTCTAGCGAAAAATCACCACCACCTTGAAATCTAACATCCATACCTTGGCCTGTTCCATTAAAGCCAGAAGCTAAATCATGTACTCCAAAGACTGAATAGACTGCGCCTCCACCATCAGCGTTAGCTCCTGGTAGGTTTAAACATCTATGCGTTTTAAAATAATCGGATTCAAAAACATTTTTAGGAACAACATAATAGTTTTCTAATACAGAATCTTCATACTGCTTATAGAACCATTTTTTAGCTCTCTTAATAATGTTCATGATTTCTCTTTGTGGTAAATTAACTGGAACCATACAAGCACCTGTTAAATCATCCCCGAGCTCTGCTAAAAATTCATTTTGGCAGTTTTGCCCAAAATCTCTTTCAGTGCCTAAGTTAGTATTGTTACCTTCTCTAATTTCGCTCATTCTTACGCTTTAATTTTTTTACTTACAATAACTTCAGTTTCTTTAGAAATTCTAGCAGTCTTTACAAGTCCACCTTCTCTAAAAATACCTCCATTCATTTTGCCTTTAAAAATACCATCCCTGCCAAAAACATAACAGTTATTTAAAGTACAACTCCCATGCACAAAACTAGACTCTACTTTAGAGTCCCAAACTTCTGTACCTTGGTATAGATTTGATCTTAATATTTGAGCACCGTTAACCTTACATCCGTATAAATCACAGTTTTCAATATTACCTGATAATTCACAGTCTATAAACTCAAAACCATCTAACAAATATGATGTTTTAAATTTACCATCTTTAACCTGAACCCCTGAATAATCAGAATCATAGTTAATTGTACCCTCTTCCATACCTCCGTTCGACAATAGATCTAGAACTTTTTTCTTAAATCTTTCCCATTGAACTCCAATAACCTGCGGATCATCTTGCAAATCTACTAGTATATGTATCTTAGGCCAATGTTTATTTACGGCGGTATAGTCTTTTAATACCGCTGAGAGTGGTGCGTTCTTCTGTAAAATTCTTTTCATCTCGATTTTATTCTCAGCAGTAAACTTAGGATTAAAACAAGATTTCCATACAGACATGATAAACATTTCTGCTAAATGTAGAATATCATCACCTCTTTTTTCATAATCTTTCCCACCAATATATCTAAACTCTAGATAGTTACTTTGAGCTTTTTCAAAGTTAATACCATAATACTTAGTATTAGCAAAAGTAAAGTTATCTGAACTAATTAAGTTCTCATTATAGTAGAAAGCCTCATGCTTAGGCATAACCCATTTAATAGACTTTGCATAAGTTGAATTCTCTCTATTAGGGAAATATTTGTAAACTCTCTTCTCGTCAAATTCTAAGATAAACTTTAAAATATTCATCTTAGAGACCATCATAGGATCTGTTAAAAAATCTGGATTAAAAGACATATTAAGGTGAATAGAAGCACGGTCAGTTGTATAACCATTCTCTTTAATCCATCCTAACATTTTAATAATAACTAACCTAGCATCTCTATATGGCATAGGTCCAGTAACTAATTCAATTAGTCCTTTACCACCAGACATATCTGGCTCCATCTTAAAAACATCTTTACTAGGTTGAAAGTCAGAATGAGCTTTATCTTCTACTTTAATCTTACGATTAAGTAGCTTAGATAAAGCTTTCTGTGTCTCTTCGACCTCTAAGTTAGAATAGAATTCAAACTCGATACCAATTTGGCTTCCGTTCAGGATCGAAATTCTACTAGAGTCTCTATTTAGTTTTTGCATATTGAGAGTATAATATTAACTTTCAATATATATCAAACTCTTCTGAGAGAGTTATTGGGGCATCTTTAAAAAGACCTTCATTGTTGCCTCATCAATTCTAGTGATCTGAACGGTTATTTTATCACCAGGATTAAATACAGACATAGTCTCTTCACCTATTTCGCTAATATGTAGCAATCCAGTCACACCATCTTCGATTGTAATGAATAAACCATAGTCTTTTTTAGACTTTACAGTTGCCTCTACTATAGAAGGTATTTGGTATCTTTGCCCTATATTTATCCAAGGGTTAATTTCAACCACATCTTTCTGTGTTAGAGTAATCTTCTTATTACTAATAATATCTTTTACCTTAAAGTTAATTGGATCTCCAGGCTTAATATCTCTAGCTTTAAATTTAACTAAAGTTTCTTCGTCTAGGTCATTATTATGAATCATACCAGTTAAACATTTGCTAAACTCTACGAATACACCATACTTAGCCGTACCTGTTACTAGTCCTTCTCTTTCTGCTTCAATACTCTGTTTTAAGTTTTCAATTTCAGTTGGTATAAGTGCTTGTAAATATTTTCTATGTGAAACTACAATCGTACCTCTATCTGGAGAGAAGCTAACTGGTACCACATAAATCTCTTCGCCAACAATAGAGCTGAAATCAGATAATTTATTTATACCCGCTAATGAACCTGGCATAAAGCAGTTAATACCTTGTACGGTAACTACATAACCACCTTTATCAATCATACTCTTAACAGTACCAATCCATGCAGTTCTACCTTCATCAATTGCATCTCTAAGATCCATAAATGTTTTATGCTTAACACCACCTGTAATCGTCCCGGCTAATGTGCCTTTAGTATCTGTAATTAAGACCGCTGTCTCATCTCCAACAGAAGATGCTTGAACTTCAGCAGACTCTTTACCAAACTTAACATAGACTAATTCTCTATAACTTATATCTACAGTTATATAGTCTCGATCTATTGCGTAAATAATACCATCGTGGATTTCACCCTCATTAATGACCGGCTTAATATCTTTGCCGTAATTTTCCATCATATCATATAACTCTTGTGCATAAGGCTCTCTCGAGTATACTTTATCACCGTTGTTAGTTTTGATATGTGGGTTAGGAGTTCTATTTCTAGTAGGACACGTACCTTCGTAAGCTTCCCAAAGGAACTCTCCATTTTCATCATAAAATTCTGCGTGGGGGTCTGCAGGTTTTTCTTCTTTTGCTATTGGTTTAGCTTCTACCTGCTCTTGTGTTGTTTGAGTCTTTTCTTCGACTGCGATTGTTGTGGTTACATCTTGACCGATGCGTTTTCTTTTAGCGTTTGCTGACATTTATTTTTTGTTTAAAAGGTTATCGTACCATGTTAGTATCATATTATATATCCACTGAAATATTCTTTTTAGGTGGTTGGTACATTTTATATATCATCTACACAGAGAGGTACAAAAAGGTCTTCAACTAATTTCTCAGCATGTTGCTCCCATGGCCTATCTGCCCATGGTTGATTCCAGCCATATATTCTACCATTCCAAATTATCATATTACCCATATCCTGTAATATCCCTCTTTCAAATTGATAGACATGTGCTAATTCATGAAATAAAGTTCTTTGTAAAACTTGAACAGAATATATGCTATTTAATTGAATAAGATAAACGCCTCTAGCAACCTCAGTTGTTAACCCAATTATCCTAGGGTGTAAAGGTCCCATTTTAGTTTTAACTATTGGTGAAATTCTAGGTGGTGTAAATAGAATAGAATCTTCTATAAATCTTAATGTACTTTCATTATCAAAAACTTCTGCAACTGTAGGTATCTTTCTAAAGGTTGGAACTTTAGATTTTTCTGGTTTGAATTCATGTATTATTTGAAGACAAAACAAAAACAGGGCTGATATAAACAGTAGTTTTTTAAAGATAATAAGAGTATGTGATTAGGTTATTATATGTATCAAAAAAAGTTGGCTTCTTTTACAAAATAAGTACCAAAATATTTTTTTATGTCAGATATTTTTCGTATATTAGTACTGTAATTAAAACTAACAAACAATATGATTAGAGAAAAGCAAAAACATACTGGCCCTATTATTATAGATCTTACAGGCCCTGATGGAAACGCATACGCGTTAATGGCATACGCTAAAAGGTTTGCTAAACAACTGGGTTGGAAAGATGCAGGTGCAAGTATTATTAATGAAATGATGGAAGGTGACTACGAGCATTTAGTAAAAACTTTTGATAAAGCCTTTGGTAGCTTTGTAATACTAGAAAGATAAAAATATGAGAAAACAATTTAATGTAAACGAAGTAAGTTGTAATGGAGTAGGTGGTCATGGTTACCAGGCTGTTCTTAAACACAAAGATGCGATCTTAGAAATCTGTCAAGATGTTAGAGATCTTATCGGTATTGAAAAACTATGGGAACTAGCAACAGCAGATCCTAATGTTGATTATCACCAAGGTATTAGATTTAATTCTGTAGAAGATAATGCTTATAGGCTTATCACTGGAATTGCAAAACATACTGCAGAGTATATGCCAAACAGTGAGTTACTTGAGATGCATGTAGGAGCCATTCTACCGATGTTAACTATGGAAGAAAAGGTAATACTTGTTGCTGATGCTTGTAGGGACTGTGCGTCCGCAGACCATTGGTATACGTTCGAAAAAGACTGGGGTTAAAATACAATCGGTACAAAACCTACCATTGGGACTGGTCCCGCAGGAGTTGGAATACCACCAAGATAAAGCAACTTAAATTCTAGTAGATGTAGGGCATAAGCTCCTGCAACTGCTGTTGCTGTAGCTTGAGAAGCTGGTTGTTGAGTTCCAGGCGTTGCAAAAGATTTACCTGTATTCCAAGCTCTTCTTAGATTATTTGCTAGACGATTTGCACTTCCATAATAGATTGGAATATAAATTCCTGTTAGTGGTGCTGGAATTAGTGCAGGTGGGGCAGATGGAGTTGGTGTAAACGGTTTAACAATACACGCGTACCAGTATGCAATTGTCACTCTCGCCATCATCATATAAGGATCTCCACTATAAGACTTACCTCCAGGCGTTGAACCGCTTGGATCCCATGGATGCCCAACTTCAGTCATTGGTTCTTCACAATTTTCAGCAGCTCTAATTGCGCATAGAACTCTATGGTATTCAAATTTATATTGAGTACCTGCAGCGCCGCCATTAAAATTATCTCCATTCCAACCTAAGGCTAAGAATGCATAACCAGGTTTTGACTTACCCATAAACTTAAGATCGTCACTTGCTCTAGCGGCTGCATCTAACTTTTCTTTAGGTGGACACTTTCTCCATTTATTTTTCCATTCAGCATCTCTGTACTTTTGTTTTACCCAATTATTAGATTTAGGATATTTAATACGATCTTTTCCAAATTGAGCTTTAAGATTATTAACAACATAAGGAGTTGAACTATTTATACCCATATTATCTCTAATGCCAGGATAATATGTAAACGTTGCGATTACATTCATGGTCAAGATTTTAGGTTTTAAAGATGTATCCCCTTCAAAATCTCTAGCCACTTGAATCTTATATCTATTAATAGGACAAACAGCTGGAGTTACATCTACCTCTTCATCGTTTATTATTTTTGGAAACTCAAGATCTTTTGCAGGAGTTCGCTTAATTCTTCTTTCTAATTCAGAGTTAGTACCTACAGTTGGGAAATCATTTTCATTTTTTGGGTGAGCGGCTAATATACCAGTCTTAACCATTTTAGATACATTGTCAGCTAGTAACTTATAGTCATAACCTGCATCTTCAATATCATTTCTACAATTACTACTAATATTTTCATAACCAGAGTTATTGTTACCAAAACCAGAGTTATTAGAAGTGTAGTTCTCTTTACCTAAATGACATGCCCATACAAAATAATCCCACCTTGCATTTCCAGTCGTCATAAATTCATAGCCCATTAAAAGTCTATTAGCAAAGACCACTTCTAATTCTTTTTGACTCTCAGCTCCGCTTAAACATGGAAATTGATAGAACTTAAATTTATATAAATTATAGTTTTGTACATTCTCACCGGTGGTAAACTTATTAAAGGCTTTATTATTCTCTACTTCTAGTGCAGCTATAGTTTCTGCATCAGGTTCTTCAACTTCAGGACAGAAATCAGCATAAGCAGGATGTGACTCCTTACCCATTTCAATTAGATTACCATCTTCATCATATTGGTCTTGTAAAGGTATATCACCTTCTCTTAAAAGTCTTTCGAATGCAATACCATACCCTTCTTTTAAAAGCAGTTCAGCACCACCATTATTAGTGTGAGTTTCACCAACGTGTGTTTGCGCCGCACCTTTAACTGCATCTAAATAATGTTGAGCTACTTGTTTACCAAAGTCGTATCTACCAGAAAGTGGATTAACATCATTTGCATTAACCATTGTTGCAGGATTAGTAGCTAAGACTGCGTTTGCAGGATTACCTACCGGAGTTTTACCACCACCTATAATGCTTATTGGAGCAAAAGAAACTGGGTTACCATCTTCATCTAGCTTAAAGTCTTTACCTAAAACTTTAGTCGCACCAATCTCAGGGGTTTCATAGGAAATCTCTGCACCCCCAGGTTTTGTAAACTTCTGACTAAGTAACGTATCGGTTAAGTCAGGAATAAATTTAAACCACTTTGCAGGCATAGCTTACTTATTTCTTTGTTGATAGTTAATATGAGTACCGGATAATTTTGCCACTGTTGCAGGAGTAGGTGGCATTGGTGGACCCGATGGTCCAACGCCAGTTGGATGTATATGTGCATTGTAATCATCTAACCAAGCTTGTAGCCAATCTTGTAGAGATTGACCTCTTACTGCTGGTTCAGTTTCATCTGCTCCAGGTTCACCTTCGTTAGATATAAATATATCACCACAGTCCATAAAGATTTTAGCATCTGTTGAGATCTTAATAAAACCTTCTTCATCGATTTGCATCATAGGTCTTTCTTTTGCTCCCTCACCTCTAGTAATTACTAGACCATCTTCTGGCGAGTGATAAATTCTTACATTTCTTTCTGCATCGTATACCAAGCTAATTACATTATGTGGTTCTCCCGATGATTCTAGAATATCTGCTTTTAATTCTACATTCTGATCTACTTGAAACCAGTATTCTGGGTGGTAGATGTTTCCGTTGTCAAATCTTATTGCAACAATATCTCCAACTCTAGGTACAATATGCATACCTGGCGCTTCTCTGTTTTGTGGAGTAGCCCATGGAATAGCATCGTTTGGAAGCTTATCAAATTTACCATATACTTTTACTCTTGCCCTACCCTGAAGAAGAGGGTCTTCAATATCAACTACCTCTCCTAACCAATGAGCATCACGTAAATTGTCTCTAAATAATTCACTGTTATTCATGTACGTTATCGTTTAAGTTACCATCCGGCGTTGAGTCTATCCCAGTAGGATGTATTCTATAATTTAAGAAACCATCTGGTGATGAATCAACTCCATCTGGATGAATTTTTTCATTGATGCCGCCACTGCCGCTACCACCTGCATTATTTGCTCCACCAAATAGACTACCTAATTGATTTGCAATTGCGTTAATTGAACCTGCTTGAACTGCATCTAGTAATGTTGAACCACCTTGAAGGCCGTGAACATTACCTAGTAATAATTTACTCATAATAGAATCAGTAGCTCTACCAATTAAAGTTGAAGCTAGGCCTGTAGTTCCACCATGTACATTACCTATATCTGAATTACCTTGTAGGGTTAAAGAGTTTACTGCGCTATTAACTCTACCTGTAATACCATCAACGGCATTATCTACTGCATCTCCAATTTTACCTAAAGTAGCATCTTTAAGTACAGATTTAAAAGTAGGATCTCCAGGTAATGCGAAACCACCCTTTCCATCACCATCTGGACTAATAGTTCTTCTATCTGCATTTGGATCAAATGGGTTATAGTCACCTTGAGCTGCTTGCTCTAATGGAGAATCTTTTACCTCGGTAACTAGATTAGCTCCTAGTTGCTGATTAATCTGATGTACAGCACCCCATTCAATTGCAATCTTAGGTTTCTTTAATTCAGGGTTTTTACCAAGATCTGCAAACATTGGAGCGATTGAATCAATATCAAACTCACAATGTGAAAAATTAAGTTGGATAAATGGTTTAGCTGATAGGCTAAAATTTTGATTTATCTTTTTAACATTACCAGAATTACCAGAATTTTCTGGATTATCAAAGAAACCCAAATCTTTTGCTCCGGTATCTTGTTGAAATGCTCTAACTTCACTAACCCAAACTTGCATTTGAAAATGTCTTAGGTTTGGTGGAATAACTTCTACCCATCTAGTAAAATCAAAACAAGCTCTCTTGTATAAGTCCATTAGACCGATTGCAGTTAATTCAACATTCTCTTCTAAGCACTCAATCTCTAATTTAGGTTTATTTGCACCCCACCAAGGGTCAGCCATTTTTTCAAAAGTCATCGCTGCATCAACACCTGAGATTGTTTGCCAAAACCAAGGCAACTCCTTATTAATCTTTAATAAAACTTTTTGGAAGTTATCAAGTGCTAAAGAATATTTCTTAGCATGGTCTTGATTTAAAACCTTTGTTAAATAATCCATAGCTGGACCGGCAAACAGAGGAGACTCTTCTTTATTCTGAGTATCAAATACCAGAAAGAAGCTAAGATACGTTGGGTCTTCGTTTATCTTACGAAGTAACGATCCTTTTCTAAAATCCTGTTGTCTTTTAAAGTCTGCCATGTATTATCTATCTCTCTTTTTTAATCTTCTAAATTCTTAATCCTTGTTGGCCACTCTCTTCTAATTAATGTAACCACCTGTTTTATACCAGAATCTTGGCCATCAATAATATAGTCAATATTCTCTATAATATAATGTCCACTTATGAACCTATCCATCACTTGTTGTGCATCATTTGCATCTTCTGCTTTTCCAGCGTCAAATGGCTTATCTGTAAACCCAGCTTCATCTCTTTTAAAATCACCTTGTTTAGAAGCTTCAGCTCTAATACCATCATAATGATACATTATTACTGGAATCTTTTGAAATTTATAGATCGATGGATTAAATGAAGTTAGTGTCATTCTAATTTTCATTTTTTCAATCTCCATTTGATTCTGTGTATTATGTAGTTTTGAAAATGCAGCATTAGCATGAGTATTACCCAATCCATCTTCACCTGCATTTTGTCTACCCATATACTTATGTTTTACTTGAGACTCATATCGATTATCTTTTTCATTACCTTTTAGTGGTGCTTCAATATCTGGTAAGTCTTCAGTTACTAGAGCTTCTACTTTAAACTCTTGTAACCTATCACCAGGTTCAGAGTTATTATCGTATATCTGAATGTTTCTAGCGTATCCAGCTGCTAAGCTAACCTTAGATGAGTTGTTTATCAATTCATACTTATCAACATAACAGGATAGCCCGTTTGTGTCTTTGTGGTTAGTTAGCATTAATGGTACTTCAATCTGATCTCCTTTATTTTCACCGCCATCCTCGGCTTGATCGTGACCTTCAGACATTGATGCTGCAAAAGAAGTCAATACAGACATTACCTCATCTAACTTAGGATTAGGAGCATTAAATATTTTGTTAATATTTACATAGGTCAAATAATAATATTGATCTATGTAGTATTTTGTAAACGCATCATCAGAAATATAACTATCATCTACTATTTCTTTTATGAAATCTGCATAAGTAATATAAGCCTGTAGTCTAGGTTGATTATCATCAGGTGCTTCTACATTTGTAGCTAGGCCTAATTCTAAATCTCTTGCTATTAACTCTAAATGATTTAATGAATTATCAGCATCTAAGTTTTGACAGTCTTCAGCATATAGTCTAGGTATCTTTGCAATACCCTCTAATGTAATTGTAGGATTTCCACCTTCTACCTCTGGTGTAGTTTCAATTTCAATAATATCAAAGTCCATGTGAATAGACTTAAAAGTTTCTTGGTGTTTAGAGTTAAGTAAAATAGTAAAAAAGTCTCCATCTCTTGGATAAGACTCTACTTGAAAAGCATTTTTATTATCTAATACTACTACCGTACATTTAGGCGTAATACCACTACAATCTAATATAAAAGATTGAATATCACCAGGTCCAAATTGATACGAGTTTACTAGAACAAAGGGTTTTAAAGTACCTATAGCTTTAGTCTGTTTAGCACCACCTCCGTCTTCACCGAGATTATCAATCTTAATTTCTGTAGGTAATATAGCCGGTTCAACAACCGCTAATAAATGATTATCTAACTCCATATTCTAAAGTTTAATTACAAGGTGCGCCGTCGTTAGCAATATCGTTACCTCCGCCTGTAGATTCAGGTGCTGTACCGTCTCCAGCTGTTCCGCCGGTTTCATCTGCAGTTCCAGCTCCAGCTCCATCAGATACGGGTGCTCCGCCTTTGCCAGCTTGGTTATCTAAATTTTCTTCTAATTGACTTTCCGTCAAACCGTCATTACCTTCATCCACAACCTCAGTATTTCCTAATGCATCTTCTAAATCATCAATCTGTCCTTCTAACTGATTTATTCTATCTTGAATTAATTGATTTGAAAGATCTGAAACTATCGATTCAGTTACCTCATCATTCTGAGCTTGTGCTCCTAATATAACATTTCCATCTGCAGTAAACTTGAAATTCTTTTTACCGACAGCAATAACATTAGGTGGTAGCAACACTTCCTTATTATATTTCTTTTTTAGGGCCTCTAGTCTAGCAAGATCTTTCTTACTTAGTTTCTTACCCTGTACAAATTCGTTTTTAATTTTATTATCCTCAAACTTACTAGGTCTATCTAGTTTATAGAATGGTACTTCATCAGTCGGTATCTCTAGCACTTCTCCTGGGCTTAAAGAAAACGGATCTGATATACCATTCCATTTTAGAATAATATCTGTTTTGCTATCAGTATTATAGTATTCTAAAGAAATAAGGTCAGGTCTACCAACCTCATCTTCTTTTACAATATGAGTAGCAATAATAGGAACAACTTCTCTGTTCCTAAACATCATAGTAGGTTGTGCTAAAATATATTTAACCCCACTTAGTGTTTTATTTACGAGTGTTTTTAAATCCATATTTTATCCGTGACCAAAGTTCGATAATTTTTCTGTAAAGCCAGGGGTAAATTTACCTCTATCTTTATTTCCATAAGATGATACATCTACTACATCATCAAGACTAACTGAGCCTTCAACTTCTGGTTGTAAATACATTCTACCTCTACCAGCATTAAACATACTTTCAATTTCACCTTTATCTCTAGGTCTTGCTGGTTTTAGGGTACATGTTAATTTTAATTTACTAGGGAAACCTTCATAACTTAGAGGTCCCTCAAATTCTACTTCAGACTTTTCTAAAGCTAAGTTACCACAAACCATCATCGGGTTCATAGGATTACCTACTGTCATGTGCCATTGCCCTGTTGGATCTCCAGTTAAGAATGCAGCAACTACTTGTCCACCCTGAGGACCGTTCATTAATTTCATTAGTCCACCACCAATAATGTTGTCCATAATCTTAGAGTCACCTAATGCATTTATACCTTTACCACTTAATAGACCACTTGCAGCCTTACCTATATCATCAAACGCAGCACCCATTGAAGATTTTAACTGAGTAGTTAAACTACCCATAAAACCTGCATAGTCTCCATTCTTTAATTTATCGTAATCACCAAATGGCTTACCTACTGAGCCACTTCCAGTATATCTGGTAGCACCACCCCAGAAAGGAGCATTGTTATATGTTAGAGCTAAGATATTCGCCAGTTGGTCCATAAATGCGACCTTAGGCGAAGTACCTGCAATACCTTTAATATCATAATGAAATGTTAGAGTAAATGAACTATCAAAAATAAGACCTTGCTTTCTAGCTAAAACATTCTTAATAACATTTAGTGGTCCAAATACTTTATTAGGATAAGTTTCTTTCATAGGGTCAAATCCCCCACCTTTATCTCTAATGGTTGCAGCTTCTGAAGCGGACTTACCATTAAGACCAGCCTCAACCGCACGACCTAATGAAGATGAATCCATCATCTGACCTAGTTTACCTCTACTCTGTGAGTTACCTGCAACTTCTTGAATTTTAGACTCAACATCTTCCCATTCAAATCCAGTACCAAACTTTAATACCTCTTTCATATCGTTACCTAAAGCAGGTGACATCCATGTTAGAACTCTAGCTAAATCCGGTTGTGATAAATCTATATCATTACCTTTAGTATCTTTACCCATAGTATTCATAATGTCATCTCCAGTTGGATATGCAAAACGCCTTAGAGTAATTAGGTATTCATTTGATATTTGACCATAATGTTCTGTTGCTGCGAAATCACCAAATTTATATGAGTAACCGATACCACCAGCATCTTGAGAATAATTTACAATTCTTCTAGCAGTAGGATTAAGAATATTATCTTCACCACCATCTAAAACAGTTTTATTATAGCTTGTATATGCATCTGTTTCATTAGCAACACCACCAGATCTATTATTGTAATTATGAAGAGACCATTTATTATATAGGGACCTTACACCATCCCCCATATTAATATCTTTATCTGGGTCTTTAGCTTTAAAAGTTCTAGAAGGAATGGCATTTGTACCATATTTAGATTCTGTAGAACCATCACCATCTACAAAAGTAGTATGCCCAGAAGTAATAGCGTCATCTCCTCCTGTATCAGGTTCATTGCCCTGTACCTCATCATCTGGAAACTTACCATTCCTAACAATCTGTTCACCAGTTGCAATCTCCGTATAGATAAATTTAGGTGGAGCAGTAGGGGTTATCTCATCAAGTGTATATTTAGCGTCAGCCATTAAAAGTCCTATTGTTTTTTATATATATCTGTGCAATATATTAGAGTAATATGTTTAGACCCACTCTCCGCGGTCCATTTCATCGTGATTAGGCCTATATAATATAGAGTCAGACCAATCATCGTCCTTAGGGTATCTATCTCCCAAAAACTTTTGAAGTGCTTTAACGAACTCACCTTTTGTATGAAAGTTAAAATTACCAGTATAAGTGGTTCGATTTACTAGATTAAATAGATCCCTAATATTAGTTTCTACCTGAAAATCTTGTATTTTATTAAATAGCTTTGTTTGTTCAGCTCTGGTCTTTACACAAAACACTGAATCTACAACAATTAAGTATTGTTTCCATTTGTTACCATTAAAGACTCTATCCTCTAGTTCTTTAACAGTATTGTACTCCTGTCTCTTTAAGTTAATCCTAGTATCTTTACCATCAAAGTTTTTAAGGAATCTTCCGCCGAATAAGTTTCTCTTAAGAAAACTAATTGGGTCATAAAACTTTCTAATCTTAATTTGATATTGAGGATTGACGTCATCAAATTTAACGTCGTGTATCATAGCCCTTACAGGAATCAATACATTAGGTGCTTGTGTAGTAGAGATTAGAGCTTGTATTAATTCACCTTTGGTAAATATCTTATGCTTAATCATGGTCAATGAATCTTACGTTATCAAATTTACTCAACACACCTCTTTTAGGATAGTCGCATCTATTAATGATAATAAGATCCAAATCAAAAGGTTCTTCGATTAGGTCGTTTACAAAATCTTTAAAGCCGGATACAGATCCAGTATCTAAAGTTTTAAACATATATAAAATTTTAGCACCTTCTTTCTCTTTTTCTAGAGTATCACTAAGTAGCCTTTGTATTAACTTTCTAATATAGAGAGATACAATAATATCTGATGGTTCCTTACTATAAGGATCTGATTTAATTAGTCTATTAAATATATCAAAATATGAGACCGTTAAATCATATTCACCAGACTTAGCTAATCTCTCAAACTCAGTTCTAGTTTTGCACCATACGCCTTCTACGTGTAGTTTCATTTCTCTATCATACGAGTAAGCTTTTTTATTTCTTTTTGGAGTAGCGTTACTCTTTGTTTAATTTCAGATTCGGAAGGGTTATACTTATCTCCCCAGTCTAGTTTAATCTCCAATTTGTCACGATCAATGTCACTACCAGTACTTAGTCCTAGATCTAAGATTAAATCACTTAAGAATTTCATCTGTTGTTGTCTACCTAAATAACCATCGAAATCGTAAACCATTCTAGAAGTATATTCTTCACCTCCACCATTTACGTTATCATCAATTAAAAATTTGACCACCCCGTTATCAGCGGGTTCGATTTGAATAGTAATCATATTGCCTGTTTATTACTTTTTTCTAGATTGAAATGATTCTTTCACTTCTCTCTGTAATTTCTTAATAGCTTTCTTGTCTTCTTTTATAGACTCTTTATCTTTTATTACAGATAAAGACCAAGCCTCTTCTAATTTATCTATCTCGCTTTTATTATAGCCTATAGATTTCCAAGTAGCTTTCATAGACTTTAATTTATCTTCTAATGCAGCATGGTTAACTCTATCCATAGCATCTAAGTTTTGCTGATGTAGTTTTCTACCATTCTCTATATTTTGAGCACGGAATTTAGATCTAACCTCACCTAAGAAATTCATATTGCTTAAGTATCTAAGAACACCTTGTTGTTTTAACATGTGACGTCTTTGACGTCTGTTCATGCTAGTAGGTGATGTTTGGGGCTGAGTTACTGCTTGATCTATCGCTTGTTGTTGCTCCGGTGTCAATTGTACTGACTCTTCTTTTTGTTTTGCCATTGTAATAATTTTTAATGAATTCTTCTGCTTGAGGTTTTAATTGTTCTTGTAAGTTATCTATCTGGCTCTGTACCAGTAGCAATATCTGTTCGTTTAAATCTGCTTTTGTAATATCCATCTGATCTTTAAATAAATCATAAACATCTTTAGATGGAACATTAAGTTCAAGTGGCATTGTAATTGTATTCTTAGCACTAATCTTTTTTAGCATCTCTAACATTACATTTATTTCACCAGTAGGTTGAGTAGTTTTAGTTTCTACTACAGGTTCTTTTACAGGAGTCATAGTAAATGATTTAGCTAATGAAGCTGCGTTAGCTTCATCTCTAGCCTCCATTAACATTTCACCAATTAATGCAGTTGCACATTTAGTACCATCAGTAAAAGTAGTAAACTGACCTTCAGTTCCTTCTACTGTAACTGTATCTCCAGCACGTTCAGTCTTAACCCAAACGTAAGTTTTTGCTTTTTGTTTTTCTGTTTGTTCAGACATATCTTTATTTTTTGTCATTAACTTGATCAAAATCGAACTCGATTTGACCAGTTGTTCTATAATTATACTCACGATTTAGAAATTGTTTAATAAAGTCCATAGATTCAGGTGGACCCATGATCGCATCTGCTTTCATATACCTAGCTTTCCAGAATTCTGTAAACTCTTCATTGCCTTTTTCTTTTAGGCTTTCTTTTAAGTAATCTAGATCTGGAATGTATAATTTGTTAAACCCCATATTTGTTTTATTTAGTGTTAAAGAAAAATGTTTGAAATAATCTACCATCTTGTAGATCTTTACCAAAGTAATCCATGGAAGCATGAAATAAGTCTCCTTTATAGAATACTGCTCTATTATACTTATTACCCACTTGGTCAATTAATTCCCATTTAGTATAATCTTGTCCATCATTATTAATTAATTCAGCTAAAGTCTCATTACGGCTACCATCTGCTAATCTTGGCATTGAATAAGCTCCTGTCGGCTTATGTCTGAAAATACCAGTACCACCAGATGCAGGCGCATCAGGAGTTAAGTAAACCACACCTGCCCAATGGTTCCAGCCATCTGCATGAATCCATGTTCTATCTTTAGCAGTAGTATATTGGTATGCACCACAGTAGGTATCATCTCCTAAGGTTTCCGTATCCATTTCGGCTCCTACTATTTTGCTAATCCATTCAGCTATATTATCATTTAAAAATGATTTTGTTCTATGGCCTGGGTAATTCCCATCCACATTAAAATCTTGTTGTAGTGCATAAGCTCTTACTTCATCTACATTAGAGTAAAAGTTATCGCAAATTATTAAGTCTCTCATTTAGTATATTGTTTTAAGTCTTTCTTCAAACGAAGGTGGGAATAGTCCCTTTTTATTTATCAAGCTTCTAAAGCACGCATCCAGGATATATGTTACTGCCCAATCGTCTTTAGATCTAATAGACCTTCCAGATCCTTGTTGAATTGCAATGCCTGTTTTCCAATCATACCAATCTGGAAATGCAGACATCTTAGCTTTTACAAGCGGATCTCCTAAAGAAGGATATGGTACTTTAAAAAAGATTTGAAATCTAGATTTGTCATCTTTTAAGTCTAACCCTTCTAATAGTGATGGCCCCATAAGTATTTTACCATCTTGTTCATTAAAGTTTCTAATTGCCCCTTGTCTCTCTTTTGCTAAATCATAGGTGATGAAATCAAAACTATGTTTAGAATGTTGATTGATGTAGTTTGTGAAATTGTAGGAACCGGCGTGAATAATTCCACTTTGTCCTTTGTGTTTCTCTAAGATCTTATCCAGAGTCTTAACTACATGAGGGAGATTTTGTTCGCGTTCCCTAAAAGACAATTTGTGCCTATTAATGAAAACCACGGGGGATTTTTTGTAATCAAAATTATTACTCATTCTAATAACTTTAGCATTACCCATTTTAGTATGTTTTGCATAAGATCTAATATCACCTAAAGTTGCAGACATAAAGACTTTAAAGCCACTTTTCTTTTGTAAGAATTTATCAATCATGATAGCTTCTTCTAGACATAAGAATTTAGTTTCAGTTTCTTTACGATCTATAACAATCGCATCCATACCAAGTTCTTTAATTATAGCATGATAGTCATCAAATTTACACCATATATCTTTTAGTCTATCGAGTCGTCCAAAAAAAGTCTGCCAATCCTTAGGGACATCTCCCCCTTTAAACCTTGACTTACTTTGTTTTAGGGCTGCCGATCTGACCTTGCGGTAAACCATGGCAATACCTCTGAATTCGCTGATGTGGCTCATCAACTCTTGGTGATCGTCTTCCCGCATTAAGCGGTCGACTATATCTTCTATTCTGTTCTCAGATACCCAGGCAGCACTAATGGCTTGTTTCTGTATAAACTTGTTTACCTCTTTAAATATCTTACTGGTTGTTCTGTCTATTCTAGGACTAAAGTGTGACTGTACTATATTATCTACCTTATGTGCTTCATCAAAGAAAACAAAGTCTCTTATAGGGAATGGTATCTCTCTGTCTTGTTCTTGCATCTTATCCTCTACATAATTCCTTTGTATTAGATAATATGAATAGTTGAAGAGAGCTACAGGTAGCTCCTTCGCGCGCTTTCTGCCCTGAAGATACCCACAGGTTCCCCAGCAAGGTAATTTCTCGGCAGCTTCATACCCAATCCCTTTCATCTTACAATCAG
>Ga0257110_1000485_pt1 | contig 19407 bp, 25 predicted proteins | sample LP_taG_7_FD_190184 | JGI IMG/M metagenome (GOLD analysis project Ga0257110, IMG submission 190184) | Marine microbial communities from Northeast Subartic Pacific Ocean, Canada - LP_J_2015_P26_10m | ecosystem: Environmental > Aquatic > Marine > Oceanic | place: Canada: Northeast Subartic Pacific...
TTTATTCTCTAATGATTTACATAATCTCAATATTAATACTTCACACGATCATTTAAATCTAATTCCTTCTCATTCTGATATTGACTTTGATCTTATTTAATTATTTAATTATTTACTTTTACGGTGTTTAAGTGAACCTACGGTTCCCTTATGAACCCTCCCTTACTTAATAAATAAAAGAACATTTTCATTTTGAGCACGCTTTATAAAATAATAAACATTTGTATATTGAATTTTTTCTAAAACATTCTCTAATTTATCATCAATGAAAAATTTTTCTAAAAACACTATAAATGATTTAATTAATGATTCGTTATTATCAGAAAATGTTGAAACAGTTTCAATAGATAAAATAATATATCTATTATCAATCAGTACTACTGATTCGATAGGAATCTCATTATAATAATACCCTTTTTCTTGCAAATAAATGATTTGAAGATATATATCATAAATAATTTTTTCAAGAACATTATAGGTAATACCATTTTTAGATATCATTAACAATTCATTTTTATCAGGAATAGAAAAATTATTTAATGTAATAATTGGATTTTCCACTTCAAACGGAACAAGTAAATATATATCATCTTCATTAATTGATTTATTTATTTTATCTCCTGTATACTTTGATATATAATCATTTAAAAATGTATAAACACCATCATTATTATCAATATCTGCTTCTTGTATAACAGTTCCATCGTCCTGAACAATATCTTTTTTAAATAATGGTAATTCAGAATAACCATTCGGCATTTGTTCATTACCAGAAAAATTAACAATATCATCATTTTCAACAACACTTTCAGATGATGAATTTAATTCACTATTTTGTTCTTTACTAAAAACACGTACGTTCTTTAATCCAAATGTAGAAAAAAATAAACTATTATATACATCACGTACTTTAAGAGATTTATTTCTTTTTAATATAATTTTATAATGCGTTTTTGTGTTGATTAATTGTACCATTTAATATACCTTTCGAAATTATTTTTTTAGATTTTTCGTTATTTATTCATTATTATTATTATTATTACGTCGAGTAGTTCGTCTTCTAATATTATTATCATTATTTTCATTTTCATTTTCATTATCATTATACGTTTCTATTTCAATATGACTAGAAGCATTATTTGTAATATCGTTTGTTCTAAACGTATTGATATATGGCGTTATTTGATTACCAAAATACCATACTAAATAACCTCCTAACCAAACCCAAGAATTGCGTATTTGATCACCAGTATAATGAATAATCCATCTAAGACCTTCACAGTGCGGTGTTACTACCATAAAGGGTGACATTATAAAACCCCAAAACGTCCAAGTACAACAAAGTGAGGGATAAATATTTGAGCTGACAAAATGTACAAATACTACACTAAAATATACCATCATAACAGCTGGAACATTACCATTAACTCTATCGTATAGAGATTTCAAATTATTTTGTAATCCGTTAAATAATGTGTTCATTTTCAATGAGTTTAGTTTTATTATTTGAGTAAATATAAAAAAGACATTCAATTTTATCTTTAATCATTATTTATGTAAATTAAACAATGATTAATACTATCAAATATAGAGTGCCTTTTTGTGAAAAATAGACTAAATTTTTATAAATATTCCTTTTTTTATATTTTTGTATAAATATTTAGTTTGTTTTTTTAATAATTATTGATTTTTTCAATTAATTGTTTGTATACATTTTCGTCGATTAATAACTGTGTTGAAAATTCCCAATTAGTATGAATATTATCTAATTTATATTTTTCAATATTATACTTTTGGAGAACAGCCTTAATTTTATTTTCTGTAGTATGATCACATATTAACCCATCTTCATTACAGTTCATCTGACTACCAATTCTAATTGATCTTACTATATTATTTTCTAGTGTAGTTGTCTTTATCCATCCATTATGGGTAGAAGCACTATTACGCATAATTGTTTCAATATGGCTGCTCATTGTATATATTTAATTTAAAAATAAATATATAATATTAAACGCTTTCAATTTTATGTTATTTACATAAATTATCCCATTTTTCAAGATTTTTAATAGGTATTTCAGGTAAAACAGGATGTGATTCCCAAAAATATCTACAAAATGCCCATTCATACTTGGGGGTATCTATAAAAAACTCATTATCATTATTTTCTAAATAATTAGATATATCATATGGTAACAAGTATCTATATTTCAAAGGTAAAACAAATGCTAATTGTACATTAGACGAAAACGGATTAAACATAATTTTTTCAAAATATTCTACTTGTTTTTTTGGAAAATATTTACAAATATCTTTTAATAAAGGAGGATAATTATATTTATATGACCATTTCCAATCCGGACAATCATTTGTATAGTATTTAAATACCCATTCCAACCCTTCTAAGTAATTAACAGCAATTTCTTTTATTGTATCCGTGTTATGTGAAAATAATGATTTATAGTAACGTTGTTCCCATAACTGTTCTTGAGGAGAAATATACAATTCCTGACTTCTGTATATAACAGGTACATTCTGAATAGTAAATTCTTTATTTTCTTTATCACTTAGATTCCACCTACGTTTAGACATTTTTTCACGAGAATTACACTCATTTATAAATCGTGCTTGTTCATTTTTAGCTAATTCAGTAAATAATAATCCAACTGATCTCCATTGAATTGATAAATTTTTACTAATAAGTGTACGAATTGAATTGTTCCCAAATAATTTTTTATAAATATCAAGTAATACATCTAACCCATCTTTTCTAAGATTTAATGAAGGAAAATGAGGTAAAAAATCATTACCCAATAAGAAACAAATAAAAATATAATCATATAATCGATGATAATCATCTTTACAATCTATTTCACAAAGAACTCCTTTTGCTAACGCATGTACATCAAGAAACAAATAGTCACTATCTGTACTAGCATCATTAATAATATTTTTACCAAATTCGGGTGTTTCTCTATATATAAAAAATTGTTCAAAAGGAATACAATGAAAGAGAGATAACATAATTAAATCAGAATCTAGACCATAAACAATTGTGTTTCCTTTTACATTATTTTGACGATCTCGTATATATTTAAACATTTTATGTTCTCCTTCACCGAAATCATCTGATCCAGAGACAATTATTTTTTTAACATTAAAATGACTTTCCAACCCACTAAAAGCTTTTTTTATCTTTAAAGACAACATATTCATAAAATCTGTTCCTGGTGTAATAGTTGAGGTAGTCCAAAACGATTGTACCTTAGAATTAAGTGTATCATCTATTTTACTTGTAATTATACTTTTATAACGGCGTGTTCGTTGTTGTTTCATTTTAGCAAATGGAGCAACTCCGTCAAATGCTATATACACAAGTTCACTCGGAGAAATATTTTTTATATAATTTCCTATAGACATAATAACGTTATTAATTAATTCTCCTTCGAAATGTTTTATATCAATATTATTGACTTTAGGGGTAATTTTTTCTAATTTTCGAAATTCATCGTAAATAATAGAATTGCAATCCATCAGTAAGTTTGAAAAACGAATATTATTTTGCAATAAACGTTTATCATTTAATATAATATTAGAATAATTCTTAATAATATATGAAAAGTAACTCGGTATTCCCATTCTTTATAAAAATAAAGATATACATTTAAGTCCTTTTTACAATTTATAACAGAAATAATAATATATAACTACAATATACTGTTTAGTTAAATGTCTAAAAAAATCACTAAAAACATGCAAGTACCAAAAACTGTTAAAAATACAGATTTTAATACTTTCATAGATAAAAAGTTGGAACAAGTGATAGATATAATACAACGAACGTATGTATCTCTTTCTTTTTGTAAACAATTCGACTTATTTAGTAAAAATAGTATTGGGCAATGTACTGATCATTTACAAACTGTTTATTCGAGTGCATTAACTATTAAGCAAAAAATCCCTATCGAGGATAAAGATATGGATGATACGCTTTCTACAATACAATCTATTTTTGATAAATTATCAATTGTTTTTTCAACTTATGGAACTTATTCAATAAACGATGTATACTATGTTGTTTTTGGTACTAAATATAATAAATTTGATCAATATGAGGAAAATAATAAATTTATATCGGATAAAGTAGAATTATTGGAAAAATATACTATGCCTGTTGGATATAAAAATTTACCTTGGTCAGAATGTGTTAATACAGATGATGATATAGATAAAATCACTGATTTGACTATTCAAATAGATAAATATGCTCATTTAGAATGCTTTGAGCCAACTACTATGTATTCATCTATACACCAATCGGTATACGGTTTACGTGTATTGGTTCGAAACACGAATGATAATAAACTATTGTCCATATCTTGTATTACAAAAGATGTACCAATCCAATATTTACTTAACAATCAATATATTATAACACAATTAGATACAATAAAAGATCATTTAAAAAATGTTAATGAAAATAAATCTGAATTAGTTGATAGATGGTGCGAAACAATAACATTAAAAGAGTTATTAATTTATAGTACAAATGATTTCCAAAAAAAATTTAACATAATGTTGAAAGACGTTGACTATGTAAAATCAAATCGTGTTGATAATATTGTTAAAAAATTTTTCGACATGGATTTAATATCCAGACGTAAAATGTTGATAAATTTATTTACATATAATTCTGATAACGAAGTTCAATATATAGCATATATGTTATACGATTTAATTGGATCAGTAGAAAATACGGAAGGCGCAGATAACAACGAACAAATAATATTATATGAATCTTTACCATGGAAACTAAAACAATATTTTAAAGAAACCATGATAAATACTATTGAATATACACAAGACGCATTATCACAATGTGATTTATCAAAAATATCATTAGAACAACAAGTATTATTAATGAAAGCGGATGATAAGATAAAAGATCGTGCTAAGCTAAAATTAAAAGAAATTAAACAAAAGTCAGATGATCAAGGAAATAAATCGAAACAATACTTAGAAGGGCTAGTGCGCGTCCCTTTTGGTATTTATAGAAAAGAGCCAATATTGTGTAAAATGGATAAATTAAATGAATTGTTTAAAGATTTGAAACATATTACCGATATAGATGTTGAATCAAAAGAAAAATACACATTACATGAAATAAAGAATAATATATCAGACGTAAACGTTAGATTAACTGTAGAGTCGATTGAAAATTGTGTAAAACAATTACAAAAAACAAATAAACAGGATTTAATTAAATCATTAAAGATTTTTGTAGATTCACTCAATAATGACCATAAAACAAAATCCGGAATTATAAAAACATTAACAATGTATTTAAATAATGCTAAAACTGATAAAGAGTTAGTAAAAGAGATATATGAAGTATTACAAATCATATGTCCAGGTAACTTAAATAATAATATTAACAAGCAAGTTGTAAAAATAAATTCTGTTATCGACAATGTAGAACAATCAATGCTACAAATAAGTGACTATCTAGATGATTCTATATATGGACATGAAAAAGCAAAACAGCAAATATTAAAAATTGTTGGACAGTGGATAAATGGTGAGCAAAAAGGTTATTGTTTTGGATTTGAAGGGTCACCTGGTGTAGGTAAGACATCATTAGCAAAAAGAGGTTTAGCACGTTGTTTAGAAGATGAGAATAAAGTAACACGCCCTTTTTCATTTATAGCATTAGGTGGTTCATCAAATGGTTCTACATTAGAAGGGCATAATTACACATATGTTAATTCAACCTGGGGTAAAATTGTAGATGTATTGATGGAAAGCAAATGTATGAACCCTATTATATATATCGATGAATTAGATAAAGTTAGTAAGACTGAACAAGGTAGAGAAATTATTGGTATTTTAACACATTTAATTGATACTACTCAAAACGATGAATTCCAAGACCGTTATTTTAGCGGTGTACCTTTTGATCTTTCCAAAGCTTTATTTATATTCTCTTACAATGATCCCGAACAAATTGATCGTATTTTACTCGACAGAATACATCGTATTCGTTTTGATAATCTTTCTTGGTCAGACAAAATAGTTATTGTTAATAAATTTATAATGCCTGAATTAAACCAAAAAATGGGATTTGAGAATACAGTAAAACTTACCGATGATGTAATTAAATTTATAATTGAAACATACACAATGGAGCCAGGTGTAAGAAAATTAAAAGAAGTATTGTTCGATTTATATGGTGAAATTAATCTTCAATTATTGAATTTTTCAAATGATAATACAGGAGATGTTATTGAATTACCAGTAGAGATAAAGGTAGAAGACTTTGGTACAAAATATTTAAAGAAACAGCGAAAAGTTAGTGATATTAAAATTCATTCAGAACCAATGATAGGAACAATTAATGGCATGTGGGCAAATGCTTTGGGTAAAGGTGGTATTATTCCAATTGAAACAAGATTTTATCCTGCAGGTGCTTTCCTTGAATTAAAATTAACAGGTATGCAAGGAGATGTAATGAAAGAAAGTATGACTGTAGCAAAAACACTTGCTTGGTCATTAACATCAGAAGATAGACAAAAAGAATTAACAAAACATTTTGAAGAAACAAAAAATCAAGGATTACACGTTCATTGTCCAGAAGGCGCTGTATCAAAAGATGGACCTTCTGCTGGAGGTGCAATTACATTATCAATCTATAGTCTATTAAATAACAAACCTATAAACAACACAATATCAATGACTGGAGAAACAAATCTAAGAGGAAGAATAACCGCAATCGGTGGTCTAGACACGAAGATTTTAGGAAGTATGCGTGCTGGAGTAAAAAAGGTATTATATCCAAAGGAAAACCAAGAAGATTTTGATGATTTCTTGGAAAAATACAAAAATGTTATTAATCTAGACGAAATGTCTTTCCACGCAGTAGATACGATCCATGAAGCAATGGAGTTAGTTTTTGATTAATTATAATTTAGTCGATTACAATTTCTTAGTTAAATATATAAGAACTTGTAATAATGGATCTCAATTTAGTTAATATTCTATACATGTTTTTTAGAATGGCCCCTTTTATTATCGTAAGCTATTTTACATTGCAGTCTATTCTCAATCAAGATTTAAAAGGTGTAATTTATTTAATAGGGTTGATAGTTACGTGTTTTATTGTATACTTAATAGCCGCAGTTTTACCGGAAGAAAAGGGATTAATGCCGAGTGATTATTCAAAAGTAAGATGTACCCAGTTAACAATTGGTAATAATTATCCTATTTCAAAGTTACCTTTAAGTCAGACTGTTTTTGGGTATACATTAACTTATTTATCTTATTTTATTGGTATTAATAATCTCCAAACACAAAATATTGCTACGTTTATCTTATTCCCGCTTATTATTTTAGCCGATATATTCTGGAGCGTTACAAATTTATGCTCTACACCTAAATATTTATTATTATCATTAATTATTAGTGCTATTGTGGGTTTATTATGGGCAATGATAATCGAATCAACTGGTGTTGGTGGTTTCGCTTATTTAACAGGCATTGCTAATAAAGACGTATGTTCAAGACCAACAAAAAGTCTTTACAAATGTCGTTCCGTAAATAAAGCAAAAAAACCTTAATTTCTTTGTAATATATATATGAAATATCTATTACAATTCATAATAGGTAGTTGTGTTTTTGTAACACTTCCGTACTTTAATTTTGTTTATTTTAAAATCAAAGAAAAAAAACTAAATTTTGATTATCATCTTTATACACTATTAATGCCTTTTGTATCGGGTTTATGGAATGTACTAGGTAAATATTTACAAGATGTTTATAAATATTCAGATATAATCCGTTATGCTGTTATTTCTACAATATCTTGTTTAACATTGTTTCTCAGCATATTTTTTGGAAAATTATATAATTATTCAAGAGAAGAATGGATAAATCATTTTATAATAGTTGGTATCTTCTATTATTTCACTTATATGGTTACTACTAATATTATCGAAAAAATGGTTTTAAACAAAACCTTTCATGAAAACGAAGAAATAATTATTATTTTGTTAACATTAGCAACAATATATGTATTAATTAACAATTAAAAATCTTGGACAATACCAGAATATATATTGGTATTGTTCTTGCTATACGGATAAACACACTATATTATTCATTGAAACAATGGTCATGATTTTCGAGCCATTCTTTAAAACTTTTTAATAGTAAAGTCCGTTGATTACCATTTATGTCTAGTCGAACACTATATGATTTTTTCCCAAAATGATAAAAGAAATTTTTAACAATGTTAATAGTGATAGCATTTTTATACTTATCTATGTCTGTAAACTCAAATACTTCATAAGATTTACGTCGATTAATTTCATTGTGAAAATTAAATAAAAGTACTACCAATTGTTTCTTTGTAGTTATAGCATCAAAATTAACACCATTTACATATCTACTAGCGTGTTGTGCACAGTCGGGACAAGGTAAATTATTACATATTTTCTTTATGAAACTAACTAGATCGTTTTTTAAAGCTTGAAAATATTCATCTTTTATCTTTTCTGCTAAAGTATGAAACAAAAACCATGTAGGCTCACCCCATAACATTTCTTTCACACGTTCTTTTTTAACAATAGGTACTATTTCTTTTTCTACCACGTGCGGTTTAATATGTAAAATCGGCATTATACCATTACTATTATTTAAATTTTTACTTGAATGTATATTATTATTGTTATTACGACTATTTCTCCTATTAATAAAAATCATTTTGTATATATTTAAATAAGTAAAAAAAACAAATAAATATAAACAAAATATCATAAATACATTATATAATGAATTTATCAAATGAAGCCGTAAATAATATTCGCGAATGGGTAAAAATTGATAATGAAATGAGAACATTAAAGCAAGAAATTTCCAATAGAAAAAAGAAAAAAGATGAAATATCAAATAGTTTAATAAATGTTATGAAACAAAATGAAATTGATAGTGTAAATATCAATAATGGTAAAATAGAATTTACAAAAAGAAAAACCAAAAAGCCTATATCAAAAAAACTGTTACAAAATATACTTTCTAAATATTATAAGGATGATTCAAATAAAGCAAGTGAAATAAATGAATTTATTTTAAATAATCGTGAAGAAACAACAAAAGACATTATTATTCGTAAAATAGATAAATTACCGCAATCCTAATTCTGGAATAATGTAAGTATTATCATCTATTTTTTGATATTTTGCTATAATTCTAGGATTTTGTTTTGATTGCATAATGTCTTCAGTATTATAGACATTATTAAACTTATCAATATAATAAACAATACCACGGATTTCTTTCGCAATAACATCAAGCGTCATATTTTGTTGTATTAATGGTTGATTCGCGTCCATCAAGCCGTGTGGGGTACCCTTTGAATGTGTTCCACAGAATTCGCACTCTACTTTGCGACGTCTAGTACATTGTTCACCATTTGCGCGTTTCGCCATACATCGATTATTTTCAGGAATAGAATTTTTTACACGTTTTCGTTTTATAAAATCTTCTTTCTCTACTGTAAGACGATTATAATCATATATATATTCAATCAATAGATTTATATTCTCATCCTGTTTAATATCCAGTGTTATAATTTTATCTCGAATTCCGTCCTTAAACGTTTTCAAGTATTTTTCAACTTTTGTATTCAATCTGCGTTCCATATTTCTTTATATACTAACTTATAAGTTATCATATAAATTCAATTTTATGTTTATTTATACTTTGTTATTGAGTAATATACTTAAAGACTCAAAATTATTTAGAGATTAGTTATAGTTTATACTATATGGGAAATATTTTAAGACGAGTTATGTGTCCAATATATCCACAGCCAGATAGTGATAGTGATAATGATTCAATATACGATGAAATAACTCCATTAAAACCATCTGAAGTTATGGAACGTGAATATAGAAAAAAAGAAGAAAAAGGCATTGAACCTAATATCTTATTACGACCATCACAAATTATGAAAATGGAAAACGAAAAATTACGTATATTAAGTAATAATACTTAAAACCTATTCACTCTTCCTTTTCTGTATTTTTTTGTGCGCGCCTTTTTTATGCGTTTTTTTGATAATTCACTAAATGTAACGGGTGTTTTTTTTGTAATTCTTTTTGAAGGTCTATAAACATCATTTTTGTTTTTATATCCAATCTCTCCGCGTTGATTTACCCATTCTTCATCGAACCACCTTTTTAATCCTACCTTTTCCTTTTTTTTACCAATATATGGCTGTTTTCGGTTCCCGTATTTTTTGGTGAAATTTTTTTTATATTGCTGTACAAGTAATCCGCTTCTATAAGCACTATGTTTTGGTTGTTTTTTATAAAGCGATTTTTTTGTTTTATTATATAGTTTTTGATCTCTTGGTTCCATTATATAGTAAAATGAGATAAAATTGAATAATATTTATATTATATAAATATATCTATAGTTACATATATAATGATTTCAAATAGACTTACTATTAAACGTGCATTCTTCATTGTTTATGAAGCAATAACTGAAAAACCAAGCAGTTATATTTTAGGAAGATGGGGTCTTCATACAAAAGATAAGGTTAATTTAAAAACAGATTTCGCAAACGAAGACCATTGTGGAACATGTGCACATTTTGTTTCACCTGAAAGAATATCCCAAGTTAAATTATATGATAAAGTGTTGCAAAAGTAAAACACAAAAACAATGTATTAGAAAAGATAAAAAAATATTTAATCTTCCAAGACGATTTACAAAAAAACGTTGTTTAGAAGGAGTAAATGGATTTTCAATGAAATCATCTTGTGCACCATATAAATTTTGTAAAACAATTTCGAATCGTGGAGGAAAACAGAATAAAACCAAGCGTTTTTTATATAACCCAAATAATCCCAAAAAATCATTTGATGTGTATATTGATAAAGATCCAAGTGATACAATCCCTATAAAATATACTACTGTCCAAGATGTTAAAGAAACAATTAAAAAATTAGAACGTTTATATAAATCAAAAAAATATCCTCACAAACGAATATGGCAGGTAGGTATGATAATGAAAGTGCGCTTAGAAGCGATGAAAAAACACAAGTCATCCCTTTATCCAAATGCTAAAAATGTTACCCCACGGTTCAATGTTGCTAACCGTTATTTTAAATTTTTAGGCAAACGTTCCAAGAAAAAGAACTTTAAAGAACGTGCTGCAATGATGTTTAATATCTAATCTTATAATATATGAAAGAGACTATTATAAGATTTAAAAAAGGAAAATATCCAAAAAAATATACTGCAATTGTTAAACATAGAAAAACAAAAAAAGTAAGAAACATACATTTTGGAGATCAACGATATGCTCAATATAAAGATAGAACACCATTAAAACTGTATAAGCGTCGAAACCATAACACACGAAAACGTATGCAAAATTATTTTTACAGACATTCCGGTGAAAAAACACGTAAAAAGGCTATTGATAAAGAGAAAAAAGCGAGTAATGGATTATATAATGCGAAAATACTAAGTCATGTTTATTTATGGTAATTTAAATATAATTCGCTGCTTTTAATATTTGATAATAAATAAAAAATCCATAGAAATTTTTAGAAATAATATCCAAATAATTATACATTACGTTTTTAGTAACATAAGGAAATAAATAAGCAATACCATAAAATGACCAAATGGTAAACATTGTAAAGAATAATATTTTATTTGTTGGATTATTCTCTACAAATTCACTGTAAATTATGTAAAATGTATACAAAAATGCAATTGTACCAAATATAAATCCATTTAATCGAGTGATTTGATTAATTTCTGCTAAAAATCCGAATAACAACATTAAAACATTTGAAACACCTATTTTTATAATTTCAACCCATTTAGATTCAAAAACCGATTTCATTGTTACAACGTTGTTAAAAGCCGTTGATGTTAAATATTTCATAAAAAATACAGTAGAAATCAACATCATAGGTGTAGATAGAAACCAATCAAAATAACGAATGTATGTGACTTCAAATTTTAATTCGCTTAATTTACTTACTAACCAAATATAAAAACATAACTCTATAAACTGAACTAATGTTTCTAATATTATAATATCGGTTAATATCTCATCTTTTTCTGTTAATTTGATAAAAATTCCGTGTAATCCTACAATGCCCATTATTATTTGAACAAAAAGTGATATTGATGCAGATTGTATTAAGTTTTCATTTAATTCCATCTTATATCATCTATATATATAAATTAAATAAAGGCTACCTTTTTACCTCCATCATATTCTACCGCCAAATTATTATCTAACATCCATTTATTCATATTTTCCCCTTTAAACATAACATCTGCAAGTAAACGACCGTATTTCTCGGTTCCGATATTTTCTAGATATATTATTTTATTTAAGATTCGTTCAGATAATTTATCACGACTATTAATAGCAGCCAATTTTTCAACTGGGTTATGTGATTTTATTTCTGGGCTATCAATCCCTCTTAATCTTACTGAAAAACGATAACATTGTTTTTGTCCCTTTAAAAATGCTGCTACTGTAACCGTATCACCATCATATACTTTTATTACTTTACATTTTGATATTTGAGGTATAAACGGTATAGTTTCGTTATATTCTATAGAGTCAATTTTTGACCCACAACACCATAAAAACATAGTTATAATATAAAATTGAATTCGCTTTAATATTATTAATATTATTATTATTATTATTATTATTAAAATGAATACACCACTAATCTTATTTGAAAAAAAATTACCAATAGAAATCACATTTTACATTCAAAGGTATGTATCAAATGATTTTGCATTTGAGGCAATAAAGAAACATATAAAATATTCATATAATGAAGAAATATTATATCGTCAATTTGTGTATAATGAATATTTAACACCAAATTGTCCTGAATGGTGTACAAGATTTAGTCGTCGTTATAATGATAGATGTGATCATTGTAACTATTTCCTATTTACAAAATATTATAATTTACAAAAATATAAAACTTGCGTTGATAATAATAATCAATTAGAAAAGTTTAATGTAAAACCAACTCATTGTAAATATCCTATGTATAATTTGAATTACTTCTAGTACAATAGGAGAACATAAAATTGAATTCGATTTAATATATTTATAAAAGTCTTTAAAGACATATTATGAATAAAAATTGCTCAAATAATCATTGGAAAGTCGATTACAATTATGATTATAAACAACATTTTGGAAAAAATGCTAGACTTTACCTTTATGGTGAACCTTTCTGTTATCAATATCCTGAGTGTATTAGTAATAGTAATATAGCCACTCAAAAATATTCTATTGTTGAAGGCACATTTTTAGATATTTTATTTAAAGGGAACGACATTGATAAAAATACGATCATGATTGATATAAAAAAAAGACGATTAAATAAAAAGTGTGAATGCCGTTTTAAATTTTATCCCAAATTTATATTTCAAAAAGAACATACCATTGCTAAATTTGAAATTGACGATTCGAAATATCTACATAAAAAGTACATATTGTGTAAAAATAAATTATTAGAGAATCTACCAGAAGAAGTAGTAAAAAAACATATTTTCAAATTTTTACAAGAAAACTATATTGTATTATAATGTATTGTGTAAATTTTATGAAAAAAGAGCTCCTATAGCATATTTTTATTGCTTTTATTTTCCGTGTATTTTTTATAATATTAAAAATAATATAAATATGTATTCGTATTATTTATTAATAATATAATGAAATATATTGTAATATCTGGAGGTGTAATATCAGGATTAGGAAAAGGAATCACTGCGTCGTCTATTGGTGTATTGTTAAAAAACAAAGGATATTCAGTAACATCAATAAAAATAGACCCTTATCTAAATATAGATGCAGGAACTATGTCTCCATTAGAACACGGGGAAGTATTTGTTTTAAATGATGGTACAGAAACTGACTTGGATTTGGGAAATTATGAACGATTTTTAGATATAAAATTACATAAAGATCATAATATAACAAGTGGGAATGTATTTCAAAAAATAATAGATGATGAAAGAAAAGGAAAATATATAGGTCAAACCGTCCAAATTATACCACATGTAACGAACAAAATTCAAGAATTAATAAAAAATACATCTGAGATAGTTGTAAATAATATAGACAAACCAGAAATATGTATTATTGAATTAGGTGGAACTATCGGTGATATGGAAAGTATGTATTTTGTGGAAGCATTGCGACAAATGAATTATAGATCCGATGAAAATTCTTTTTGTTTTATTCATATATCATTAATAATAAACAATAATGATGAAGAAAAAACAAAACCCACTCAAAACAGTGTTTGTGAATTAAGAAGATTAGGTATAAACCCAAATATTTTAATTTTAAGAAATACAAATGATATTTCACAAGAAACAAAAGATAAAATATCTCTACATACTGAGGTAAAAACGGATAATATCTTTATAAACAAAAATTGTGAAAATATATACCAAGTACCATTACAATTAAATGATCAAAAAATAATAGATAGAATAGAAAAAATATTGGATATTAAAAGAGATAATATAACTGACCTACGTTTTTTACATAAAATAAATAATATAATGAATACTGATAGAAAACCTTTAAACGTAGCCGTTATTGGAAAATATACCAAATTAAACGATACATATTTATCGATACATAGAGCATTAGAACATGCTAGTTATTCAATTAATATAAAATTAAATATAAGGTATATCGATAGTGAACAATTTGAATGTACAACACCTGGCGAAAAAATAAAAAAAGTATTAGCGGGTATAGATGGAATAGTAATACCAGGAGGATTTGGAATAAGGGGTATAGAAGGTATGATAAATGTAGCTTCTTATTGTAGAAAAAATAATATTCCTACATTTGGAATATGTTTGGGTATGCAGATAATGTGTATTGAAGCAGCCAGAAACATATTGTTGGATAAAAAATGTATATCTGTTGAAAGTTTAAAAGAGCATGATAATCGTCAGGAATATCATTCAATTATCATACCAATGAAAGAATTAAATTATGATGAAATGGGTGGTACAATGAAATTAGGTTTAAAAAAATCATTTATAACTAATAAACAATCGTTAGCATATAAAATTTATAATTCAAATGAAATATTTGAAAGACATCGTCATAGATATGAAGTCAATCCATCATATAAAAATACAATTGAATCCAATGGTTTATTAATTTCAGCTTGGGATGAAAGTGGAAATTGTATGGATGTTGTAGAAGATTATGAAAAAAAATTCTATATAGGCAGTCAATTTCACCCAGAATTTAAAAGTTCTATTGAAAATCCTTGTCCATTATTCAAAAGTTTTATTTCTAACTTAATTTAATATATATTTTTATAAAATCATATATTAATTTACTTTTTACGTGTTTTTCTTTGCTTTCTTTTTGATTTCTTGGACTTTCTATTTTTTTGTCTACGTTTTGTTTTTCTTTTTTTTCCACCTCTATGAAATTCATTATTTAATGTATCTAAAAATGTATCAATGATTAGTGATAAAAATCCCAATAAACGTTCAAATAACTCCGGATTGGTATCAATTAATCCACCCTTTACTGTTATAAGTCTAAGTATTTCAATTATCCAATTTAATTGAGAGACATCATAATCTATTTCTGAATTTTGAAAATATTGCGTTAATTTTTGACCTTGTTCTTCATTACTTAATCCACTTTGTAATAATTTTAATTCTTCTTTTTTTATAGCCATATACGCAGATTTATCTTCATCGGTTCTTAACCCAATTTTAGCAGGAAAATAATCGATTAATAGTTGCCTTAGTAATTCTTTAAAACTATCGAAATATTTAGTTCCGTATAGTGTTGATTGTATTTTTTCCGCAAGTGCCTTATCCATATCATCCCCACTCGGTTTATATAATGGTTTAGCCGGGAGTCTGGGACATGTGTCATCACCAACAATGCTTGCCCAAAATGTACAAAACATTCCCTGGACTTTACCTTTTTTATTGATTTTATCTAGAGCTTTTAATGCTTGAAGAATTGTGGTAGATGTAATTTGTCCTATACCAAGATCTAAATTTGTAAAATATTTAAATTTAAAATATTTAAATGCATCTACATCTCTTAATGTTCTAATTTTATTTCCATCTAATGATAATTTCTCGTAAAAAATATACAATATATTTTGTAAAAATTCTTTATTTAATTTAATTTTATCTTGTTGGTCGAAAGCAATAATAAATGATTGTAATATTTTAGGTATTTCAGGTATTGATAATATTGCGTTCAGTATCGACTCAAAAACTGCATTGAATTCTTTTACTGTGGTATTTGGATTTGTAAATATATAAATATACGAGATCCATTTTATTTTTTCAACTTCTGTAAATGAAGTTTTTAGTTGTTCATTTGAACCACCAATTAACGTATCAATCAACCCGTCAATTATAGGATCGATAAGATACATAATACTAGCAACAACTGATTGTAAATGTATAAAATAATTTAATACAAACAATAAAAGTACTTTTATTGCTAAAATTATTTCATTTTTTGCTGACTGTATTCCCGTAGAAACGTCACCAGCACTATCTAACAAATTTGCTATGTTTTCAAGATTTTTAAAAATATCACCTATATGTTTAAATGCAATTATACGATATTTTCCAATTTCTGATCGCACCGTTAAAGTTTTCTCTTTATACATATAGGTTGTTTCAGGAAGACTAGTCTCTTTCTCTAACTCAAGAATGTGTGTTTGTTTTATTTCGGCTTGCTTAGCTTCTAAAGTACCTTCTTCACCTCTCATCTGACTACTTTGAGCCGCTTCTATTTTTTGTTGTTGTACCCACGCAGCGTGCTTTTGACGAATTTCTTCCTTTATAGCAATGTCCATAGGAAAATCCTCCATTTTAATAATATATATAATAATTTTATAAAAATATACCTTTTTATAAAATTATGACTAAAATAGATTTACTTAAACATTCCATAAATATCTTTAAACACTTGTTGTGCATCTACACAAACTTCACGAAGAAGAGTTCCTACAATAGATTTGTCTTGTTTTTCTTTAAACGCTACTCGAATAGTCGAATTTGTATCGTGTGGATGAAATTTTTTAAACCCACAAAAGCTCAATGTTTCTTGTTTTTCGTAAAATTTCGAATAGAGAAGATATTCCAATACTTTACCGATCGTATAATCTTCCTCTTCAAGTTTAATATCATAACAATGATCCATAGATGTTTCACTTGTTAAAATACTCAAAACACCACTATCAATCATTTGAACAATATCAATAAATTTATTTTGCAATACAGCACATGATTTTCGAATAATATCTCGATTATCATAAACACCAATTGATTCTATAACAAAATCAAAACTATTTGGTATATATTGACGTTGTGCATCTAATATACGAAAATTTTCTTTTAACATTTTAATATCACCTTCACTTTCGCCGGATTGTCGTAATGATGCCTCTTGTTTATCCCAAATGGTAACTGCCTTTTCTTTATCAGGTGTATTTCCATACGCGCATTTTGAGACGACATTGTACATACTATTTGATTTTGCGATATTTACACTAAAATCAGATACCAACGATAGTTGTTCTCCTTGAATATCGTTACCTATACCTGGTCTTAGACGGGCAAAATCGATATATGATTGTGTTTGAACATTTTTTGGAAACAATTCTGGAAATAGTTTATTTTGTTCTTCTTTTGATAACATTGTACCAGTTTTCTTATCACGTAACTTAAAATCTTCAGTGGTAACATAAATATTATTATCTGTATCGTTTTTCACATCAACTACTAATTGATAGTTACCAGGAAGAGCTTTTTCGTCTTCAGTATCTCGTAAAACAGTACTATGAATCGGAATACAACTTAGTCTTTGTTTCAATATTTCATTATGTAAACGACCTGTGTTTGTAATAATATTGCATTGATTTTTCTCATATGTATCTGTTTCGATAACAATTGTTGGAATATCGGACAATATAGTTCTACGTAATGCATTGGCTAAAGACACTTCTACTCCTTGTAGAGTAAAATGGAGAGCATTTGCGTGATCTGATAAATTTTTTACTACTGGTTCCATTGTATAATATACTTCTATAGTGTTCTATTATATTTAAATCAATTTTACGATAAGGTTTAAATATAAATTAAAAAAATTACATTTTGCCGCTAACTAACATAGCTCCAATCAAAATAAACATAACAATAACTGGAAGTAAAAGAACTAACCAAGCAATATTTGTAGCGTTAGCTTTGCACATAAGGTTAAGAACCCAAGTCCAGAAAAGAATGTAAATTGCCTTAATAATAAAAATAAGAGCAGTGTTTGAAACAGTACAAGAATAGTTTCCTAAACAATAAGTATCAACATTACCGAAATTTTGGTAAATCATAACAAGTAAAGCGATTGAAGAAATTACTAAATATACATATGAAGGTGTACATAGATTACGAAGTCCGGTCATAGCAGCCATTTTCTTTATATATTAGATAAATATTTTTATACCATCGGAACCATATGTTTATCGGATGTTAAATTATCACCCGTAGTTATTTCTTCACCAGTTAATTTCTGCATCATATACTGAGTTCCACCGGTTGTACCAAATGCTAAAACATCATTTGAATTGGATGTATTAATTCCTGTTACTAAATCAGTCCCTACTAAAGATCCTCCACGCATTTTTTTTGATTTACGATTTTTCTTTCCTTTTCCGCGTCTTCGATTTGATCGCCCACCAGTTTGAGAAAAAGGAGGAAGAGTTCGTGCAGCTATAACTTGACGAGAAGGATCTTGTAAATACTCGTTATAAGGAATTGGTCCTCGAGTAATAGGTTCGTTAAATGATACACCTCCTTTCATTCTTCTACGACGATTACGTGTAACGCGTTTTTTTGATTTTCCACGCTTTTTGTTTGATTTTTTATATATACGCTTAGTCATAACTATATATAATAAAGAGATTATTAAGATTTAAAATTATTCAATATCCACGTGTGTTAACATATGACGTCTACAACATACATTTGTAAGATTTAAATTATCTAAAACAGTTCCCTCAGGGGTTTTGTCCATTGTATCTTTTGTTAAATACACTACTTTTTCAACATCTGTGCCTTTTTGGATTTTTATTTGACGAACTTGGGCTTGAAAATAGCGATATTTATCGGCTAAAACATTTCCGCAAGTAAAACATTTAACTGGAATAATCATTTTTGATAGGTTATAATAATAAATATCGAGAAGTTTTTAATTCAATTTTATCAGTATTAATTTATCTAAATATTACAAAGGATGAAAGTTTTTTTAATTTTAATAGCTTTAATAATAGCAATTAC
>Ga0257110_1000486_pt1 | contig 19341 bp, 16 predicted proteins | sample LP_taG_7_FD_190184 | JGI IMG/M metagenome (GOLD analysis project Ga0257110, IMG submission 190184) | Marine microbial communities from Northeast Subartic Pacific Ocean, Canada - LP_J_2015_P26_10m | ecosystem: Environmental > Aquatic > Marine > Oceanic | place: Canada: Northeast Subartic Pacific...
GACAGAAATGTAGTTTCGACGACATCCGATTGAAATATACGACAAATATGGAATTCTTTTTTTTGGAAAGTTCTCAATCTTTTTCGAGAACAATCGTTTCAAATTATTTGATTGAACGGTCTTGTTCGGAAATATTAATTATCAATGATACGGACTGTTTCACACTTCCTCACGCATATGAAATAACCCAAAATAAACTGCTACACGACGGATTCCAATTGCTTCATCCGTTCGGAACTCCACCGGGTTCGTTTGAAATTTCCGATAAGACCAGTTTTATGGAAGATTACGATATCAAAAAGTTGGAAGTTACGGCGGACCCGAATGTTGCTGGTGTGGGCGGAATATTGTTTATTAATCGTGAGCTGTATAAATTGTTGGGAAATGAAAATGTTCAATTTATAAGTTATTCGCCCGAAGATGTAGAGCGGGTCAAACGAATAAGGAAATTGGGGTTCAAATGCTCGGAATCATTCAATGAAAAGGCGGCAGGACCCAATAACAAATATTTACAAACACCATTATTTCATTTAGCCCATCCGCGCACGGAAGAAAGCACCATCTTACATAAATACTACGTGAGTAATGAACTATTAAATTTTTGTTTGGAGACGTTTTCAAGCGATGAGTTGATGGAATATTATTACAAACGAGCCGACTTCGATGGAACTTTAGAAGAATATAGCGAGAAACTTCGCTCATACAAATAATCTAAATACAAATATAGATACATATTATAGTATTTCAATATAATATTGATGAAAGGATATTATATTAATCTGGAGAAACGAACCGACCGCGATAAACACGTCAAAGAAAACGTTTTGTGTCACCCGTTCTTCGAAAATGTGAAACGGTTTAATGCGATTACACACCGAAAAGGCGCTGTTGGGTGCACATTATCACACATCGAGTGTTTGAAAAAACTACAAACGAATAATGACCCCTACTATATGATTTTAGAAGACGATTTTTTCATATTGAATGAAGACAATTACCGATTATTTACAGAATCATTTGAGAAAATCAAAGAAGAGAATTGGGATGTCATCGTTTTAACTCCTCGAGGAAAAACTCATACGCGAAACATATGCGATGATTTTAATCGTATAATAGACAACCAAACAACGACAGGATATATAATTAGACACGATTTCATACAGAAACTATTGCCTGTTTATGAAAACAGCGTGAAATATTTAGAAACGGGTGGAAACCCAGACATATGGGCTTTAGATTCGTGTTGGAAACCTCTACAAGTTACCACACACTTTTGGTATTTCGCGAAAATTTACGCGGGACAATTACCGGGATATTCTGATATCGAAAAACGGCCGGTGAACTATAACCAGAGATTTGTTTTGCAGAATTCTTTTTAGAAGATTATTCTCAGAATGCTTGAAAAATTATATGATATACTATGTAGTATGGATTCCTATTACAAAGATAAAAAAATATGTTTAGTAGGACCGGGAATAATGAGCATTCCTCCAATCGGTTGGGGAGCAGTTGAAATTTTAATATGGGATTATTACCAAGAATTAAAGAAGAAAAATGTCAAAGTTCAAATAATAAATAAAATGAGAAGTAACAATAATGAACAACGAGATATCAATTCAAAATATATACAAGAACTTATAACAGAGATCAACATAGGAAATTTCGATTTTGTGCACATTCATTATGATGTATTGTTTCACATTTCGAGACATATAAACTGTATTGTAGGGCTTACAAGTCATTACCCGTATATCAATAATATAAATAAACACCGTAATGATGGCTTTGTTTCAATATTCGAATATATGATAAATAATAATCACTTAAATTTTATTCTAGCAAAAAAGGACAAAGAGTTTCTTGAAGAAAGAGGGGCAAAAAAATGTCATATACTGGAAAACGGAGTTAATAAAGACGCATTTACTTATTATGATAATCCGGAGTGCTCAGATAGAACTATTTATTTAGGTAAAATAACGCCACGAAAAAGACAACATATATATTGTAAGCTGGATAATATAGATATAATTGGACCTTGTGGTGAACATCTTTCATGTAATTGGAAAGGAGCGTGGTCACGAAATGAAGTATATAAAAACCTTTCTAAATATGGTAATATGTTACTTATGAGTGATGGTGAAGCAGACCCATTAGTAATAAAAGAGGCGTTGATATGTGGTTTAGGAGTAGTAGTAAATGAAACCTCGTCGAAAAATCTTAAGCAATGCGAATTCATTACAGTAATTGAAGAATCAAGAATAAATGATATGGCATATATTCAAACAAAAATGGATGAAAACAGAGCAAAGAGTATTGTCTTGCGAAAACAAATCGCCAAATATGGAAATGAAATGTTTGGTTGGAATAACTTAATAGACGGATACTTACTTAAAGTTTTTGTGTGAAAAATATAATAATATATTTTAACAAATGGCAGAAGGATATTTTTTAATGGGATTTGGCGAAAAATATATAGACGAATCTCAAAAAATGGTCGAAACATTAAAAAAATTCGATGATTTAAGACCAGTTGCTTTGATGACACACAAAGAAAATATAAAATATGCTGAAGATAAAAGAATATTTAATGACGTTATATGCGTAGATGTTAATGATATCAAAGATAGTAATTCACACAATTCATTTTGTGTAAGACCAAGAGTATATATGCCAAAGTATATGCCATATGAAAAAGTTATTTCGTTAGATAGTGACATGATTTGTTTACATAATCCTCAACACGCTTGGGATTTTTTTAATAATACGGACCAACCGTTTATGTGTTGTGGGTTTGATTACGAGAAATGTTGGCATTGGGGAAGAGTTGACCAGGTGATTCAAACAGTTGGTAAAAAAATTCCAAGTATACACGGTGGCGTATTATATTTCAATAAAAATCATATTCATTTTAACACATTTTATGAATATACAAAAGATGCTCTCAATAATTATGACGAATATAATTGTATGCGTTCATTTAGAGGAGGAATGACAGATGAAGTGATTTTCTCTATAGCGATGGCAAAACTGAATATAAAACCTTTACATTATGAAAAGTTTCCGATTGTTAGTTTTAATTTACCTATTACAATTGAATTGCCGTGTTATGTTCAATCTCGTGATGGAGAAAATAGACAAAATCACATTATTACTAAGTACCCAACAATATTTAATCACCTATTTTTTCATGAGAAGTCTATGTCAAAGGAAAGACAAATTAAGTTAGAATGTTGGTATAATGATTTTCATAGGAAAATAACAAAATGCGTATAACACGCTTCAAAGATTTTATGTATCATATTATAATAATATACATGGACAATTCATATAACGTTATTGGTGTCACTGCTTTGTATGATATTGGGAGAAAAGATAGAAATTTCGATTTTTACATTGAGAATATCAAAGAATTATTGCAATTCAAAATGTCGTTGATCATATTCTGTAATAAATATACTTATAATCAATTGAAAGATATCAATAGGCAGCATTATATGCATTTTATTGTGAGAGAGCTTGAAGAGTTAGATTTTTATAGAAAACATTATGATGAAATCAGAAAACATATATCACAATCTGCTTATAAATCCAATATCAAAGATTATGGACGCCCAGAAACTATTTATTCTGAATACAATATCATACAATATAGTAAGTTTGATTTTTTATATGATGCAAAGCAAATTGTGAATTCAGAATACTATATGTGGATAGATGCTGGAACTCCACGGTTTTTTGGTCATATACCCATGAACATATGGCCAACATACGAAAAATTAAGCAATAAAATAGTTGTACAAACATTCAGAGAACGTGAAATTATAGAAAAATTTAATGGTTGTTTTTATGATGTCATAAACAAAATATGTTTAAGAAATGAATGTAAAATGGCAAGATATCTCATTATAGGAACAACATTTGTGGTTCCTAGTAAAGACGTCGAATGGTTAAAACAGAAAATAATCGAAAAATATGAAGAGATGATAGAATATGGATATCTAAATAATGAGCAAGTGGCATTGGAATTTGTTGTTAAAGATAACTTAAAAAGATTTGATGTCAAAATAAATAATTCAAATAATTGGTATAATATGATGGAGTACTTGTAGGTTTTATAAAATCGTAAACTTCGTAGAAGTATAAATATACCTATAATTTTCGTATATTTGTGCAAAATAAAATATTTGAATGTATATAATATGACCATCTTTATTCAAAGATTTAATGGAAAAAGAAATCACAAAAACGGATTTCATAATACAAAGTCGTTAGTAAAAAAATGCGATTTATATATAGATCATGAAGGGTTTGTTGGAAATCAAACTAACCCTAAAACTATTTATATAAGAAGTAGTAATGCCAAATATGCTATACAATTTTTAAAAACATTGCAAACCCCATTTATATTGATAAGTGGTAGTGATGACACAAGTTTCTTAGATTATATATCTGAACAAGATGTAAATTGTCTTATCAATAATAAATTTTGTAAAAAAATATTCAGTGAAAATTGTAACATAAATGAAAAAGTTTTGAATTTACCAACAGGGATGTATCACGATATTGAAGTAGTGAATTATCTTGAAAAAAGACATAACATAACAGACGAACCAATTAAAAAAAAATTCAAAATTTTCTGTCAGTTCAATAATACACATCCGTTCAGAGAAAAGTCAAAAAAATTCTCAATTAGTTCTGATTTGTGTGATTTTTTTGAACCGGTTTTAGTTACACCTTCTAATACTGAAATTAGATATAAATCACTGAAAATGATGGAATCATATTGTTTTACATTATGTCCCCGAGGAAATGGTATAGATACTCATCGTTTATTTGAAGCTTTAGCATTAAAGTCCATTCCTATTGTTGAATCGAGTATTATTGATGATATACATTACATGTTGCCGATTATTATTGTAAATAATTGGGAAGAGCTCAATGAAACTTTTTTAAAGAATGAATTAGAAAGATTAAATATGAAGTATCAGGGAGTTATGGATTGTATTACCATGGATTTTTGGTGGAATTATATAACAAACCCTACTATATTCATTTCAGGAAGTTGTAGAATATTGACCCCTATAAGTAGACATCATCCCAAATCAAATACTATTCACGGAATGTATAAAAATCATTTTGGATATAATCATGTAACAATGTGTCACGACATAAATCAACAGTTACAATTTGTGAAACATTGTTATAATGAATTAGAAATACCTGATGAAATATTGAAATATACTTATGATTGTTATGCGTATAAATTTGACTCAAAATTACAGGAAAGAGAGTCACACGTTAAATATGAAAAACATCCTGAATCAAATTTGAAAACAATACAAAATTTAATCCAAAGCGTAGATATGTTCATTTTAGAAATATGTAGTCTTAAATTCTATACTCATTTAGATTTTTTTGTCAGAAGCGAAAGATGCTCGAAAGCTATTGAAAACGAAGACAACGATGGTAATGTAAGAAACAAATTATGCCAATTAAGACGTATAATTCCTAATTATAAAAAACTGGTGTTAGTTTCACACTTAAGACCAAATATATACAGAAATGGTAACATTATTCGAAGTAGAGAAACTATTCATAAGATTTGTGAAGAATTTTGTTCAGTAAATAATAATTGCTATCATTATGACCCAAGTATTATTGTAGCTAAAATAAAAAAACAAAAGAATATATTTATTGTTAAAGATGATGACTGGCATTATAAAGACGAATATCTAAAATATATTTATGATGACCTACAAAACATATTATATTAATTCACTTGGGTTCTCATTATGATAGTGATAAATAATTGTATCATCACTTTTTGATTTTAAAATATGATAACTGTAATTATATTTTCTGTCCAAAATGAATACTTTCTTATTTTTCATATTTAATGCCACTGATAGAGCAACCTGTTCCTCGATAGGAAATATGTTTTTGTCATATGTGGTAAACAACTGTTCAAATACAACACACCAACATTCTGCTACATCTATATCAGCTTCAGCAATAAAGAATCCACTATTAAAGTACGCGAATTTCATTTCTATTTTATCTTTTAACGTAAAAAATGTATTATTTGTTATGGATAAATTGTACATCTTTATTAATGATTCAGAGTAACCTCCAATTGTATCAGTTAGTACACCACAAAAATCGAAAGACAACATATCAATAGTTATAGGAATTTCTTGTGTCAATATTAAATCAGTATCAAAAAATATAATTTTGGCTTTTGAAAACACCTGACACATTTTCTTAAATGCGTAACATTTATTAGCCAATAATAACCTTTTTTTTTCTTTATATAATGTTTTCTCGTTCAAAAGTTTGTGATTAAAGTATATAATTTCTATATTATTCTTATTATAGAATTCTTTTGATTCAGAATTAACATCATACTGTGTATCTTTGAAAAAACTTGGAATCAACGCATATAATTTATCTTGATAATGCTTTCTGAAACTATTTACTAAGTAATAAGATTTAGACTCAATATCAATATTATCATTATTCAGTTTGTTAATATTTTTACCATTTACGCAAAAAAAATAAACAAAATTTTCTTTTTTATCTATTGTTACTTCACAAATTGTAGACATATATAATAAACATACATTAAAAACACTCGTCTCGTCATATTTGACTAATGACTACCTTAGTCATGACAAAAGTATTTTAATAATAAATCACTTTTATATTTAACTAAATCTGACCGGTTATAGTATTTATAAAAATCGACATTCTTGTCTTCATTACTTACATTCTTAGCATCAGGACTATTTTGTTTAGATTTAAAGAAATTTCGATTATTCAATAAATATTCTAAATCCAAACAACCAAAGCAGAAAGCAATATTATGGTCACTTAATTTCTCAGATATATAAAGTTTTCCTTCCCAATGACCACATCTTGCGGGTCCATTTAATGTATCAAAAAATGTATTCCTTTTACTAATATTCAATTTGCGTTGATAATAATCATATGGGTCGTGGTATTTTCCTGTCCAACCGTTTTTATTAAATGATTTTATTTTCGTAGGAATTATATTGTCATTTTCACTCAATATTTGGAAATAATATCCAATATCAGAAAAGTTCATTATTTCCTCTCGGTTGAATTTTTTATTGGGTATATATTCCAAAGTTTTAAACCATATATCTTTTTTAGAATTTTTCAATGTGTCATTAAACCTTAAGTGCGGTATATATAAAAAATCATCTTGGTCAACCGATAAATAGTATTTGCAACAATTGAAAACATTAGACAAACGATTCGATAATCTAAATAGGAATGGTCGTACTATTCCATCAAATATTTTACCAGTTCCATATGTGCCTTCAATATTCTGTTGATAAACATCTTGAGTATCATATAAGAATAAACTAATTTTAGTATTTTGTAAGAGTCTTACATTATAGACATAAATATTTGAATCAGATATTTCTATCCTGCTTATAAATTTTTCAGTTCTGTTTTCCATCATTCCTAAAATTTCCTCTTCTGAGTTTCCACAAGGGGATATACCGCAGAAAAACACAAATTTTTCAACTTTCCAAATATCACTATAAAAATTAAAAAACGCATTGAACAAATTATAATTATTTTTATATGTTGTTGCTACACATACTTTAGACATATTATATAATAAATATATATTTAAATGACTTCCTTTATAGTTATCTATATTTTATAAATAACTTGTATATGGATAAATACATTTACATTTCAATTCCAAAAACTGGAACTAACAGTGTTCACGAAGCTATGGGAAATACAAAATATAATCATATTACAGCAAACACAGTTAGAAATATGATTGGAGAAAAAGAATATAATTCAAAGGAAAGTTTTTGTTTTATTAGAAACCCAATTGATTTGGTGAAATCTTGGTATTATTATCATAAATATAGTCCAAATGTAATACGTCAAGATGTGAAACAGTTTTATCCGAATTCCATCGAAGAATGGGTTTTTAATATGAACTGTAGAACACACTGGGAATTGCCCATTCATAAAAAATACAATCCACAATGGAATATAACAAAGTCACCATTACATCAACAGGCGTGGATTTGTGATAAAAATGGAATTAAAATTGTAAAAAATGTATATAAGTTTGATGATATAAATTTAGTAGTAGAAAAATTATTTAAGGTTAAACCCAAACAAAAGAATAGTTCATCAAAAAATGATTATACATTAAACACAAAAACAGAAGATAAAATAAAAGAAATATTTCAAAAGGATATTGACTTCTATATGAAAACTTATCTCAATTAGTTAAGGTTCAGATTTTTCAGGAATAAAATATTGAATATTATATAGGTGCATTATATAAATGGTAAAAAACATTTTTTTAGATCTAGGGACTAATATAGGTCAAGGATTGAATGAATTTAATAAAAAATTTCATTTATTAAATGACCCGAATTGGTCAATTCACTGTTTTGAACCAAACAAAGATATAAATTTAAATTCACTATTTCCGAACGTAAATAATATTGAATTTCATAATAAAGCAATATGGACTGAGAATAAAATAATGGAATTTAGAAAACAAGGTCATAACGAGGACAAACTTGTTGGTTTAGGTAGTAAGTTAGAATGTGTAACAAAGGTATCAAATCCGTCCAATTGTATGCACAAAATAGACCATATTGAAGCAATTGATTTTTCTGAATTTTTAAGTGTTCTCAAAACAACATATCCGGATTCAACAATCTATGTGAAAATGGATATCGAAGGCGCTAATTGACCATCTGATAAAGAAAGGAACAATTACATTCATAAGTGAATTATATTGTGAATGTCATGGAAGATTTCTATTTCCTTCAGAACAGCATAATAATGATGACATAAAAAATCAAATCTTTAATATAGAAAACTCATTGAAATCAAAGGTTGAAAACTGTGGAGTAAAGTTCTATTTTTGGGATTAATGTATTTGTAATATAATATGAATAAAGAATATTTTTTTATTTCAAAACCAAGATGCGCTTCAACTCATATTTTCGAAGGTCTTACAAATTGGAATGACAAAAAACACGGCGGTAAACCTCATTATCACCTAACATCTCAACAAATGGAACAAGTTTTCAAACAAAAATATAAACAATCTTTTTCATTCTCTGTTGTAAGACACCCATATGATTTAGTGTTGTCATGGTATAATGAACACAGAAAAGATAGATACGACAGAAAAACAAGGTCATTTTACAATATGGAACTTCACCAGTGGATAAAACAGGGTTGTCAAACACATTGGAATCACTTGAATTTTAATCCACTGCATCAATATAAATGGGTATATGACAACAACAACATTTCGAATGTATCATATATAATAAAACTTGAAAATTACAACGAAAATATAGAACACGTTTACAATAAAATACATAAATATTTACCAAAGGATGTAACTTTAGAGTCTATAAAACAAACCCGAAAAAACGAAACAAAAACAGATATCCAACTAACAGTTGAACAAAAAAATAATATCTATAATTTATTCAAGAAAGATTTTGAACTATTTGGATACGTCAAGTAGTTCTCGAATATTCTTCAAATAATCATTTTGAATAATATTTTTCCAGGAAAACTCAGTCAAAGCATACTCACGGATCTCCTCTCGTCTCAATAGACTCACATTTCTGTTCTCTTCTAACGCATTTTGCACATAAGATATATCATCATATTTGTCGTCAGGTATAACCGTTATAAAATCTTTAGAACTATCCAAATTCGCGCAACTCGTCTCATTACACACCACACCTAATCCCGCCATTAGAGCCTCTTTCAATACCAGGGGGTCCGCCTCGCCATCAGACATCAACAATATATTAGCATAATCTGTTAGACCCTCGTATAATTGGTTTTTGTCCCACGAACCCAAATAACGACTATGACCCTTTGGAAATGAAGAATTGTGTATTTGCCCTACAAAATACAATCCGGCTATGGACTCATATAAATACTGCCTTTTACGCATCTCGATTTTACCAACGTATATGCTGCGCTCAGAAAACGCAGGAGATTGTGTATATCGAAATAGGTCTTCGCGGGCTCCATTATGTATAACTCGAATTCTATTTTCAGGTATATTCGCTTTCATATACACTTGTTTTATTTGCTCGCTTAACGCAAAAATTTGAACGTGCGTATATTGTTTCAGCAAATGTTGAAACGGAGCGTACATTTTATTATTTGTATATACTTGCGGCAAATATGCCCAGTGTGTTGTGTATAATATGAGTTTACAACTATTATGAATATGAGGTGCCAAAATAATCAAATCGTCATACATAATATGAACTACATCGAAACAACCCTTTTTTATATAATCGATAACAACATTATTATTTCTATTGCTTATAAAACAAGCGTCATAACCAACTTTTTTCAGGTTTTCATAATAATCCCATACAATAATCTCACACGCACCCCACGATTTGGGAGGAATCTCGGTTCCTGGGCCCACTAAACAAATCTTCATATAATTTATTTAAAAATCTATCTATATAAATTATAATGGAAAATAATAATCATCCGTTGACGTGTGTTTCTGGTTATTGGAAAGTGAAAAATAAACACGACGACAAATTTATCGACTGGTTCCACAATACTCTCAAAATAAACTGTCCTTATGTGTTTTTCGGCAATAAAGAAGCCATCGACATAGTAAAACAATATCGCGAAGATATTCCAACATACTATATGGAACTAAATATTGAGGATTTTCAAACATTCGATTATTCGAGCAAAATGATTACGCACGATGTTGATTGTCCTACTGTCGAACTTAACCTCATTTGGAATGAAAAAATATATCTTGTCGAAAAAGCCATACAAGAAAACCCGTTTATGTCTGACTTCTTTTGTTGGGTTGATGCTGGTGTGTGTGTATATAGAAATAAAAAACCACCATCTTGTTCGTTTCCAAATATAGACAAACTTTATAAACTTCCAAAAGATAAATTTATCTATTCGTCGAGCGCAAAATACGTGGAAACTTCAGTGGATAAAAATAAATATTATCATCACATATGCGGAACAAGTTATATTCTACATAAAAGCATTATCTCGACCTTTGTCAATCTATATAAGACTTATCTGGACAAACTTGTAGACACAAATAATATATGGACCGACCAATTAATACTCACCCACATATACAAAGACCATAAAGATAAATTCTTCCAATTATCTGACGGATATGGAACTATTATTCCCAATCTATACGATACGCATAATACTCGCTAATTTACACATTCATCGTATTGTCGGATATATCGTTAATCGGTTCCACCATCGCAGATTCACTCAAAATAGTTTGTTGCTCTTCCGGCTCTTTCAACACTAATGACGCAAACGCCGACGGAGATGGTGGTGGCAAGCCAATCTCTCGCGGAGATGGAGTGTAAGGTTTCCTGTTAGATATCATCGCTTTAGATGCTTCCAACCTCGCCGTGGTATCACGACCACGTTTATCTTCATACACATCCGGCACGATATTCTCTTTTTGAAACTCGTTGGCAATATCGACTTTATGACTCTCTATCGTGGAATACACATTATTCAATAAATCCATCTCATCCGCTGATGACCCATTCGGCGTGTGGTCTTTCAAATTGCGCCGAATGTGCGCCAACATATCTATCCTCAACTCACGCTTCAACAAATTACTCTGCTCACTTATTTTAGAATATTGACTGTACTTTTTATTCAAATACGATATTCCCGATTCTCCACGATCATTCTTACCAACAGCCAACGTCTTGTAGATATCAATCGCCAAAGAATAAAAATCCTTCGACTGTTTCAACTCCAAATCCATACTCGACTGAATTCCCATATATAGTTCAATAGAACCCATTATACCCATTATCATTCCTATTATACAAGTTATTCCAGAAACAATTTGCTGTTCTAATAATGGTTGTAACCCCACTGATGCGGTGGAATTTATAGAAGCCAGCACAATTATCGGTATGCGAAAATATTTCCCATAAGACTTGAAATGAAAATATCGCTTTCGATGATACTCACACAAATTTACACAATTCACCCTTAGTTTCTCTAAAATATCTTCGACTTCGGCCGTCCATATAAACGCACGCATATTTTCATCCATATTATATAAATATATGGGTAAAAAAAATGGATGCGATGTTTGGATGGAATTCAAACACCTCAAAAAATTGATGTTCTTTTCGTTGAATGAACGCATCGAACATTACCAAATCAAACCAATATGCCCGCATTTCAACTACCAAATCTTGTTAGAGGAAACATTCTGAAACGACCATCGGCCACTTGTAAAACACCCTATGTTGCCGATGTCTTCATCGAAGATACCGATGAAACCGTCCTGGCGCATACTCCTGCGTTAGGTTGCTGTGGGCTTTCAGACACTTGTAGCACCGTATATTTGTCTCCGGTCGTTGCCAAAAAGAACGTGTGCTGTTACCGCGTTGACCTCTCCATCCGGTTTGAACCTAAACTCCAAAATAATATTATTGTGGGAATCAACCCTAAAATCGCGGAAACATTGGTTGAACACGCACTCAAAAACAATCTACTGGGATTCTTGAAAGGCACGAGTGTCTTCATTCGCGAAGTATCTATCGAGGGAACACATTCTCGATTCGATTTCGTCGGTATTGATGCTTCCGGTAAACCTTTCGTTATGGAAGTCAAAAATGTTCCTCTTGCGGACTATGTCGATTGTTCAGCTAAAGAACGCAAGAAAATGGATATGACTGTTTTCGACGATGTTCCGTGGAATAAAAAAATCGCGTATTTTCCGGACGGGTATCGGAAAAATGCCAAAGACCCCGTTAGTCCGAGAGCATTGAAACATTTGTATGATCTGGTTTCGATAACGAAATCATACAGAACTATTATGTGTTATGTTATTCAGCGTGAAGATGTTGGGTCATTTCAACCAAGTGTTGTCGACCAAACCTACCGCAACGCCTTTTACGAATGTCGAGAAAAAGGCGTCGAAATGCACGCCATACAATTTAGATGGGATAAAAATGGATGTTGTGAATTAATGTGTGATGATTTGCCTATTTCTTAGATTTGGTCTTGCGTCGTCTTTGTTTGCGTGTTTGTTTAAAGTTTCTTGTGTATTTCTTTTTGTGAGATTTTTTTCTGTAGTTCTTATGGGATTGTTTTTTTCGAGAACCACCATTATGACTTTCTTTACGAGCGGTTGGAAGTTCGCTGTTCAATCTATTATTGAGTTCGTATGCTTCTTTTTCATTTCTTACCTCTAGGATTTTCTCTCGAATATCCATTCCTTGTTGCCTATTTTCTATTGCCAGTATTTCTTCCGGATTGGCTTGAACTTGCGAAAGGTGTTCATCTGCTGGAACATTTTGTATTTGTATTTGTCCTTGGCCTTGACCTTCTCTTTGTCCGCTATTCATTAATAAATTCGGCAATGGCTGCAACAATATCATTACTTGAGCACCTGTGAATCCCACTCTCATCCAAATACTGCTGGAGAGATACGCACCTTGAAGAGACCCTGCACCAGCCATTACCATTTCTCGTGTGTATGATTCTGGAAAGAATGTGTTCATAAGAACTAATGTGGAAAACGATAAAACATTTATACCGGTCACTATATTGGAAGTTGCCAAATTATATTCATACACAATACTCCTAGTCTCAGCTTGCAACGCTTCGAATTGACCTTGAACAGCGCGGTTTATGCCTTGTTTTGTTTCGGTGGCCAATTCATGTTGCATAAATTCTTTGGTGACACCTGTAAAAAAACCATTAATACATCCGAAATAACCATCTTGACAGCTTTCAAGTGTTTTCCTTCCCGTTTCATCAGCAGCAGCTTGTACTATGTTTTTTATTGTTTCATACGATGTGTTGGAGTTTAACGCATCGACCCATTGAAGGATTCCTCCTGATACAACTTGGTGCATTACATAGAAAAACGATAAAATGGAGGATAGTATATCTTTATAGTCTTCGTGTATTTGGTCTTCGTGTATTTGGTCTTCGGGAAATACTTGTAGATATGTTTCGTTGGCACTTACAATTCTATCGATTTGATAAGACAATCTTCTATAAGAATCTAATAATACGAAGAAAGTACAAATGTATACGACCGCTACACCAATTATTTTTGTTTCTTTATAACCTAAAGGTGGAGGGTGTTCCGATTGTTGTGAAAAATTACTGACAATTTCTTCTGGGAAAGCGCCACCATCAATCTTAAGGGGGTCTGCATCTGGCCAATTAGTTGTATTTTTGACCCTATCATTAGAAGCGGCGTTCAAACCGTGTAACTCTTCCTCTCTCGCTCTCCACATATCTTCGTGAACCGCATAAAACTTTCTGAAGACACTTATGAACGCATCCCTCGTTTTGAAATTATACGAAAAGATAGAAGCCCTTGAATTAACTTTAAGAAAATCCATCACATATTTTTCAAATGAATCTTTAATTGGATGGACAGTGTCAACACTCGAATCATATAAGTTGAAATTGTTACCTAAGTTATTTAGTTCGACATTTTTTTCACGATCATCAGGATGTAAAATAATATCATTCCATATGTGTTTGAGACCAAAAGATTCTAACGTTTCGATATGTTCTTCCTCCATCCAGGTACCCCTATTTTCTTCGAGTTTTTTCATAACATCAGGAATATATTTTTTGTGAAATTCTTTGTATTTCTCTCGCTTTTTTACATTTGTAAATCCTCCTTTATTCTTATTATCAACTGACACACATCTATTTACGAAATTTTCAATGCCTATTATATGAATGAATATACTATCTCTTAACGCACTATATTGAAATATTTGTTTATTTTGATCTGTCTCTCCAGATAACATTGTTTTCACTTCAGTTTTAACTCCCACAAATATGGGTTCAAGACTATCAAGCTCAGCTTTGGTTACTTTTCTGACACGAGGGTTCAACCCTTCAAATTCTTCAAGAAGTTTCTTAGCTATTCTATCGACATAATCACGGTCCAAACTCACGACCGCAGTTTTGGGGTTTTCTTCCGTGGGTGCGTCGATATGTGGAGTGGGTGTCTCGATGGATGAGGAGGTGGTGGAATCTATTTTCACTTTTATTTCCTTTTTTAATTCTGCAAACCTAGAACTTGTTAAGGTAACACTAACTTGAAACAATTCTCCTCCCTTCATAATGTGTCTATACACTATATTTAGAAATATTTATTGTATATAAATAATATAATTGTCTTGATAATATATACCTAAATGACAAGTATTACGAAAGCTACAGGAGATTATAGTATTTCTGTTGGATATGGTTCAAGTTCTACCGGACATAATGGAATAGCACTCGGTTTTCAAAGCAACGAAACCGACGATAAATCCATTTCCATCGGTTATAAAGCCGACGCCGGAAGAATCCCCGGACACCTTTGGAATTCACCCACTTCAGACGACTCTTCCGACTCTTCTTCTTGGAGCTCGATTACATATAATACACCAACCGTCGGCGACCTTTCTGGAACACCCATTTTTGTCACTGTTTCAAGCACAGGCACATACAGTGTTATGACAAGTGAAGATGGAAAAATTTGGACAGAACGATACACCAATGTAGACGACAAAACTTGGAAATCTGTTACTGCGGCCGTTCCCAGCATAGGCTCGCTAAGTGGCAATATGCTGTTTGTTGCTGTTGGCCCTACAGTCACCTCCGAAGGCGTGATTGTCAGCCAAGACGGTATTAATTGGACTCTTAAAAATACTGTAAACAGAGCGTGGACTTCGGTAACACACGGACTCTTGAATGGAATTACTACATTTGTCGCCGTTTGCAACGATGTAACCAATGTAAACGATAGCTATGTAATGACCAGTCAAGATGCGAATACTTGGACAATAGTTTTAAACACAGGGTTCGCCAACGACTGGCGCTCAGTCACCTCTGGTATTCCTTCTGTTGGAGACGCCAGCAATAATACTCTTTTTGTTGCGGTCAGTTTTGACTCTAATGTTATGACAAGCACAGACTCTACTACTTGGGTCCGATCCGCAATAAATTCTATAAAAGCTACCAGCGTTTGTGTAGGAACACCTCACACAGGAAATTACGCTAATCAAACTCTGTTTGTCGCAGTGGGTCACGCGATTTCCAACCAGGATGATGTCATTATGATCAGCAATGATGGATACACCTGGACCTCCAAGAGTGCCGGCTCTGTTGGAAATGACTTGAATTGGGAAAGTGTGACCGCCGGTATGGTAAATGGAGTCACACTATTTGCCGCGGTTTCCAGTAGTGGAACTGGGAATCGGGTAATGACGAGTTATGACGGCGAAAATTGGACAGTCGGTTCAAACACACCAGATAACAGTTGGAAAGGTATCGTTTCCGGCATCCCAAGCACTGGAACGTATGCCGGCGAAGAAATATTCGTTGCCGTGAGTAGCGACGGTTCTTCGAGTCGCGTGATGACATCGAATATGATGTGTAAGAATAGTATCGCCATTGGTTCGGATGCTATAACTGGAGGACAAAACAGTATAGCTTTAGGAAACGGGGCTTCCACAGGACAATATCATAATTCGGTCGCTATTGGGCAAGGGGCAACTACTGGAGCAGACGATTCCATCATTTTGGGAAATGGAACACAAAATGTAGGTATTGGAACTTCAAACCCTGATAATATTTTAACAATAGAAGGAGGTGTTTTACAGTTAAATGATAGTGGTTTTGGTTCAACGGGTACACAAAAATTTGCGATATATTCGTCTAACGATAAACTTTTTTTAAATCCAAGAACTGATACTGGTGAGTCTAATAATATAGATGGAATTGCAATGTCGAGTAGTGGTGCTTTAAGTAATTCCGGAGAAATCACCGCACCATCATTCAACGCCACTTCCGATTTTCGTCTCAAGAAAGACATTTCCAACTTGTCGAATGTATTGGAAAACGTTTGCCGATTACAGGGTGTAGAGTTTGTAAGAAAAGACGACGAAACTCAGAGGAAACAACTGGGATTCATAGCTCAAGATGTCGAAGAAATTTTCCCACAATTAGTTCAAACAGAAGATTCCAAGGAAAAATACAAGAGTGTGTCTTACGCAAATACGTGTGCGCTTCTGGTGGAAGCCGTCAAAGAAATGCGGGGCGAAATGACCACGGAAAACGCTCTATTGAAAAAGGAAATCGCGTCCTTGAAAACTGAAATCGAAACTATGAAATCAAACGAAAGAAACAAATGAAACAAAATTTAGGGTTTACCTTACAAATAATTATATTATATATATTATTATATTATAACATATAATGGCAACAATTACAAAGGCAATCGCTGATTATAGTATTGCTGTTGGACATGGTTCTTCCGCAAGAGGTAAATACGGTGTTTCTTTAGGAAGTCAGAGTAGTCAAATGCACGAAGGGTCAGTATCCATCGGGTATAATGCTGACGCAGGGTTAATCCTGGGTAATAGCAGCTGGACCGAACAATCAACAAACGGTTCAGCGTGGAGTGATATTACGTATAATACACCAAGTGAAGGTACTACATATGTTGACATACCTATATTCGTTGCGGTTTCTAACGGCAGTACTACCAGTGTAATGATCAGTGATGACGGAGAAAATTGGGCCCCCTACAATACAGTTGGTTCTAACCTATCTTGGAATGCCATTACTTCAGCCGTTCCAAGTACGGGAACTTATAAGGAGAAAACATTATTTGTCGCCGTCGGTAGTTCTGGAGTTAACAACGATGAACGTGTAATGACCAGTGATGATGGAGAATCTTGGACAAAACAAACTTCAATCACCAATTCATGGAAAGATATTACACACGGAATTCCAAGAGCAGGGATATATATCGATACCACCGTATTTGTCGCTGTCGCAACCGATGGTACTGGTAATCGTGTAATGACCAGTGATGATGGAGAATCTTGGACCGGCAGAGACACTACAAATAAAGATTATCAGTGGTGTTCTATTACCTCGGGAGTTATTCTCGACGAAACTATATTTGTTGCTGTTAGCAATGACGCCTTTTATGTTTTGACAAGTTTAAACGCGATTGATTGGGACTTGGCATCAGTTACACAAGGTTCTATCAGTATTTGTTCCGGGATACCAAATACGGGAACTTACGCAAATAAAACATTATTTGTTGCTTTAAATGAGAATGGGTCAGTTATTTACAGTATTAATGGTACCACTTGGCTATCATCATCAGCTGGTCCTGCAAGTAGTAATTGGACCAAAATAAACTCAGGAACTATAAACGGTATTACTGTATTTATCGCGGTGGCAGATTCAGGAAATAATAACCACCTAATAATGACCAGTTTTGATGGTTACACGTGGAATTTAGAAACAGCACCCGACAAATCCTATACGAGCGTTGTTTCAGGTATCCCTGGTAAAGGAACACAAGGAACATATTCAGGGGAATCTATTTTCGTTGCGATAAGTAATGATTCTGGGTTCATGAAACAAGTTGTCACTTCGAATTTCTCTTCGAAAAATAGCTTGGCGATTGGAACTAATGCTACTACCGGAGGTGAAAGTAGCGTGGCATTCGGTTATGGAGCGACCACAAATAATTCTCATAACGCAATAGCTATCGGCAAAGGAACTATAGGAATGGCTGACCACTCAATAGTATTGGGAACCGACGCGAGTGCGAATGGGTTGTATAATATCGCTATTGGATATAAAGCTGGTGCCACTTTTGACCAACAAAACTGCATATCAATCGGTAATAACGCATCGGTATCGATTAACAATTGTATTGCGATTGGAAATGGCAGTAAAACTACCCATCAACAATCTGTTGCTATTGGCAATGACGCAACGGCTGCTCTTGTTTCGATGGCCATCGGTAGTGGAGCTAAATCAACCGGTTATATGTCGTGTGCGGTTGGTTCAGGGGCCGACGCAACTCAAGCAAACACAGTTGCAGTTGGTTCTGCTGCCGAAGCCAAAGGTGCTGGCAGTATTGCTATTGGAAAAGGGGCAAATACGGGCAACTACACAAATTCTATTGCTCTCGGGACAGATTCGACTGTTACAAACAACAATGTGATTTGTTTAGGAGATGGAACGCAGAATGTTGGTATCGGGATAACGAATCCTGTATACACTTTAGATATTAGTGCTGGAACTCTAGGTTCAACTACAAATGATGAGATTAGGTACGCAAGGTTCAAAAGTATTAATCATAACTTATCATATTTGGATATTTATGAAAGACGTTTTACGAATGGCTTATATTGGGACACAGCTGCTACACGTATCCAAAAAATGATTGACACTACAAAACAGGCTTATATAGAATTCAAT
>Ga0257110_1000487_pt1 | contig 19340 bp, 30 predicted proteins | sample LP_taG_7_FD_190184 | JGI IMG/M metagenome (GOLD analysis project Ga0257110, IMG submission 190184) | Marine microbial communities from Northeast Subartic Pacific Ocean, Canada - LP_J_2015_P26_10m | ecosystem: Environmental > Aquatic > Marine > Oceanic | place: Canada: Northeast Subartic Pacific...
TGAAACTAAAAGCTGGATAGCAAAGACAGGTATTAGTGTACACTTCAAAACTCCTATCAATGGTGATCCAAAGAACGGATATGTACAAACAGATTTGATGTTTGGTGATCCTAAGTTTATGGCATTCGCTATGAGAGGATCAGCTGACAGTGAGTTTAAAGGTCAGCACAGAATGATCATGATAGCCAGTATTGCAAAAGCACAAGGTTACAAATGGTCGCCAACTAACGGACTAGTAGATAGAATTACTAACGAGCCTGTAACTAAGATTCCAGATGAAGTAGCTAAAACATTGTTAGGTCCAAACGCAACTGCGGCAGACATGACAAGTGTTGAAACAATTAATAAAAAGATTAAAGTAGATCCTAACTATGAGAACCTAGTTAAAGATGCTAAAGACTGGTTTGAAAAAGACGGACTAGAGTTACCGTAATGAGATTCAGTGAAATCAAAAGACCATTAACAGAAGCGGCTCGCATACAACACGCAGAAGATATTATCTTTTGGGAAGGAAGTGCAGGAGCCAATCGTGTTATAGATTCTATTGTAGGATTAACAAAAGGTAACACACAATCACTAACAATCAAATGGGACGGATCACCAGCAGTTATCTTTGGTAGAGATGACAGTGGTAACTTTGTGTTTACAGACAAGTCAGGCTTTGTTGCAAAAGGTTATGATGGCAAAAGTCAATCAGGTGATGATGTAGAGAAGATGCTCTTATCAAGAGGTAAGGGACAAGAGAAGTCAGATAGTTATAAACAATTTGCAGGAAACATGAAACAAGCATTTCCTGTATTTGAGAAAGCAGTTCCATTGGAACACAGAGGCTACTTCAAAGGCGACTTATTATACTTTAATACACCACAAGAAACAAACGGAGCATACACCTTTAAACCAAATATCGTTGCTTATACAGTTGAAAAGAACAGTGACATAGGTAAACGTATTTCGATGAGCAAGGCCGGGGTCGTTATTCATAGAATGGTCGAACCAGATGGAACAGAAAAACCGTTGACAGATTATGATATATTTGAAGGTAACAGTTTGCTAGTGTTGCCGCCAGTCACTGCACAAGAGCCACCACAAGTAGATATGAGTGGCATTGATAAAATACGTGCTACCGTTACTAAGAACTCATCAGCTATAGATTCATTACTTGACAAACAAAAGTTAGGTCAAATGAAACTAACAAATTTTTCAGACATACTTTACACTTACTTGAATAGTAAAGTAGACTCAGGGCTAACTAACATAGGCAAGGACTTTGTACAATGGTTACAGAATAGTAACACATCAGGACCAAAGAAAGAGAAGATAACTAACTACGTAAAAGAAAACATAAAGGCATTTAGTTCTTTGTGGACAGTAGTAAATGGTATTATGCAAGTTAAGGATAATATTATCGATCAACTAGAAAACCAAGCTACTGATGTAAAAGCATCAATAGGTGGTAAGCCAGGTGGCGAAGGCTATGTATTAGCTCACCCAGGTGGCGACATTAAATTTGTTAATCGTGCAGGATTTAGTGCGGCTAACAGAGCAATTCAAAGATAACGGAGATAAACAATGAAAGCGAATGAATTCGTAACAGAGATTAAGGCAAGTGATTTAGATTTAGATCAAGATGCTTTAGACACATTAAAAAAAGAAATAGACCCAGCTGACAGTGATGATGCTGGATACGACAAAGAGTTTAAGTCAACACCAATGATTGTGCAACTAGGTAAGGTACTAGATAGTGCTAGTAATCCTAATCCTATAAAGCAGGTTGTAAGTGATAGTGGTAAGAAGTTCCCTATTAAACCTATACAAGCACAGACACTTAAAATGTTTTTAACTACAGATGCAATTAAGCCTGATGTTAAAAGAAAGTTCACAGCGGACTTACAGACTAACGATGATGTATTAGGTATGATGCTTGATGCTAAAGATCAAAAAGAGATGGTTGGTATGTTCAAAGCGGCTTACATGAGTGACGGTGGAAACAAAGAAAGATCAGCTTACACAGGTTAAGGAATAAGCTACTATGGAACTAGACTTTTTAGAAGAATTATACGAAGCAAGGATGACCCGTAATGCGGGTGACACAGCGAAGCTAACCTATACGGATTGCTGTGAGAGATTATACTTGACTCTGTTAGTTCTTGAAATACTAAACAAGTTTCCAAAGTACAGTCCTTATGCAAGAGCTTATGCAAAGAATACTAGAAGCGTCGGATACGATCGTTTCCAAATGCATGGTACAGACTTGCACAACTTCATCTACTTTGTAAATGGAGATGACCAAGCTCTATCAAAACTTAAAGATCCTGATAGTGCAAGAATGGTAGCAAGAAAGACTTCACTACCTTTGATGGCACTTAATAGATACTTGACAGGTTTAGCATCTGGCAATAGACAAAAACCTAATGAGACATTTATGGGTATAGAATCAGCACTTAAGATCTCCAATGCTGACTATAAATCCACTCGTAGATATCTTATGAACTTTGATACTTTGTCAACCATGGACAAGAAAAAGATTGCTACTAGAATTTCTTTGGCGGCAAGAGCTAAACTTAGAAACAGTGATATCATTAGATACCTTGAAGAACTTGTAGCAGAAAGAGATCTTGAAACAAGCACAGTAAAAGATAACGAGCCAACAATTAGTTCACCAGACATGGCTCCTGTAACAGGTGGCGAACTTGCATTGTATAGATACCTTGTAGGATCAAGAAACTTAATGGCTACTAAAAAGTTCTTAGACCAAGCTAGACAAGGTAAGTCAGTTTCAGCACCCTTTGTACAAGGTTACTTGCCTGCAATAAGGTTAATTGACAACATTGTAAAAGCAGGCCCAGGATACGTACAAATGCTACGTAATTTAGAAAAACGAGCCAAACAACGCCGATAACTCCGGTTTTTTTCCAAAACTTATAAATACTATTAACATATCACACAAGAGAAACGTGTGTATGGTCATTAGAAAACAGGAGAAATAAAATGGCTGGAATAAGTAGAGTAAATGGCTTTGACAACTACGTTGTTGGAGCATACAGATCAAGTGCTAACATTGGCGCTTTTTTATTAACAGTACAAAACGCATCAAATTCTGCACAAGATATCAGAGCAGAAGACGACGCGGCTAACGAAGTTGTAGAGGCTATCATGATGGCTACTAACGCAATTGGATCATCTTTCACAGATTCAAATGCCGGTACAGCAACTTTATTAGTTGACAGTACTCAGTGGGATGCGGCTTCTTTACAAGCGGCAATCAGACACTTAGGAACAACTGTTGGACCAAACAACATTGATGTAACTGGTTCAGACGTTGTTGCGGCAACTACATTAACAGCGGCGTAATCCAAAGTTAATTAGTTAGTTAATTAAGTTTAACAAATACACTAAAGGGCGGTTCATTTATTGTTCCGCCCTTTTTTTACGACTATAAGTATGAGTATGAACTTTGAAATCGCTACATTAATCGATATTACCCAAACAGGACAGAACAAGTTTAGAAGTAACGATAGGCAGTTGATTAACCAACAAGCCAATTGGAATACTTTTTTACAAGTTATAGGTCTTAGGGCTAACCCATACTTTGACTTTGCTCCTAAACGTGTCACTGAGATAGATATTACTAATGGAGAGTTTGGTACAGACTTTACAGGTAAACATACCATTTGGTACTTTACATTTACAGTTGAAAGCGAAGGAGCATTGAGTGTAGACGCACTACAAGATGACTTTAATCTAGTACCAGTTATACCTGGGTTATCAGAGTCTATTACTATAAATAACAATGCATTTAGAACAAAGGACTCTAAAAACATTAATACTATTTTTAAACTAGTAGATAATGAACCAGAGGCCTCTGAATAAATACTATTAAGAAACACTTAAGGCAAACATTACATCTGTATTAATTAGGCGATTTATATAGGCCCCGTCCACGATAAATTAAGGAACGGAGAGAGAAAGATGGCAAAAGCCACTAGTTTAGAACGAGAAAACTTAGAAGCACACGTTGATTTGTGTGAACAAAGATATAATAATTTAGAGCTACGACTGTCTAAGATTGAGACTAAAGTAGAACATATTCACGCCGATATTACAAGTGGTAACAAGAGTATGGTTAAAGTTATAATAGGTGCAACAGGTACAATTATAGCTGGACTGTTATCAACGTTAGTCGTAGTATTAATGAACATGAGTTAAGCACTCTACTCCAAACACAAAACACTTCCACATTACATAGATAAATACACGTATGTTAGTACGTGAGATATACGAGTCATTAAGCGAGAAACAGATTTGGGGACGAACTGGTAAAAAGGTTGTTCGTAAATATCGTTGCACCGCGGGTAGACGTAAAGGACGTATTGTTGCTAAAATGGCACAATGCTTTGCTCCACCTGATATGAAGAAAAAGATGTCAATGAAACGTACTAGAGCTAGACTAGGCGGAAAGATGATGAGGAAGGCTAGACGTACTAAACGTAACAATCCAGCATCACGCAGAGTACAAGCAATGAACAAAGCAACGAATAGTCGTAGAAGATGAAGATAAACGAGATCATGACTGAGTCTATCAAAGAAGGAGTAATCCAGATTTGGGGTAGAGACAAAGGAAAACTTAAACGTAAGTATCGTTGTACATCTGGTACACGTAAAGGACGTATTGTTGCACAACCTAGTACCTGTAATGCACAGAAAAGCGTTGGTAGTTCACTAAATATAAAGAGAGCAAAGGCAAGACGTGGAAGTGTAATGAAGGTTAAGAGCTCACGTATTAAACGTGCAGGTGGGTTAACAAAAAGACTTACTAAAGCTAACAAACAAAATACACAGAAACGTTATAAGAAGGCGCCTATGCGTAGAAAGAAATTTAAAGCAGGAAGAAGAAAGTAATATGAGAGCTGAAGATTTTACAAAACCCGTTAAAGAAGAACAAGTTGTAGAAGTTGTTCCGGCAATCGGTGCGGCAATGGGCCGTGTTGGTGCTAAGATGGGATCAGCCGCGGCACAGGCTGGAGTAAAAGCAGGAGCTCAATTAGGTAAAGTCGGCAAAGGAGTCGCAAAAAACATTGGTGGAGCGGCAGTTAAAGCCGTGAAAGCCGCACAAGACAAAGTGTCAAAAGCGATACTTAAAAAAGGATCGCAAATTGCAATACCCACAGCAAGTGGAAAAGAAACTGAATTCAATATAGATGATGTCAAGGGCGACATGGTTACATTAGCAAACCCGGAAACTAAACCAGGTGAACCAAAAGCATTTATCTATAATAAGAAAGAGTTAGATTCAATCGTTAAACAAAAAGCAGACGCGGCGGCTAAGTCACAAGGTGGCGGAGCAGGCGCAGGTGCAGGTAAAGTAGTATAATGAAGATAAATGATCTATTAGGTGAATTCAGTATCCAGACAAGTAATGAGGAGAAGGCTGTTTTAGAAAAAGTAAAACACCCTGTTCCTATGTTGTCTTTCCCCGAGCGAGAACAATTCATTATCGAAGGACTTATAAGAAAAGCACTTATAACTAAAGTTAATCGTAATGGAATGGTAGTGGTAGTTGCAAATGGACCAGAATAAACTTCAGCAAGATTTAGACAGCATTATGGAAACTGGACTTAAAAGAGTCCATTTACCTTTCGTCAAAGGCAAGGGTAAGAGTGTACGTATTAAGAACACAATATTTAGAGAGTCTAAGAAAGAAGGCGGATTTATACTGTTTGATGTATCAACACACCAAAGGGTAGGTACTACATTTAGTAAACGTGGAGCAATAGCATTTGCTAAGGCAAGAGCTAAGAATAACTTACAAGTACAGAACGAGGTGCTTAGATTAGATCAAAATCTAGGAAAACACTATATGGATAGCTTATTTTTTAAGAATACCATTGAAAAAACCAAGGACGAAGTACGAAAAGAGTCGGCAGAGATGCGTTTTGAGTTGGCTAAGGACCATACGTGGGACTATATAAGCCAGTTAGACGAATACATCTTTGACGATTGATGATAAATAACTATAACGCGAATAGGAACAAGTGCTATGAAAATAAATGAACTAAAAATTGTGAAAGCTAAGGATTTAAACGAGTCACTTGCTAAAACATTCGGAACTAAACTTCGTTTAGAAGACTTTACTAATGAACAGCTGGAAGATGCACGTAACAAGTTACGCACACAGTTATCGGACGTAGAAACAAATGAAAGTTTTGAAACAGTTCATAAAAGCGATGCATATCAAAAAGGTAGAATGTTCCTAGACGTTATCAACCAAGAGATATCAGAACGCAGTAAGAAGCCAGACTTTTTAGATTTGGACAAAGACGGCGACAAGAAAGAGCCAATGTCAAAAGCCGCAGATGAAAAAGGTGATGACAAAGAAGATGATTCAAAAGGCTTATCAGCAAAACAAAAGAAATTACCAGCAGGCTTACAAAAGGCTATTGCTAAGAAGAACGAAGACGTTGAAGTAAACGAAGCTGACGATAAAATGCCAACAAAAGCACACATTATGAAAATGTGTAAAGATGGCAAGTCAAAAGATGAAATTTGTAAAATGCACAAAGGCTGTGATCAAGGCAAACTAAAAGCTATGATTGACGATTGTAAAAAAGACATGAGTGAAGCTATTGATAGATTAATTGAAGGTGCAGAAGAAGCCGCAACATTAACAATGGCCGCAAAAGATATGGTCGACAGAGTTACAGGCTGGATGGAAGACACAGCAGAAATGCAAACTGAATCAATGCTAGAATTAGGCGATAAGGTCCGTGATGAATTAGGTAGTGAAAAATCAGAACAATTTATTAATACTGTAAAACCAGCACTTGAAAATTTATATACTGTCTTTGAAACAACAAGAGAAGCATTAACAGGTGGCGTAGCTATCATAACAGGCGAAGGCGCTCCGGCGGCAATGGGAACAGACCCAGAGGCTCCAGCAGAAGAAGATCCTGCAATGGAACCAACAGTCGACGCAGAGGCCGGTGTTGAAGAACCAGTAGCTGATGAGTTTGGAGCAAGTGAACCTGCAACAGGTGGAGAAGATCCAGCTGATAGGGAAAAACGAGAATCCATAAACAGAAGCAGAAGACTAGGTCAGGTATTAACTGATTCAAAAAAAAAGGCAGTCCGTCAGTCAAAGTAACTGAGGCTACCAATTCCAAAGAAGCACTCGTAAATATTTTTAGAAACTCGATAGGTAGTGCTGATTCGCAAGATCAGTCTGCCTATCTTAGTTTTGAAGCACTCAATACATTAATGAACAATATGGATATGCAACAGTTTGACTACGATGGATTCAAACAAGTCTACGATGCAAATCCAGATCTACAAAATCTTGTTAAAAACTTTGACGACAAGGGCGTAACACTAGCAACTAAGGCAGATGCTGACAGTGACGCTCCTACGCAGTCTAACACACCAGATCAAGTAGACCAAATGGCACAACGAGCAACCACAGCCAATCTTTAACTTGACAAACTAAAATTATTGTTATATACTGTATAGCATGAGGTACAGTAATGAACGAAGTTAGAGTCTTACCAAATCTAGTTTGGAAATACAATTATCAGCCAGGGTTTGATATCGATACCTTCTTGGACTACCAATCCAAAGAAGCAGAGTTTCATGATACAGAAGCTGATGGTGGCAAATCTACAGCTGGTCATCCTAACCCACCTCATCTATGGGAATGTAATAAAGATTTTATGATCTGGCTACGACCTAAGATAGAAATCTGTTTAAGTGAATGGGACGTTGGGTATACAGATATTGTTCCTACAGGTAGTTGGTCCAACATACATAATATTAATGCACATACACTACCACATGATCACGGATCAACTAACGTTGTTGTTTCAGCTTATGTTCAAGTACCAGAAGATAGTGGTAACCTACAGTTTGAACAACTGTTAAGAACTAACTGGAGTCATTACTCACGTATTCCTAAAAACACTATTCATGACTACTGGCGAGAGGTAAGAGTAAATACTAATGATGTCGTGTTGTTTCCAGGGTGGATGACACATAAGACTCAAGCTAGTAAAAGTAACGGCGATAGAATTACATTTACGATTAACTGTGATGGGCGAGAAACAAATGGATAGAACAAAAGAAGAAATTATAAAAGAGATTGAATCAATAGTCGAAAAGAACATTCAACCAAGTGTAGAGATGCATGGTGGTGTTGTTAAGCTACAAGACTTTGATATGGATACAGGTGTTGCACTTATGTTAATGAGTGGTAGTTGTAGTGGTTGTGCTAGTAGTAGCATAACATTAAAGCTAGGCGTAGAGAATATGCTTAAACATTATGTACCCGAAGTAAATGCTGTTGAAGGTATGGACGACCCAGACTTCAATGACCCATACTACAGATGAGAAAGGCAGATTAATGGCGATTGAAAAAACAGAACACATAGCACCAGACAACTATAGAAGAAATATTAATTCAGATACAGACTTTCATAGTGCAAGTAATCAATGGATTATAGATGTAAAGTGCCCGTTCTATGAGGAGTTCCTTAAACTATTTGAGAAAGAGTACAAAGGAGAAGACGAAAGTAAGATTAAAACTACGTTCAGAGGATATCAATATGATGTTACTCCTAAGAACTTAGCCGAGTGGGGAGGAGAAGTTGTACGTTCAGATAAGATGAATCCAGATACTCCAGAACAAGTAGGCTTTCCAAGTTCGCACACAATAAACGAAACACAGTTTGACGTAAACAAAGCAAACCCAGGTTCTAACTTTCCGCCAATAGATAAAAATAAGTTTGATAATCTCAATTGGGACCAGCTAGTGAACTGGGTAATGAAACAAATTAAAAGAAACAAAATACCTGTTAAGAATATTAAAGTTAGCAAGTGTTGGTGTGTAGATTACAACGACGGTGGCTACCAAGCAATACACAATCATGGACCAGGGTGTATTAGTATGGTAATGGCTATGGACTCGCAACCTTCAACAGGAGATAATACACAGTCAGCAGACAACGGTATGTTATATACACTGATGCCTAATCCAGATGGTACACAACTTATGACGCAGTTTGGTCCTTATCCAGGTAGAACTGTAATACTAGATGGTAGAGTGTGGCACGGAGTATATCCTGCAAAGGCTCCACGTAGAACATTTGTTGTAGACTTTGACTTTGAATACTATGCACCTGATGAAGAAATACCAGGTATGGTATACAAAATAGATCCTGACAAAGAACGGTTGGCATAATGGCAGATAATAATTATTTTGCACCTGGACAGTTTATCGTAGAAACTATGTGGGAAGACTATCAAAGTATGCATCGTACAATGATAAAAAGCACTACAGAAGAAAGTGAATACTATGACAGGACTCAGTATACTCTTGATATTAATTCTGTTTCTACTGCATATACTGATTGGGTACTAAAGAAAATACAAGCACTAGATATTCCTATAGAAAGTCTTGAACCAAGCCAGTCATGGTACATTAGGTATCAACCATATGGGTATCAAACTTTACACAATCATACAAATGAACCAGATTTAATTAGTACAACGATGTACTTTGAAGATAGAGATACTACAGAAGAACTACCAGAATATCTGTTTGATTCAAATGGCTGTTTATACACAGTCCTATCAGATAACAACGAAACTAAAATTCAATGTTTTCCACCTAGTCCAGGTAGAACTATTATAATGAATGGAAATGTAAACCACGGGACTTACCCTTACAAACACAAACGTCAATGTTTGGTTATTAATTTTAAAGCTAAATGGAGAAAGCCTAATGAGCTTACTAGTTAACAAATACGATTATAAAGATCTAAAAAGAGAAAGTGTAGATGGCAAAAGATTATATGCTTGTCCTGATGGCAACCATGTAGCAAGTGTTACAACTATTCTTAGTAAAACTAAAGACATGACCCATTTGATAGCTTGGCGTAAAAGAGTGGGCGAAAAGAAAGCTCAGGAGATTGTTACGGAGGCCGCAAGTGTTGGAACTCGTATGCACAAGTTCTTAGAGGATTACGTAGAAACAGGCGAGTGGCCTAAAGCAGGTAGCAACCCTTATAGTCAACAAGCTAACGGCATGGCAACTGTTATTAAAGAAGAAGCTATGGGTAAAATTGACGAAATATGGGGTTCTGAGGTAATGTTATACCACCCACAGATTTATGCCGGCACTACAGACCTTGTAGGCGTCTTTAACGGGCAAGAATGTATCATGGACTTCAAGCAAACAAACAAGCCTAAAAAAGAAGAATGGGTAGATGATTACAAATTACAGCTTACAGCCTATGCTTTAGCCCATAACGAAATATATGGTACAGACATACGTGAAGGACACGTATTCATGTGTAGTCGTGATAAGCAATATCAACAATTTGACCTATGGCCAGACGAATTTAAGTCCTGGGAGTCAAAATGGTGGGATAAGGTGTACCAGTACTATGAGAAGTTTGCATAAATACTAACATACAAGGAGTTTAGCAAGTGGCAATAGTACAAATATCAAGAATTCAAGTACGTAGAGGTCAGAAGAACGTAGGTTCAGGCATACCACAATTAGCAGGTGGTGAGTTTGGTTGGGCTACTGATTCAAGAGAACTATTCATAGGTAATGGTTCTGTATCAGAAGGTGCTCCAGCAGTTGGGAATACAAAAGTATTAACACAATACGATAACTTGTTCTCATTTGCAGACCAATACACGTATCAAAAAGAAGTAGCAACTATGCAGACAGGTCCAACTGCAATGACTCCTATTGCTAGAACTTTACAAGACAAACTAGACGAAACAGCAAGTGTAAGAAGTTATGGTGCAACTGGTGATGGTTCAGATCAAACAGTAGTATTACAAAGAGCCATTGACCAATTATATCTTAATAGTGCAACAAAAGGATCGGTTGCAAGTAGAGTAACATTAACTATACCAGCAGGTGAATACCTTATAAGTGCAAGTTTAAAAGTTCCACCGTACGCAACTATCGTTGGTTCAGGTAGTGACAAAGTAAAAATTACACAAAATTCAAACAACCCTATATTTGAAACTGTTAACTCAGGATCAACTCCAGGAAGTTATGCACAGGACAGTTCAAGTACAACTTTGAACCAGGCTAACAAGATTACAATAAAAGGTATGACTTTAGTACAAACAACTACTAATGCAGGTATATTGTTAACTTCATGTAAAGAAAGTTTATTTGAAGACTTAACTATTACAGGAACTTGGACAAGTGGTTCAGTACATGGATCAAGTCAGGTTGGTATTAGAATGAATAGTTTATCAACAGCAGTTTCTTGTAACAGAAATTTAATTAGAGATGTTAAGTTCAATGGACAAGGCTACGGAGTCTATTCAGACTTTGATGTAGTTGAGAACGTGTTCGAACATTGTGAGTTTGATACTTGTAGATACGGTGTAGTGTTTGGAGAGAATACTAGTATTGGTGGACAAGGAATGGCAACAGGTCCACGTAGAAATGTTATTACAATGAGTGAACTACATGACATTGATCGAAATGGTATTTGGGTTAACAAAGGAAACTTCAATAGTTCAAACAGTAACAAGTATACAAGTGTAGGAAACAATGGTGGTACTGAAGGTAATGCAGTTTATAGCTGTATTAAATTTACAGATGGTACTGCTCTTAGTAATTCATCAACATCAGATTGGTTTGATAGAACAGCTTTCCTAAGTTACGATCAATCCTTTATGTCAGGATATGCTTATGTTCCTGAAGTAGAAGGTCCTGGTGTAAACGATCTTGAATATGCATATAGGTTTCCTGTAACACAACAGAACACAGCAACTAGAGTTTTAAGAGTTCCTGGATATGCAACTAGAAATATTGAAGTTGAGTACATATACAAGAGTTCACAAGTAAACGCAGTTAGAGAAGGCAAGTTAGATATAGTATGTAATCTAGCAGATGGTACTTCTACTATAACAGATGACTTTACATACTCAGGTGCATCAACGTATGAGTTAAACATAGAGTTTAGTGTTGACTTTACAGATGAAGATGCTGATGGTAGTAAAGAAACAGTCATCATATTAATGAAGAACACGACTACAAGTGATAGTGGTGACATATTATTCAAAGTTAGATATAAAACATAACCCATGCATGAAGACAAGTTCGAGCTTCGGCTGATTAACTGGACCAAATTTAGAGAACAACTAGAGGTAAGTCTTAATCCGCTTCAGGAAGTAATTGATTATTACAACAAGATGCCAAGGTCAAAGTTAAGTGTTGACCCCTGGGATCAGACTACTTGGCCCACACCATGGGAGTTACTTGCTCAAAACAGCATTTGCGACTTGACAAATAGCCTAGGAGTATGTTATACTTTACAATTAACTAATAGGTTTTCTCGAAATGACTTTGAGATACATATAGTTATGGACCACGATAATGAGGAGTACTGTTATCCTGTTTGTGTCGAAAATAATATCTTGTGTTACAAATACAACGAGGTTGTTCAAAAGGATGAATTACCCACAAATTTTGTTTCACAACGCATTTATAAGATGCCAGGGTTACAATAAATACATTATCACACTAGACGAATAGAATTAAAAATTAACAGGAGCAGAATAAATGTCAAACGGCGTCGGTATACACATTAAAAAACGCGACGGCTCATCAGAGCCTATAGACATTAATAAAATTCACTTTGTTGTCGAGGAAGCCACGGACGGATTAACAGGTACGAGTGCTTCACAGATTGAGATGACAGCAAACATACAGTTTTATGATGGAATGTCAACACAAGAAATACAAGAAATTTTAATTAAGTCAGCAAACGATTTAATTACATTAGAAAACCCGAATTATCAGTTTGCCGCGGCACGTTTATTACTGTACCCTATCTATAAGGAAACATTTGGTCAATACTCAGCATCATCTATATTAGAAGTTATTGACAGAAATATCGAACGTGGTGTGTATGATGCAAATATTAAAGAAAAGTATACCAACGACGAATTAAAACAATTAAACAAATACATTAAACATAACAGAGATGAGAATTTTACATACGCAGGGCTAAGACAGATTGTAGACAAGTATCTTGTACAGGACAGAAGCACAGGAGAAATTTATGAGTCTCCACAAATTATGTACATGATGATTGCGGCAACACTTTTTGCAAACTACGACAAAGACAAACGTATGAGTTATGTAAGGAGATACTACGATGCGACCTCACTTTTTAAAATTAATATCCCAACGCCAGTCATGGCCGGGGTACGTACACCTCTTAGACAATTTGCTTCGTGTGTACTTGTTGATAGCAATGATACCCTTGATTCCATTTTTAGTAGTGATATGGCTATTGGACGTTATACTGCACAAAGAGCCGGCATCGGCATCAACGCAGGACGCATAAGAGCAGTCAATAGTAAAATTAGGGGAGGCGAAGTAGCACACACAGGCTTAATTCCTTTTCTAAAAAAGTTCGAGTCAACTGTAAGATGTTGCACACAAAACGGAGTACGTGGTGGTTCAGCTACTACACACTTTCCTATTTGGCATTATGAGATAGAAGATATTCTAGTATTAAAAAATAACAAAGGTACAGAAGACAACAGAGTACGTAAGTTAGATTATTCAATTCAACTTAATAAATTAATGTATGAACGGCTGTTGGAAGGTAGCCATATAACTCTTTTCTCGCCACACGATGTGCCAGAATTATACGAAGCCTTTTATGCAGACCAAGACAAGTTTAAAGAATTATACGAAGCGGCAGAACGTAAGACTTCGTTAAGGAAAAAGAAAATACCTGCAATGGAATTGTTTAGTCAGTTAATTAAAGAACGTGCTGAAACAGGACGTATCTATATTATGAACGTTGACCATTGTAACACACATAGCAGTTTCAAAGACACAGTTTACATGAGTAACTTATGTCAAGAGATTACATTGCCAACTAAACCTTTAGAACACATTGATGATCCAGAAGGTGAAATTGCATTATGTATTCTTTCAGCTATTAATGTAGGTACACTTAAAGAGTTAGATGACTTACAAGACTTATGTGAATTGGCAGTAAGAGCATTAGATGAAATTATTGATTATCAAAAGTATCCAGTAAAAGCCGCAGAGATAAGCACAAAGGCAAGAAGAAGTTTAGGTGTAGGATATATTGGACTTGCACACTATCTAGCAAAGAATGGTGTGAAGTATAGTGATAAGAAAGCATTAACTAAAGTACATGAGCTTTCAGAAGCATTCCAGTACTACTTACTAAGAGCAAGTAATCAGTTAGCAAAAGAAAAGGGTGCGTGTGACTACTTTAACCGTACTAAATATAGCGATGGTATAATGCCGATCGACACGTACAAAAAGGAGTTAGACGAGATATGTTCTATAACATTAAAATATGACTGGGATGATCTTCGCAATGACATACAGAAGCACGGTCTTAGGCACAGCACATTGTCCGCACAGATGCCTTCAGAGAGCAGTTCCATTGTGTCGAACGCAACAAACGGAATTGAACCACCTAGAGGATTCTTGTCCGTTAAAAAAAGCAAAAAAGGGCCTCTTAAGCAGATTGTTCCGCAGTATACTACGTTAAGGAATAACTATACGTTGTTGTGGGATATGCCAAGTAACGAAGGTTACATAAATATAGTCGCAGTAATGCAAAAGTTTTTTGATCAAGCCATTAGTGGTAATTGGTCGTACAACCCAACTCACTTTGAGAACAATGAAGTTCCAATGAGTGTTATGTTACAGGATATGTTAACAACTTACAAGCTAGGTTGGAAAACATCATACTATCAAAACACTTACGATTTCAAAACTGATCCAAGTGAAGAGGAAACCAAGACAGAACCGACAAACAACTTTGAGCCACAAGTTGGACTACCTGATGGTAAGCCACTTGAAAATGAAAGCGATGAAGAAGTTTGTGATAGTTGTGCTATTTAAGAAAGAGGAAGTAGAAGAGTGAGCAAGACAGTATTTAATAGAGAAAAAGTAGACTTTACAAAGAGCAATATGTTCTTCGGTCCAGATCAAAACACACAAAGATATGATGTGTTTAAGTTCCCTGTGTTTGATAAATTGAATCAAACAATGCTAGGATATTTTTGGAGACCAGAAGAAGTAAGTTTACAAAAAGATAGAAGCGACTATGCAAACTTCCGTCCAGAGCAGAAACATATTTTTACTGCTAACCTAAAGTATCAAACACTACTTGATAGTGTACAAGGGCGTGGACCATGTTTGGCTTTCTTACCACACGTAAGTATTCCAGAACTAGAAGGTTGTATTATTACTTGGGACTTCTTTGAAACTATCCATAGTAGAAGTTATACACATATTATAAAGAATGTATATGCAGACCCAACTGAAGTATTAGATACTATCTTAGATGATGAAAAGATTATTGAACGTGCAGTTAGTGTTACTAAAAACTATGATGCATTTACCAAAGCGGCCGACGATCATATACATCATAAAAAAGGAACAATGAGAGAAGTTAAGAAGAGATTGTTCTTAGCAATGATGAACGTAAACATCTTAGAAGGATTGCGTTTTTATGTTTCCTTTGCCTGTACATTTGCATTTGGCGAATTAAAGATGATGGAAGGTTCAGCAAAGATTATTAGTTTGATTGCAAGAGATGAAAGTCAACACCTTGCATTAAGTTTACACATTCTTAAGAATTGGATGCGTGGTGAAGACGATCCAGAATTTGCCTCCATTGCAAAAGAGTGTGAAGCTGAAGTTTATGAGATGTGGAAAACTTGTGTACTTGAAGAAAAGGCATGGGCACATCACTTAATGAAAGATGGATCAATTATTGGTCTTAATGAAAAACTGTTAGGAAGTTATGTAGAATTTATTGCTAACAAAAGATTAAAAGCATTAGGATACAAACCAATCTTTGATACACCTGCAACACAGAATCCTTTACCTTGGACACAACATTGGTTGAGTTCATCAGGATTACAAGTAGCACCACAAGAAACAGAAGTAGAGAGTTATATCATTGGTGGTATTAAGCAAGACGTTAACAAAGACTCTCTCAAAGGATTTAAACTATAATTATGAAAGAAGCGGATCAAAATATGCCTACAGTTGTTTATTCAAAACCCAACTGCCCATCTTGTGTAAAAGCAAAGATGTTACTAAAAAATAAAGGTATACCTTTTAAAGAATCAATCATTGGCAAGGATATAAAAGTTGAAACTCTAATGGAAGAGTTTGCAGTTAATAACTTACCAATGCCACGAACTGCTCCACAGATTATCTTACACGGTAAGTATGTAGGTGGGTATGAACAATTAGTTCAGCACATGGATGACCATGGTATGAACTACGCACATTAGGAGACAGTATGTTAATTGAAGCACCATATAAAGTAGGAGACGTTGTTACTATTAAACTTACATCAGGCGAAGAGCTTGTTGGAAAGTTTGAAGCCAGTGACGACACACAGATTAAAATAAACAAACCACTTACACTAGTTGCTAGTGAAAAGGGTATTGGGTTACAACAGTTCTTGTTTACTGCTGATATGGCTATATCATATAGTATTAAGCACAATGCTATCACTCTAGTTCATAAAACAAAATTTGAATTTGCAGAAGCATATACCAAGCAGACAAGTAGCATTGTACAAGCACCAGCCGGCATGGCCGACTTGGTTCGCAAATAATCTTACATAAATATTAGTATGAACGAGTTTGTTATAAAAAACAACGGCGAACTGTCTACATACACAGAGTATGAGGCTATACCTAGTGAGTTCGATCATATAATTAAGTTTGCACCAGAAGTTCCAGAGCCACCACACTCAGAGGAACAACATAAAGAAATTGAACAATGGAATACAAAGTTGCAAGAACTAATAACAAGGGAGAGATCATATGCCAGCAGTAACTAGAATAGGCGACGCCGACGTTGCTCATTGTAGCGGAATGACTAGAGCAGTAGGATCTCCTAATGTATTTGTTAACAACATTCCAGTTTCAAGACAAGGTGATGTTAACACAGGACATCTACTTCCAGGAGTACCATGTCCGTCACACTCGGCGCCTATTGCAGTAGGATCAACTAAAGTTTTTACCAATAATGTAGGAACAGGTAGGATTGGAGACGCAATATCAGGTTGCACTTCGGTTGCCGCGGGTTCACCTAACGTGTTTGCAGGATAATTTCGCCAATATAGGCACCTACAAGCCACTTTTTAATAATATAATACAAGATACAACTAACTATTAATACACAAGGAGATATAATTATGTCAGACATTCATGAACAGATTAAGACTGAGATGGAAAGTTACTTGAAAGAACACGAATCTTTTGAAACCAAAGGTGTAAAAGCATCGGCGGCTAGAGCTAGAAAGGCACTAGGCAACATTGGTAAACTTACTAAATCAAGAAGAGCTGAAATACAAGAGAAGAAAAACTCTCTATAATTTCATTACGCAAAAATAGGCTTGTCCTTCGGGGCCGGCCTATATTTGTATGTACATAATAATATTACAAAATCACTAAATACTCTAGTAGAAACATTACTAAACTATCTACATATTATATAATCAAGGATAGAATAAGATAAACGATATGAGCGAAAGAATTGCTGGAAAGCTAAAATGGTTTGACGCCAAAAAAGGTTATGGTTTCATAACACCCGACGATGGTGGACAAGATGTGTTCGTACACATTTCTGCTTTTGAAGGCGCACAAATTAAAAACATAGCGAACAAAATGGTACTAGAGTTTGAACTCGTAGATAACCGGGGCAGAATGATTGCCGGTAATCTAATAAGACCTGATAACTTCAATAGATAATTAGATACTTTTAAAAGATTTAGGATTACCGTTTGAGTCTCTAACCATCTCACCGGTATCCTTAAACGCACCACACGTACGACCATTAGAGCCTGGACCATAATACTTAACTGGTTTAACTTCTATTTGCTCTCCGTCTCTTTCGTGTGTTCTTATATGTTGTACTGAGATTATCCCTCTTGCTTTAACTCCAGCCATAATTTGCCCTCTTTGTTATTGTTATTTTCTTCCTAGTTTTGCTTTTAAAGCCGCTCTCTTCTTTTCAGTAAGTGCCGCTTGTCTTATTTTTCTACCAATTGGTAATGCTTGTACCATTTCGTATGTTCCGCCTTTTTTGGCTGTCCATTCTACTTTGACTGATTTACTTTCAGTACTACTTTGAAAGGATCTAATTGCTTTTCTTAGGCTTGTTGTTTCTTTAGTTTCTACCTTCTCGCCGTCATAGAAAGTATATGTTCTCATTTTTGGCATAGTGATATTTCCTTTGACGTTAGTTATGCCAGAAGAATAATATATGCACTTAAATAGGTTAAATATAGCTGTAATTGATGACAGCAACGTATGTCACATGAACAGGACCCGGGGGCAGTACCCGGCGCCTCCACCATAAACACATTTATTGAGTGTGCTTATGATGGGGGCGAAATAGGATCGACTGGCTTGTTAAGGTTGAACGAGATTACCGGGATGTAAGCACCGTTATCGCGAACGAACGTTATAGATGCAAACGATAATGCACTATCCAACGTAACTTTTGTAGATTTTTCTGCACCAGTTACTGCGGTGAATGAGGATTTTGCCCTAGCGGCATAATCACTCGGGGTTGGCAACTTACCTAGCAACAGAAAAGTTGCGTCTATTTACACATAGACAATGCCTATAATCTGCTTTCAGAAGACCACCGGTCAAATAGAATAAATATACCTGCTAGGTGAGAAGGAGTAATTATAATGCCACCACGCAATCATAGAAACTGGTTAAAGACACCAGACGTCGAACACATTAGTAGCGAATGCTACAACAACCAAGACATACACGATCAAGAACAAGAGCAAATCTTTTCAAAGGTTTGGATACCAGTATGTCATATTAGCGAAATGTATAATAAGTTAGATTATCGCACATCACAAATTGCTGGATATAATATTATTGTTTATAATACAGGTAATGAAGTCAAAGCATATCGTAATTACGGTAGTTGGGCACCTACGGGAACATTACAAGCACCTATTGTAACAAGCGAGCCACAACTACATTGTGAAGTTAAGCACGGAGGTATGGTATGGGTAACACTTGATCCTAATCCAACACAGAGTGTAGAAGAATGGACAGCAGGTGCATTTGATTGTATTGCTGATGCTATTGATACAGAAGAACTAGAAATCTTCCACTATCATAAAGCAGTTATTCCTACTAACTTTAAGTTATGGCATGATACAAACAGTGAATTCTATCACGACTTTATGCACTACTTCAATCGTGTAACAGGATTCAATGATGAATACTTTGCACGTAAGAATATTGCATTTGATAATGGT
>Ga0257110_1000488_pt1 | contig 19334 bp, 27 predicted proteins | sample LP_taG_7_FD_190184 | JGI IMG/M metagenome (GOLD analysis project Ga0257110, IMG submission 190184) | Marine microbial communities from Northeast Subartic Pacific Ocean, Canada - LP_J_2015_P26_10m | ecosystem: Environmental > Aquatic > Marine > Oceanic | place: Canada: Northeast Subartic Pacific...
CTTTGCTAGTTACTAAAAGTGCATTAATGAACGCAGCCTCAGTAGCCACAACAATATTATCTACTGACTGTGTTATTAATAACGTTAGGGCATGAAAGCAGTAGGTAAATTTATAGTTATAGATCCAGTCAAGGAAACTGATGTAACTACAAAAGGTGGATTAATCTTAGCTGAAAAGCAAAGAGAAGATGTTAGATATAGAAGAGCTAAGGTTATAGAACCTGGCTCTGACGTATCTGTGTTAAACAAAGGTGACGAAGTCTATTATGACAAAGCAGCTGGGTTTAATATTGAAATAAAAAAAGAACAATACAAAGTAATTAAAGAGCAAGATGTTGTAATAGTTTTATGAGAAAACTAACTTCATCAGATCTGAAAGATTTAAAACTTTTAAAACATTACAGAATTATACGTAAATGGGCGTGTAAAACATGTGATCTTAAAGATGCAGATCTTGAGCTTTTAATATATCTTGATGCTATTGAATTCTTTAACAAAAATGATTTTACAACAGGTACATATTCTTATAGCTGGGATAACAGGCGCTGGAACAGATTATTGAAACAAGGGTGGATTACAGTGTGGCGTAAAAGAAACCACACCACTCAAAAGTATCATATATATAAAGTTTCTTATAAGTGCAAGCAGCTAATAAGCAGAATGTATCGTATTATGCTAGGCGAAGAAGACATACCTAACAAGCTAGAGCAAAATACATATTCTAACAAAGTTTTAAGTTTTTCTATAAATAATTTAAACAAAGATAAAAATAGATAATATGCCAATAGTAAGCCCAATAGACATAGCTGCATTATCAAGTCCAATTCCACTACCACCCGGAACTGGTGGAGGTTTTGCGACTGACACTTATGATAACTTTACTGCAATGACACAAGGTTCTGGTGTAACAAATCCAATAGGTAGTGGAAACACCATGGATTTAATGCCAGCTGAATTTTTTAACTCAGCAGCTGAGTATGGAGATATAGAAGGTGAAGCTTTAGAGTCAGGTGGATCTAATGTTGGTGGAGTAGTTAAAACAGAACAAGAGGTTATACCTACAGATATAAAATTCGCTACTGAAGGAGATGAAATCTTAAACACACAAGAAACACAATATGATGATCAGGTTGATGAATATCAAGGTGCTTATGACAAAGCTAAAGCTAATGAAGCAGATATGGATGAAGAACAGGGAGCATTTCAGCGGTTTGCTAGAAAAGCAGATGATTTTGGAATAGATGATGGGATGTCGGCTGCTAGAGGTGTAAAAAGAAAAGATAGAAAAGAAGATAGAAAAGCTAGACAAGGAAAAACTTACAATGCTGAAACTGGAAAATATGAAAAAACTGGAGATAAGTTAACAGGTAGAGAAAAAAGATCAGCTAGAAAAGCTCAAAGAAAAAATAGAAATTCAGCTTTTAAAGATTTTAAAAACAATCAACTTGATGACGCATACGTAGATATAATTAATTTAGAAAATTAAAACAAAAAAAAATGAGAAAAGGAATAGCAGGATCAGGAGTTAAACTTCCTACACCAAGAACATGCGCACCAATCGGAAATAGAAGCATGGAGTCTAGAGATGAAAATATTGAAACTGATTTAGAAATAGACAATATTCAATATAAAGGTAATTCAGCTTTACTTGCTCAGAAATGATTGGTATAGAAGATTTAAAGTTATATTGTTTAAATATAACTTCATTTACCATAGCAAGTTTAAACTGGATGGAACCTATGTTAGAAATAGTATTATTATTAATGACTATTGGATATACAACACATAAATGGATTAAATTAAGAAATAAAAAGTAATGGCAATTAATTACAAATGGGACATTCCACAAATGAACGCTCACATTCAAGCAGAAGGTGAAGAAAATGTTATATATACAGTGCATTATAAGTATACAGCATCTGAAGAAAACGGAGACAAAAAATATTATAGTTCAATAATTGGATCTCAAAATTTTGAATACAAAGCTGGGGAGTCTTTTGTGCCTTATGAAGATAGTGAAAGTTTTGAAACCGTAGTTTTAGGTTGGTTAGAAAATGCATTAGATATGGTTGCTATAAAAGCCGACCTAGATGCTGGTATCAAGCAACAAATAACTCCAGTAAATGAAGATTTATATTTTAGCTGGCAAGACAAATGAGAATTGTAAAAGAAATTATTATACATTGCTCTGCTACTAGAGAAGGACAAGATATACCAGTTGAAACTATAAGAGACTGGCATGTTAATTCCCGCGGGTGGAGCGACATTGGCTATCATTTCTACGTTGAATTAGACGGAACTATTAAAAAAGGTAGAGATATAGATCGTATCGGAGCTCACTGCAAGTCGCATAATAGAAATAGCATAGGATTATGTTATTGTGGTGGTGTTGAGGCAGATGGTAAGACTCCGAAGGATACTAGAACAGATGTTCAAAAAGAAAGTCTATTACATGTCCTTAAAACATTAAAGGCAATGTATCCAGACGCTATAATTTATTCACATAATGAATTTGCTAACAAAGCTTGTCCAAGTTTTGATGCAACTGAAGAGTATAAAGAATTATGAAAGACCGAGGTTTAGGCGATACTATAGAAAGATTTACTAAAGCTACAGGTATAAAGAGATTAGCCGATAAAATACCAGGTGGCTGCGGTTGTGATGAGCGCAAGCAAAGATACAACGAATTAACTAAAGACTGGGGTTTCTATAAAAAATAAATATTATGCCTAAAAAAAAAGAAGATATAAGTATTGATCCAAAAAACAAAGGTAAGTTTACTAAATGGGTAAAAAAGAATATGCCTGGTAAATCTACTTGTGCTGGAGCAAGTGCTGTTATGAAAAACAAAAAGAAATACAAGCCAGATGTTATTAAAATGGCTAACTACGCTAAAAACTTTGGTTGCAGTACTAAAGGTAAAGGTAAAGGGCCTACAGCTACAGATTTATCTGGTGATGGTAAGTATACAAAAAAAGATTTTTTAATGAAAATAGGAGTTCTTGATAAAGAAGGTAATAAAGTAAAAAAAGACAAAAAAACTAAAAAATAAGCTATGGCGTATAGACAGACTCCGGGTAGAGGTCCAACAGCAAATTTCAAAAATATAACATCATTATTAGGCCCTACAGTTATTGAAGGAGGCGGAGTAGATCCAGAGACAGGTGTTAAAACAAAAACCAAAACAAATAGAAAAGGAGAAATTAAAGAAGTTATAAGAACTAAAGATGCTTCAGGTAGAAAAACAAAAACAACTAACATAAAAGGTCCTGTTGAAACAACAACTACACCAGCTCCTAAGCCAACTACAATAACTATTAGTACTCCAGAAACAGCTTCGTCCTCATTTAAGGTTCCTAAACAGACTATAACTCCTGGAAGTTCTACTGAAGGTAGCAATACACCTTATGTAAAGCCGCTTAAAAAAGATTCCTATAGAGATGCTTATGAAAAAACAGATAAATCTATTCCTTATCCTGATTTTAAAGAAAAATCTATAAAGTGGAATAAAGAAAACCCAGGAAAAAACAATCCTCCTAAATTAGATGTGATAAAAGCTAAGCCCGCTATGATAGTGCAGCCAGGTTTTAGTAGTACTTTCACTATGAAAGGAGTACCCACAACAAGCACTTCTACTTATTCTTCTACAGAGACAAAAGTAAAAAACCCTAAAAAAATTGATATTAATTTACCTAAAGTAAATTTTCCTCAAATTGATATTAATTTACCTAAAAGACAGCCAAAAAACCAAGAGGTTTGTACGCCTAATAGTAAAAGCTTAAGCTGCGTAGGTGCAGGAGCTTCTGACAATAGCTTATTAAAACCAGGTAAAGGTAGTAATGGTTTGCAAGCTAAAGGTTTTGAAAAATCTAATGTTAGCAATAAAAAAGCCAAAAGAAAAGTTACAAGCAAGGAGTTTGTAGGTTTTGATCAGTTAGGAAGAAATATTAAAACAAAAGTAAAGAGTGCTTCAGGTAGAATTAAAACCAAATTAATGGGAAGTGGGCTAGCATAATGGAAAAGAAAACATTTAAAGAAACAAAGATTGGCGCTTTTCTATCAAGCAAAGCTCCTAAGGTATTGCAAGCTCTTGGAGACGTACTACCTAATCAAGGAACGCTTGGTGTAGTAAAAAATCTTATATCAAGTGATAATAAGATTAAAGCCGCTGACAAGGAACAAGCTATGAAACTTATAGAACAAGATATAAGTGAAATGAAAGAAGTGTCTAGTAGGTGGAGAAGTGATATGAAAAGTGATTCATGGCTTTCAAAAAACACACGCCCGCTAGCTCTTATATTCTTAACAGCTTCTGCTGTCTTTATGATGTATGTAGATTCTTTTCATTTACAATTTCAAGTTGATGAAGCTTGGATAAACTTATTAAAAACATTACTGGTAACAGTTTACGTAGCATACTTCGGAAGTCGTGGTGCTGAAAAAATTACAAAAATAAATAAATAAACATGAGAGGTTTAGAAGGAAACACAATGGCACAACCAAGAGTATATGGTCACGATGCTAAAGCAATAGTAATAGGAGCTATAAACACAAGTGAAAGTAACAATGGTTTTACTTTTGTTGGTGGAACAGCCTTTGTAGCAGGAGATGTTGGCTCAACAATAACAGCTGCTACTGGAGGTGCTACGTTTGAAATTACAGAACTTATAGACAATGGCGCAATACTAGGTTTAAAAAATATAAATCCAGGAAGTGGTTATACAGTAGGAACATCTATTAATTTAAATGGTGGCACAGGAAGCGGAGCTTCTTTTATTCCTACAAATATAGATATACCAAACACACAACAAAGAGGATGTGTAGTATATAACGGAGGAGGAGCAATGGGAGCACAAACAGTTAGTTTAGTTACTGAAGCTGGAGGAGCGGCAGTAGATTTTCCATCATGCCAACCAGGTAAAACAGTAGGTGATAAATCTCCTATATTAGCAAAAAGAATAACTGCAGGAAGTAATTTAGTAGCAGTATATTAATAAAATCAAATAAAATCAAATCAAATGAAAATAGAAAAGCAAGAATTAGAAACAGCAAAAAAACAACAAGAAGATCTTCAAAAAGTTATATTAGACATTGGTGTTATTGAAACTAGAAAACATGCAATGTTACACCAAGTAGCTGAAGTTAATGGCAACATAGAAGAATTTAAAAAAGTTTTAGAAGAAAAGTATGGTCATGTTAATATTAATTTAGAAGATGGTACTTATACAGAAATAGAAGATGAAAAAGATAAGAAAGATTAGTATAGGTTCTGATTACAAAAATGAAGCCATGCACTATTCTCTTGGTCAAGAAGTATACGGTAAACATATAATTAATGATATAATATTTCAAGACAAAGATGGGTCTTATAATATATACATAATAAAAAACAATGAAGTGCTTCCTTGGAAAAAGTTTAATTCTAATATGGCTGTTTCAGTTGAATACGATTTAAGTTATTAATGAAAAGCTTATATAGTTTCATTGTTAAGCCATTAAATCAAAGATATGATAATACAAAGAAGATCAATGATAAAACACTCATTGTTAACACTAGTATTGAGGATCATAAGTTTGTTAGTAAAAAAGCTGTTGTTGTTTCTACGCCAGCAGCTTATAAAACTAAAATAAATATTGGAGATGAGCTTTATGTTCATCATAATATATTTAGAAGATGGTATGATCAAAAAGGCAGAGAGCGCAATAGCTCAACTTATTTTAAAGATGATTTATATTTTGTTTCAATAGATCAAATATATATGTATAATTTAAAACCAAATTTAGACTATTGTTTTATAAAACCTTTAAAAAACCAAAGCTTCTTGGAAAACAGAAAAGAACAACCTAATATTGGAATAGTAAAATATTCTAATAAGTTCTTAGAAGCTCTAGGAATAACACCTGGAACACTTATTACGTTTACACCTAACTCTGAATTTGAGTTTATTATAGAAGGTGAACGACTTTATTGTATGAAATCTAATGATATAGCTTTAACTCATGAATACCAAGGAAACGAAAAAGAAAATAATCCAAGCTGGGCAGAAAGCTGTTGAAGAACTAATTAAAGTAGCAAAAGAAAAGATTGTAGACTCAGACGACGATGTAAGCGCTGATAGATTAAAAAATGCTGCTGCAACAAAGAAATTAGCTATATTTGATGCTTTTGAGATACTTAGTCGCATTCAAGTAGAGGAAGATATATTAAATGAAAAACCTAAAGAAGTTAAAGTAGAAAAAACATTTAAAGGTTTTGCAGAAGGGAGAAGCAAATGAGTTACAAACAAACTCTTTGGAAAGAAATTAAAGACATTGTAAACCCTAAGATATTAGCTAAAAACAATAGATTTAAAAAATGGGAGTACGGTTATAACTCTGATTATGATTTTATAGTAATAAGTAAAACTGGAAAAATTGGACAAATCATTGAAATACAAAATCTCAGGATTGCTTTACCAACAGCAGATGAACCGTTTAAACGAAGTAAAGAAAAAGCGGAGCAAAGATGGGAAAAAACAGAATATCCAAAAGACCTAAGTAGAATTAAAAATAGATTTGATTGGGAAGAGTATCCAACTGAGTTTAAAGAAAAGTGGTACGATTATATAGATGAAGAATTTAAAAGAAGAGAACAAGGTTACTGTTTCTATAATAACGGTATTCCTATTTATATTACTGGTACTCATTACATGTACCTACAGTGGTCAAAAATTGACGTTGGAGCCCCAGATTTTCGAGAAGCAAATAGATTATTCTTTATATTTTGGGAAGCATGTAAAGCAGATAACAGATGTTACGGGATGTGCTACCTTAAAAATAGAAGATCTGGATTTTCATTTATGTCCTCGGCAGAACTTGTTAATCAAGCCACAATGTCTATTGATTCCAGATTCGGTATACTCTCTAAATCTGGATCAGATGCTAAAAAAATGTTTACAGATAAAGTCGTACCAATATCCGTTAACTATCCGTTTTTCTTCAAACCGATTCAGGACGGTATGGATCGTCCTAAAACAGAACTTGCATACAGAGTTCCGGCTTCGAAGTTTACTAGAAGAAAGCTTGAAAGCAATGAGCAATTAAGAGAACTAGATGGTCTTGATACAACTATTGACTGGAAAAATACTGGTGACAACTCTTATGATGGTGAAAAGCTAAAGTTACTAGCTCACGATGAAAGTGGCAAATGGGAAAGACCTGATAATATATTAAATAACTGGAGAGTTACAAAAACTACACTACGTCTTGGTTCAAGAATTGTAGGTAAATGCATGATGGGCTCAACATCTAATTCATTAGACAAAGGTGGAAACAACTTCAAAAAATTATACTATAATTCAGACGTTACAAAAAGAAATCGTAATGGACAAACTTCTTCTGGACTCTATTCTCTGTTCGTCCCTATGGAATGGAACTACGAAGGATTCATGGATTCTTACGGATCACCTGTTTTTATTAGAGAAGAAAATCCAGTCAAAGGAGTTGACGGTTTCGAAATTACAACAGGCGTTATTGAACACTGGGAAAACGAGGTTGAAGGTTTAAAGTCAGATCAAGATAGTTTAAACGAATATTACAGGCAGTTTCCAAGAACAGAGGCACATGCTTTTAGAGATGAAACAAAACAAAGCTTATTTAATTTAGTAAAAATCTATGAGCAAATAGATTATAACGATTCTTTAAATAATAGTTTAAATGTAACAAAAGGTAGTTTTAGCTGGGTTAATGGTGTTAAAGACACTAGCGTTATTTTCCATCCAAATAATGATGGAAGATTTAAAGTTAGTTGGGTTCCACCTAAAAATCTTCAAAATAGAATTATTGTTAAAAATGGAATTAAATATCCTGGAAGTGAACATATTGGTGCTTTTGGTTGTGATAGTTATGACATTAGTGGAACAGTTGACGGAAAAGGATCTAATGGAGCTTTACATGGATTAACTAAGTTTTCAATGGAAGAAGCTCCTTCTAATCATTTTTTCTTAGAGTATATAGCTAGACCTCAAACTGCTGAAATATTTTTTGAAGATGTTCTTATGGCTTGTGTATTTTATGGCATGCCATTACTTTGTGAAAATAATAAACCAAGATTACTATACTATTTTAAACGTAGAGGATATAGAGGTTTTTCAATGAATCGTCCTGATAAACTTATTAATAAACTTTCTATCACTGAAAGAGAAATAGGTGGAATACCAAACTCTAGTGAGGATATAAAACAAGCTCATGCGGCTGCAGTAGAAAGCTATATTGAAAAATTTGTAGGGTCTAAAGATAGTTCTTATGGTGATATGTATCATCAAAAAACATTAGAAGATTGGGCTGTTTTTAATATAAATAGTAGAACTAAGCATGATGCTACTATAAGCTCAGGACTTGCTATAATGGCTTGTAATAAGAATTTATATAGACCAGTGCCTAATAATAGTACTAATAAAATAAGTCTTGGTATTAAAACTTACGATAATACCGGCGTAATATCAAAAATTAATTAATATATATGCAAGCTACAACTACATATAGTACATTTCCGGATCAGGTTGTACCTGCCGCTGAGAAAGCTACTTACGAGTATGGTTTAAAAGTTGCGAGAGCTATTGAAGGTGAATGGTTTAGAAGTTCACAAGGAGCAGGTCCTAGATATATGGCCAATTACAATAATTTTCATAACTTAAGACTTTACGCTAGAGCAGAACAGCCAGTACAAAAATATAAAGATGAATTAGCCATAAATGGAGATTTATCTTATTTAAATCTAGACTGGAAACCTGTACCTATTATCCCTAAGTTTGTAGATATAGTTGTAAATGGTATGTCTCAAAGGTCTTATGAGGTTAAAGCTATGGCTCAAGATCCAACTTCATTAAGAAAAAGAACTCAATACGCTCAACGTATTATGATGGATATTGAAGCTAAAAAGTTTAACGAAATGGTTATGCAGCAATTTGGAATAGATTTATCTGAATCTACTGCTAAAAATACTCCTGAAACTTTAGAAGATATACCAGCACATATGCAAATGGATTACAAACAATCTATAGAAGTTGCAGAAGAAGAACTAATTTCACAAGTATTAGATAAAAACAAATATCATTTAATTAGAAAAAGACTTAATTATGACTTAACAGTTTTAGGAATATCTTGTGTTAAGACATCTTGGAACCCAGCTGAAGGCATTGTTATTGACTATGTAGATCCAGCTAATATAGTTTATTCTTATACTAATGATCCTAATTTTGAAGATGTATATTACGTAGGTGAAGTAAAAAATGTTCCTATAGTAGAATTAAAAAAACAATTTCCTAGTTTAACTCCTGATCAAGTAAAGAAGTTACAAAATTACAATGGTAACACAGGGTATTCATCTAACTTCAATGGTAGATATGATCAAGGAACTGTACAGGTATTATATTTTGAGTGGAAAAGTTATATTGATCAAGTATTTAAAATAAAAACAACATCTACAGGATTAGAAAAAACTATAGAAAAAGAAGATACTTTTTTAGAAGTTGAAGAAACAGATAATTTTAAAAAAGCATCTAGATCAATAGAAACATTGTATAGTGGAGCAAAAGTTTTAGGCATGGAAGAAATGCTTGACTGGAGAATGGCAGAAAACATGACTAGACCTTATGCAGATACTACTAAAGTAAATCTTAGTTATAGTATAACAGCTCCTAGAATGTATCAAGGAAGAATAGAAAGCTTAGTAAGTAGGGTAACGGGTTTTGCAGATATGATACAATTAACTCATTTAAAACTTCAACAAGTAATGTCTAGAATGGTTCCTGATGGAGTTTATTTAGATATGGATGGTCTAGCAGAAGTAGATCTAGGAAATGGCACAAACTATAATCCAGCTGAAGCTTTGAATATGTATTTTCAAACTGGTAGTGTTATAGGTAGATCTTTAACTCAAGACGGTGAAATTAATAGAGGTAGAATTCCTGTTCAAGAACTTCAATCTTCTTCTGGAGGTGCTAAAATAAGTTCTTTAATTCAAACATATAATTATTACTTGCAAATGATTAGAGATGTGACAGGATTAAATGAAGCTAGAGACGGAAGTGTTCCTGATAAAAACTCTTTAGTAGGTATACAAAAACTTGCAGCTGCTAATTCTAATACAGCCACGAGACACATTCTTCAATCAAGCTTGTATTTAACTCTTAAAACTTGTGAAAATATATCATTAAGAGTCAGCGACTCTTTAATGTTTCCTTTAACTAGAATGTCTTTAATAAATAGTATATCTAATTTTAATACTAATACTTTAGACGAATTAACAAACGTAAACATTCACGACTTTGGTATATTTATAGAACTAGAGCCAGATGACGAAGAAAAAGCTAAATTAGAACAGAACATTCAAGTAGCTTTATCTACTCAGTCTATAGACTTAGAAGATGCTATAGATATTAGAAATGTAAATAATTTAAAACTAGCTAATACTTTACTTAAAAAACGAAGACAAGAAAAGCAAGCTAAAGACCAAGAGTTAAAACTACAACAAATACAAGCTCAAGCTCAGGCTCAAGCTGAAACTGCAGAAAAAACTATTCTAGCTGAATTACAAAAACAAGAAGCTTTAACTAGTAGTAAAGTTCAAGTAGAGCAAGCTAAGTCTCAATTTGAAATACAAAGAATGCAAACCGAAGCAGAGATAAAAAGAGGTCTAATGCAACAAGAGTTTGATTATAACATTAAACTAGCTAAAGAGCAGTCTAATGTTATATCTCAAAAAGAAAAAGAAATTGAAGATAGAAAAGACAAAAGAATTAAGCTTCAAGGCACTCAACAGAGTGAAATGATAACCCAAAGAAAACAAGATGGACTACCTATAAATTTTGAATCTAAGGGTAACGATAATTTAGGTGGAGTTAGTTTAGAACAATTTGCGCCTAGATAATTTTATATTAACTATTATATTATATTATGTCAGAACAAATAAAAGAAACCGCCGCTGGCGAGCTAGAACAAGGTGACTTTAAAATTAAAAAGAAACCTAAAAAATTAGTTACTAACAAAGAAGTAACTAAATTAAATATGTCTAAAAAACAAGAGACAGAAGAAACTAAAGCAGATCCAGTAATTACCAAAGAAGCTAAAGTTGAAGAAGTTAAAATTGAACAACCCGTAGTCAATGAAACTAAAAATGAAGAATCTCCTATTATTGAAGAAATAAAAGTAGATGAAACAAAAGAAGAAATTGAAGATACTAAAGAGGTTGTAGAAGAAATTAAAAAAGAAGTAAAAGAAAATCCACAAATAGAATTACCAGAAAATATTGAAAAGTTAGTAGACTTTATGAAAGATACTGGTGGAACTGTTGAAGACTATGTTAAATTAAATAGAGACTATAGTAAGTTAAATGGAGAACAATTACTTAAAGAATATTATAGTGTAAGCAAACCACATTTGAATTCAGAAGAAATAAACTTCTTAATGGATGATAATTATGCATGGGATGAAGATGAAGAAGAGAGAGTGGTTAAAAAGAAAAAACTAGCTTACAAAGAAGAAATTGCCAAAGCCAAAAGCTTTTTAGATAGTTCTAAAGAAAAATACTATGAAGAGATCAAGTTGAAACCTTCAGTATCTAAAGAACAAATAAAAGCTAATGACTTTTTCAATAGATACAACGAAGAACAGAAGGTGATTCAACAGCGTCACGAAAGTTTTACAAATAATACTAAAAAATTATTTGCCGATGAATTCAAAGGTTTTGAATATAATGTTGGTGAAAAAGCTTTTAGATATAATGTAAATAACAAGAATGATGTTGCTCAAAATCAATCTGATTTAAATAATTTTGTTGGGAAGTTCCTAGATAAAAAAGGTGAAATCGAAGATTATAGAGGTTATCATAAAGCCTTGTATACCGCTAATAACGCTGATAAAATAGCAAAACATTTTTACGAGCAAGGTAAAACTGATGCGATAAAAGATGTTAATGCTAGATCTAAAAATATAACAAACGAAATTAGAGCTACTAGCTCTGGTGAAATGTTTATTAATGGATTAAAAGTAAAAGCAATTAGTGGTGTAGATAGTTCCAAGTTAAGAATAAAAACAAAAAAAATAACTTAAACTAAAAATTATAAATTATGAGTTTTGCAACAAGTGGGAGTTTTCCCGCGAGTTTAATTCCAGCTCAAAAGAAACAAGCATTAGATAATAACTATTTGAACTTTTCAGACGGTACGTCTGACTGGGCTCAACAGTATTTACCTGAGCTTTATGAAGCTGAAGTTGAGAGATATGGTAACAGAACGTTATCAGGTTTCTTAAGAATGGTTGGCGCTGAAATGCCAATGACATCGGATCAAGTATTATGGTCTGAACAAAATAGATTACACGTATCTTACAATGAATGTAATATAAAAGTTGCTGCTCTTACTACTCTTCAGATTGATTTAGCTAACGCTAATCCAGCAAGTAATGGTAGAGGTAACAACACGGTAGCTATAAAAGTTAATCAAACAGTATTGATTTCTGACAATGCTACTGGTTTAATTACAGCTAAAGCTATTGTATCAAGTGTAACACAACCAGTTGGTGCAGCTACTGTAGCTGAGGTACTTTTAGTTCCTTATGCTGCTGCTGCTTTCCCAGCAAGTGTACAAGCTTTAACTACAGCTAATGATGTAAACGTATTTGTTTACGGTTCTGAATTTGGAAAAGGATCTACGGATGCTGGTATGGATTCTATTGAGCCTAGCTTTACTGAGTTTAACAACTCTCCAATTATTATTAGAGACAAGTACCAAGTAAATGGTTCTGATGCTGCTCAAATTGGTTGGATTGAAGTTGCTACTGAAGATGGTACTTCTGGATACTTATGGTATTTAAAAGCTGAGTCTGAAACAAGACTAAGATTTGAAGACTACATGGAAATGGCAATGGTTGAAGGTGAATTAGCTGCTTATCAAGTTGCTATGCCTAATCAAACTACTGTTAACTTAAAAGGTACACAAGGTTTATTTTCTGCTATTGAAGCAAGAGGTAATGTATATCAAGGATTTGCTGGAGCTGCTGCTCCTGGTTCTGGTGCTTTAGGTGATTTCGATGAAATCCTTAAAAACTTAGACAAGCAAGGAGCTATTGAAGAAAACATGCTTTTCTTACAAAGATCTACTGCTTTAGATTTTGATGATATGATTGCTGCAATGAACGGAGCTTTTGCTTCTACTGCTGCTGCATCTTATGGTCTATTTGATAATGAGTCTGAAATGGCACTTAACTTTGGATTTACTGGTTTTAGAAGAGGTTCTTATGACTTTTATAAAACTGACTGGAAATATCTAAATGATGCTTCTACAAGAGGTTTATCTAATGCTATTGATGGTGTGATGATTCCTGCTGGAACAACTACAGTGTACGATCAAATGTTAGGTTCTAATATTAGACGCCCATTCTTACATGTAAGATATAGAGCTTCTGAAACTGAAGATAGACGTTACAAAAACTGGATTACTGGTTCAGTTGGTGGAGCTTATACTTCAGGTGTAGATGCTATGGACGTACATTTCTTAACTGAAAGATGTTTAGTTACACAAGCTGCTAATAACTTCGTGTTATTTAAAACTGTATAATAATTATATAAATGTGGAGGGTTAACGCTCTCCACTTTATTAACATTTAAAAAATAAGAAAATGGGATATGTAAAAATAGCGAAAGCAAACGGACAGTTTGATTTGCTTCCAGCAGAAGATATAGGTCTAATTAGTGAAAGCCCGATTGACATGAGCATGACTTTTAAGTATGTTACAGGTAGAGAAATTAAATTAACATTTGATAGTTCACCTAAATTTAATACTGGAATTGACTCAGACGATCAAAAAATAATACGTGCTATAGAAAAAATGAACGGAGCTTCTGCTCCAGGTATTTTTCCAGAGACTTTAAGTGTATCACTAGTATCAAGTAGTAACACCGCAATAACTTAAAAAATAAATATTATGGGATATGTAAAAATGAATATATACGGTTCTGGTCAAGTTAACACGGGAATGTTAATGTTGCTTCCAGCTGACAATGTTATTAGAGTGTACTCTGGTGGGGATGATGACATCGTAGTTGATTATGCTTCTGGTTACTCAGTTAGCATTGATTATAATAATAATGGTTTCAATGAATCCGATGTAGTTAGGCTTAAGGAAGCTATAAATATAGCTGGTGGAAATTCTGGACCTGCCGTTATGTGGGACTCTAATTTTAGAGGAGCTGGTGCTTATTCAGATGGAAACACTTTGAGCAAGTTAACTACTTAGTACTTATATTAAGTAAAAACAAAACAAATATAAGGTCCTACTTAGGTAGGATCTTTTTTAATTATTATATTATATTATATTATGGAAACAAAAGAAAAGAAAAAGCCTGTGGCTAAAGCCCCAGCAACTCCTGAAGTAAAAAAAGATACTTGGGAATATAAAGATAGACATTACTACTTAGCAGATGATAAAGAACCTTTAACATATACTATACCTAGTAGACACACTAGACGGTATCCTTTAGTATGGTTTGATAAAGAAAAAGGGTATGAAAGGGAACTTAGATACGCTACAAATCAAAAAAGTATTTTTGTAGACGAACAATTAGGAAACGCAACGTTAAAACATATAGTTTTTGAAAACGGTATTTTACATGTTCCTAAAGAAAAAAGAAGTTTACAAGAGTTTTTAAATCATCATCCTCATAAAGGAGTTATATTTAAAGAACTAGACAGACAGATAGAAGCTGTAGATCAATTAGAAGAATTAGATTTACAATTAGATGCTTTAAATGCGGCTAGATCTATGGATATAGAACAAACAGAAGCAATATTAAGAGTTGAATTAGGTTCTAGTGTAAGCAACTTGTCTTCAAAAGAGCTTAAAAGAGATTCATTGTTATTCGCTAAACATAATCCAAGATTATTTATTGAATTAGCAAACGATGATAATGTCATATTAAGAAACTTTGGCATCAACGCTGTTGATTCTGGAATAATTAATTTAGCTTCAGATCAAAGAACTTTTACTTGGGCAACTAATGGAAGAAAACTTATGACAGTTCCTTTTGACGAAAATCCATATTCAGCTTTAGCTGCTTGGTTTAAAACAGATGAAGGGCTTGAGATTTATAGATCTATAGATAAAAAACTTAAATAACAAGTGATTATAATAAAGGTGGTTTAATCACCACCTTTTTTTTTTAAAAATAAACAAAACAAAATGATAAATATAAATCAGGTATATAAGTCTGTACTTGTAGTACTGCAACAAGAAAAAAGAGGAGTTCTTACACCTGTTGAGTTCAACAAAGTTGCTACACAAGCGCAGCAAGAGATATTCATAGAATATTTTGATGAACTAAACCAGTTATTGAGACAACCTCAAACAAGTCTAGCATACGCTGATAGATATGCTTTATTAGACGAAAAAATACAAATATTTAAAAGAATAGAAAGTTTAAGTACACAGTATGGCAATTTAATACCTAGTTTAGGTACTAACCTAAGCGCTACTGCTCCTACGTTGGCTTTAGATGAGTATAATAGCTCCTCTACTGGAGTCACAATAACAGGAACTGGAACAGGTTTAAAAGTAAAAATGGCTGTAACTTTAGGAAGTGGTATTACTACTTTATTTATTTCAGATCCAGGAACGGGTTACAACGCAGGTGATACAATAACTTTTGATGCAGGTACTTTTTCAGCTGGCGTTCTACCTAACGCAGTTTGTACGTTAACTTTAGCAGACATTAACTCAGGTCCTCAAGTAAAGCCCACTGTATCAGTGCAAGAATTAGGTTCTGTTATTTATTTTGCTACTTCAGCAGCTGAAGGTAGAGAAGCTCAAAGAATACAACAATACGAATTATATACAACAAATCAATCTCCATTAACTAAACCAACTGAAATGTATCCTGTATACATTTATGAAGATAACGTTATACAAATATTTCCAGAAACTATACCTATTTCACCTAATAATGTTCAATTAAACTTTTTGAAATATCCAGAAGACGTTAAATGGGGTTTTACTATTGATACAGAGCTAGGTAATTATATTTACAATCCACAAAGTTCAGTTAATTTTGAGCTACATCAATCTGATGAGCCTTTACTAGTAGATAAAATATTAGGATATGCCGGTGTTATGACTAGAGATCAATTAGCTCTACAATTAGCAGCTGGTAAAGAACAACAAATAGACGTGGACGGACAAAAATAAAAATTATGGCAACAACAACTTTATCAAACGCTTTTATATCTTTAAACGATATTATAAATAACTTCTTAATTTCTTATACTGGACCTGGAAAGTTAATACCAGACGCAGTAAGAACAGAAGTTATATTTCATGCACGTAGGTGTTTGCAAGAATTTGCATATGAAACTATAAAGAGTCAATTCAAAGAAGGACCTACAGTGGTTGTATCAGGTACAGCTATTGCTTTACCAGCAGATTTTGTAGCTGTTATATCAGCTAGTTTAACTATTGGAGGCACATCAACTACTCTTACTGAAGTTAGTGTATCTCCGCCTGGTAGTGGTCAATTTTTCATAAACTATGCAACTAAAGAAATTACATATGGCAACTCGGCATCAGATGCCACGTTAACATATTTATCTAACGCACTTACAACAGATGAATCAGCTGCTATACCTAAATTAGCAGAACAAGCTTTATATGCCTGTATGATATATGCTATACTAGCTAATAGAGAAAAAACTAGACCAGATGTATTACAAAGATTACTTATAGAAAAAACAGATAAACTAGAAAGAGCTAAATCAAGACTAGTATTTACTAACTTCGATTAAAATAACAATATGGCTATTAATGTAAACACAGTATACACTACAGTACTAAGTATACTTAATAAAGAACAGCGTGGTTACTTAACTCCATATGAGTTTAATAAAGCTGCTACACAATCACAGTTAGATATATTTGAAAAATACTTTATTGATTTAGATACGCAATTAAGAATACCTCAAAATGATTTTGATTATAGCAACCCTTTAAACAACTTAGATGATGTTATATCTACATTTAAGTGTATTGGAGAGTGTTCATTTGTTGCCCAAGCCGGTGTTGTTCCTGATTATTTTAAGTTACCAACTGTTGATATTCTTACAGGTAAAACTATAATATATAATGATCAACCAGCTTCTAATGAATTTGCTTTTTATAGATTAGGTACTGTTAATCTTGGATTTTGGTTTGATGAAGAAGCAAAAACAATAGAAAGATTACAAAGAAAGCCTTTTTATGAAATAGATAAATCAGATTTAACTGCTCCTAGTAAAAATTTTCCTGTGTACTTATATGAAAGCCAAAAACTATGGATTAAGCCAAGTACTATAGATAGTGGTGAAGATGTAGAAGCTAGTTTTATTAGAAAGCCAAGAAATCCAGTTTGGGGTTTTACTGTTAATAGTGTAGGCGCTTATATTTATGACCCAACAATAAATGTATCAGTAGATTTTGAGATAAGTAGCAATGATCAAACAGAACTTATACTACAAATACTTCAGTATGCTGGGGTAGTTATAAGAGATCCACAGATAGTTCAAGTAGCTTCTCAAGAATTAGCACAAGAATAATTTAAACCTAAAAAAAATAAACATGGGACTAATAACTGAAAATAATGCTCAATATTACTCAGGTCAACAAACATTTCCTAACTTAAGCGGTAGTGTAGTTAATCCAACTTTTAACTGTACTTTTGAGACAGATGTTATTAGCGCTTTTAATAAAAATAGTGAGCAGATAAAATCTGCATCTAATTATACTATATATTTAGATGGGGTTAATGTAAGTGAAAACTTGTCTTATGTTTCAGATCCCTTTAGTAACATAATAACGCTAAATGGAACTTATGGTCCAACTTCTTCTATTTATATACAATTAAAAAAACCTGCAGTAGCTCAAAATTATGGTAATTATGAGTATACAACACTAGATAATGTTATAAATAATTTCTTAGTGGCTTACGTAGGCGAAGATAAGTTGATTACAAAAATCAAAAGAACAGATGTAATGTTTCATGCTAAAAGAGGTTTACAAGAATTTAGTTATGATACGTTAAAAAGTATTAAATCACAAGAGTTAACAGTACCACCTAGTTTAGGTGTTCCAATACCACAAGACTATGTTAATTACGTAAGATGCTCTTGGATTGACGGAATTGGTGTTCAGCATATAATATACCCAGTTAATAATTTAACATCTTCACCTTTTACTTTACCCATACAGGATAAGTCAGGTATTGCAATTCAAGATTCTTTTAGCAATAATATAAATGCAGAACAATCATTAACAGAGCAAAAATGGAACACAGCTAATGATAAAGATATATCTGGAGCTTTTACTGATCAAATGTTTAATGAAGGAGTTTATGATTTTGGTTGGGAGAAAATAGCTTATGGACAGCGTTACGGTTTAGAGCCTGAAACTTCTCAAATGAATGGTTGGTTTCAGATAAATGAAAGAGAAGGTAAGTTTACTTTTTCTAGCAATTTAGCTGGGAAATTAATAATTTTAGAATACATATCAGATGGTTTAGCTTATGATTTTGATTCTAAGATACCTAAGATGGCTGAGGATGCATTATATTCTCATATTAATCATTCTATATTATCAACTAAACAAAACGTTCCAGAATACATTGTTTTAAGATATAAAAGAGAAAGATCAGCAAAATTAAGAAATGCAAAAATAAGGTTATCTAACATCAAGTTGGACGAAATTGTTCAAGTTATGAGAGGTAAATCTAAATGGATTAAAAGTTAAATTAAATGGCTGAATCAAGAAATAGTTTTATCAAGTCTAAAATGAATAGAGACTTAGACGCTAGGCTTGTGCCTCCAGGAGAATATAGAGAAGCTTTAAATGTCTCTGTAAGTAAATCTGAAGGTGCAGACGTAGGATCACTAGAGAATATATTAGGTAATATATCTTTAACTGATTTTGGCTTAACTTCTACAAACATAGATGTAATTGGTTTTTTCATGGATATAAATAATAATAGAATATTTTTATTCATGACTAACTATGTTGATAACTCTAGTGATCAATTATCTAGATTTGCTCCATCAGCAACGCAATGTTACATATGTCTTTATAATATAAATACTAGTTTAGCTAGCATATTAGTCAGCGGAAGCTTTTTAAATTTTTCAAAAACACATTCTGTTTTAGGAGTTAATTTTGTTAGTGGAAGCTTATTTTTTACAGACAATAGAAACCAGCCTAGAAAAATAAACGCAAGTAGAGCATTAGGAGATCCAACATATTACACTAATGAAGATCAAATATCTTTAGCTAAGTACTATCCTTAC
>Ga0257110_1000490_pt1 | contig 19309 bp, 18 predicted proteins | sample LP_taG_7_FD_190184 | JGI IMG/M metagenome (GOLD analysis project Ga0257110, IMG submission 190184) | Marine microbial communities from Northeast Subartic Pacific Ocean, Canada - LP_J_2015_P26_10m | ecosystem: Environmental > Aquatic > Marine > Oceanic | place: Canada: Northeast Subartic Pacific...
CTGTAGCAGGTGCTAATGTAAGTGGCGAAGTTACTAATGCCGCTACTGCTAATGCAGTCGCAGGTAGTAATGTAAGTGGTGCAGTATCATTCGCAACAACTGCTAACGCAGTAGCCGGAGCAAATGTTTCAGGTGAAGTTACTAATGCCGCAACAGCAAACGCAGTTGCTGGTGCTAATGTCTCAGGTGCAGTAAGTTTTGCAACTACAGCAAATACTGTAGCAGGTGCTAATGTAAGTGGAGAAGTTCCATTTGCACAAGTAGCAAATTCAGTTGCAGGTGCTAATGTAACAGGACAAGTTAGTTTTGCAGGCACAGCAAATAGTGTTGCCGGAGCAAATGTATCAGGTGCAGTAGCCAATGCTACACATGCAGTATCATCAGATAGTGCTAACGCAGTAGCAGGAGCAAATGTAACAGGAGAAGTTCCATTTGCACAAGTAGCAAATTCAGTTGCAGGTGCTAATGTAAGTGGTCAAGTAGCATTTGCAGGAACTGCAAACATAGTTGCTGGCGCAAACGTTACAGGTGCTGTAGCAAATGCAACATATGCAGATACGTCGGGTACAGTCGAAACTGCCGCTCAACCAAACATCACATCTACAGGTACTTTAACATCTGTCACTATAACAGGTAACGTTGATTCAGGAAATTTAAGAACTACTGGAGTAGTAGATGCAACTGGTAACGTTACAGGTGGAAATGTATTAGGCGCAGGTGGTGTCTTCACATATGTATCTGGAGACGGAGCAAACTTAACAAACATTTCTGTATCAACAGGTTCATATATCGAAAACGGTACAAGTGAAGCAAGAGTTGATACTGACGGACCATTCAGAGTTACATCTGGTGGAACAGCAAACGTATTAATAGTTAAAAACACAGGAACAGAAGTAGAAGTAACAGGCTCAATGTCTGTATCAGGTGGTATTGATAATAACATAAACTTTAATTCTACTTCTAACTTAGGACCAGTAGGTAATGTAACAGTTACTGGTGGTGTTAGTGGAGCATTCTTACAAACAGATGGCGCAGGTACTTTAACTTGGGACACTGGAACTGTTCAGCCAACACAAGGTACAGATACACAAATCATATTTAATGATGGTGGAGCCTATGCAGGTAATACAGGATTTACATTTAACAAGACAACAGGAAACTTAGATATACCAGGCAACATAATAGGTGCTAGTAAAGTATCTGGTACAACGATAGGTGGAAGTCTTGTAACTAACGCACAACCAAACATAACATCACTTGGTACTTTAACTTCATTAATCTTAGGTGGAACTTTAAACACTAACTCAGATATTATTACTAACGCAGGTAATATTGAAATATCAGCAGGTACAGGAACATTTAAAGGAGATGGCGCAGGCTTATCTAGTCTGACTGGAGCAAATGTTTTAGGTGAAGTAACAAATGCCGCGACAGCAAACGCAGTTGCTGGTGCTAATGTCTCAGGTGAAGTAACAAATGCCGCAACTGCTAATGCAATTGCTGGCGCTAATGTTAGTGGTGAAGTTGGATTTGCACAAGTAGCAAATTCAGTAGCAGGTGCAAACGTTTCAGGAGCAGTATCATTAGCAACAACAGCAACAACAGCAACAACTGCTGGTACTGTTACAACAGCAAGTCAACCAAACATCACTAGTGTCGGTTCATTGTCATCATTATCAGTTACTGGTAATGTGTCTGCAGGGAATGTATCAGGCACAGGTGGTGTCTTTACATACGTATCCGGAGACGGAGCAAACTTATCTGCTATCGCAGGTGCAAATGTTAGTGAAGTTCCTTTAGCAACGTTAGCAACAACAGCAACTACTGCTAATGCAGTAGCCGGAGCAAATGTCTCAGGTACAGTTGCACTAGCAACTACAGCAGGTACTGTGTCTACTTCAGCACAACCAAACATTACATCTGTTGGTACAATGACAGTGTTAGGTGTTAATGGAATTGTCACAGCACAATCATTTACAGCAAATACAGGATTATTTAACGGAGACGGTGGAGGACTATCTAATGTAGCGGCAGCCAATATCTCTGGAACAGTAGCAAATGCAACATATGCAACAAGTGCAGGTAGTGCGGCACTAGCATTAGATATTACAGGTGGACCACAGCCGAACATAACATCACTCGGAACACTAACTAGTTTAACAGTATCTGGTAATATAACTAATCAGACTCACATTATTAAAGATGTCAGTTCAATAACAGCCTCTGGTTCAGATCAATCAGGTGCAGCCGCGTTATTAAATGCAGATATATTTTCAGTTACAGTAAACGTAAGTAACAACGGTGTTAAACTAATGCCGGCAGCGGCTGGTTTATGTATATACGTTAAAAACTTATCAGGATCTAATCTATTAAAAGTATATCCAAACGCATCTGATAGTATTGATGAAAACGGAACAAATGGCCCAATCGTTATAGGAGCAAAGGGACAGATTCAATTTGTAGCCCACAGTGCATCTCAATGGTACAGTGTTGGCGCAACATATGCATAATGTTTTGCATCTCTAAGGATAAGAAACAGATGAGATTATCAAAGAATTTTACATTAACAGAGTTTGAAAAAAGTCAAACAGCAATACGTCAGGGTTTAGATAACACTATGCCTGAAGAACATTTAGAAAATGCAAAAGCATTGTGTGAAAACGTATTACAAAAAGTCAGAGATCATTACGGACCTGTCATTATTAATAGTGGATATCGTGGGGAAGCACTTAATAAAGCAGTAGGTGGAAGTGCTAAGTCACAGCATTGTAAAGGTCAAGCCGCAGACATAGAAATACATAGTGTATCTAATTATGATCTTGCAAAGTGGATTGAACAGAAAACAGACTTTGATCAAGTCATTTTAGAATTTTATACACCGGGCATTCCAGATTCTGGCTGGGTACATGTTACTTATAACAAAGAAGGCAACAGAAAAAAATCATTAACAGCATCTAAAGTTGATGGTAGAACACATTATTCATTAGGTCTTAACAAATGAGCAATCATCCAAACTGGGTAACTACAGCAGGAAGTATCGGAACATTTCCTTCTCAAGTTCCTATGACCTTTACGTTTGAAGCAACTCCAAAACTTCCTGCAACTGCAATTACATATACTGTATTGAGTGGGACAACACCTACAGGCTTAACACTAAACAGTGAGACAGGTGTTTTATCAGGAACTCCGGGCATTGTTGGTAGTGATACTACATATAACTTTGCTGTAAGAGCAAGAGATGATTATATAGGTGATGAACAACAAATAACAGATAGAACGTTTAGTATGATCATAAGTGGTGTTGCTATACCTACATTTACTACTCCAACAGGCACCATTTTAAATACAAATGATAGTGTATGGAGAGAATTACAGATCGAATACACAAATCCAGTTACTACTAATACAATATCGATTAGAAGAATACAAGGTTCTTTGCCTCCTGGATTAGAAATTAATGATAAAGGTTTAATTAGAGGATACCCTACTCCTCCTATCATTAGTATTAATTATAGTGCTATCACTACATCAGTATTAGCAATATCAACTAATGTTTTAACAGTATTAAGTACAACAGGCTTTGTTAAAGAAAGACCTATTAACTTTACTGGCACAGTTTACGGAGATATTGTAGCAAATAGAACATATTATGTCAAGGATATTTTAAGTGCAACTACATTTACAATATCAGGCACACGTGGGGGAACTGAAGAAGTTCTTGTTGACGGAGTAGGAACATTTGCCGCATCTTTACCACAAATTCAAACAGGTGAGCCAACAGTACAAACATATTCATTTACATTAGAATTAACATCACCATTAGGAAACGCACTACAATCATATAACATTGTTGTTGCAAATCAAAATGCACCAATTAGTTCAGGTGGTCCTGGTTTTCCAGGCAACAGTAGAATACCTAGTGTTCTAAACACAAGACCTGCAACGTTTGATATCGCAACTAATGATCCGACTAATTATGGTTACTATGTTTTTCCTAATAATGACATTAATACTACATATCCTCCTAGTACAGAAGCAAACATAGGATCATATCCAAGTGGAGAATATTTTTCATGGAGAATGTTAGGTCAAGACTTTGATGGAGATGCATTAGAATATCAATTTATAGATTTACCCTTAGGTTTAGTAGGAGATTCTACTACAGGATGGATCACAGGAACGCCTACAATCGCATCTGACAGCATTTCTAACTATTCGTTTAGTGTGAACGTAAGAAAGGCTAGTTTTACTAACATACAGAGTTCAGTATTTAAATTTCAAATGACAGTTTCTAATAACATATTAGGAACAGTTACTTGGGTAACACCTAGTGATCTTGGTAAGATGAATAACAGTGAAACATCTGTATTATCTGTTAGTGCAACATCAGATGTTACACTTAACTACAGAGTAACTAGTGGAACACTACCTCCTAACTTAAAATTACTAGATAATGGAGAGTTATCAGGCACAGTATCATATCAACCGAATGATACATTTACAAATCCTGACACAGAAACAGAATTTGATTTTACAATCGAAGCATTCTCACCTCTTTATCCAGTTGTGAATGCAACAAGAACATTTAAATTAACTATTGTACAAGAGTTTACTCAACCTACAGACACATTGTATATTAGATGTGTTCCAAGTATTGCAGATAGAAATATAATTAAAGGATTACTTGATAATACTACAATTTTCCCTCTAGCAGATTTATATAGACCTGAAGATGTAAATTTTGGTAAAGCATCTAATATTACTTACGAACATGCATATGGAATTTATGCTAGTGACTTTGATGAATATGTAGCGGCCATCGATAAAAATCATTATTGGAGATATATTACTTTAGGACAATTAAAAACAGCAGTTGCTAAGAATGCGGCTGGAGAAGTTGTATATGAAGTTGTTTATTCTGAAGTACAAGACAACTTAATTAATCCTAAAGGCAAAAGTGTTAGTGAAGAAATTATATGGCCAAGAAACATACCATTAAACAAAGGACCATGGTACACAAGTGTAACTGATATCTACACAAGTTATGTAAATACAACACCAGAAGGACAACAGTTACAGACAGAAGAAACATTTGAAGATCAATTAATATCTAGTGAAGGTAGTTTGTCTTTATTGACAGAAACAAGTCAGCCGGGATACTATACAAGTTTAACTCCAGGGTTTGCTAGAAATTTATTCCCCAACTCATTACCAAACATGAGAGATAGAACAGGAACAAACTTAGGACAAGAATTTGACTTTAGATTGCTACCTGGATGGATGACTAGTCAACAAGCAAACGGTTCAACATTAGGATATACTCCTGCTTGGGTCATTGCATATTGTAAACCTGGCACATCAGCACAGATTAAAACAAATATAGAAACATTATGGTTAGATCCATTAGGCAAACCATATACATTGAACACGATTAACTTCCAGTTAGATAGAATAACAGTAGATAAATCAATTACATTCGACTTTGATAACAACGTTAGTCCGCCCGCATGGACAGGACTACCAAGTGCTTCTCCAGAACCTAATCCAATTGACTCTGAAGATTTTCATGTCTTGTTTCCCAGACGCACTATCTTACCAGATAAAAGAAATGTATCTGGATAATTTGTGTTGATAAATAGTATATTGAGAGATTAAATAAATTATGAGTACAATTAATACAAACGGAATAGACGGAAATTATCCGACTCCGGGACAAAACAATAGTTCTGAAGGGTTCAGAAATAACTTCACGGCTATTAAAACTAATTTAAATACTGCAAGTACTGAGATTACAGAACTGCAAGATAAGGCTGTACTTAAACAGGGCTTAAACAATATTACGTTAGACAATAATATGGCTAATACTTTAATTAGTAATGCCGCTATTAGAACATTCCGTAATACAATGTATAATTTAGGTAACAATGTATCTGGCACTGTTGTTGTTAATTGTACATTAGGTGATGTACAGACTGCAACTATCACAGGCGACACAACGTTTCAATTTGCAGGTTGGGCTCCTACTGCTACTAGACATACGATCACATTAGATTTAACAATTGCAAATACTACTGCAAACATAAATTTTCCTAGTGAAGTAAGTCAGAGTGAAAACATATTAGAGAACAATACACAAGATATAAACGGCAATCTAGTAATTGCTACTGCACCTTATAACGCAGGTCAACTAGTATATGATTTATCTACTATTGATTGTGGTAATTCAATTTTAATAACACCTACTAATAGAGGTTATCAAACATCGCAAATTGAAGAAAGAGTAGCAATGACACCAACAGGCTATCAGGGTGATAGAAATGGCGACATTGCAGTTGAATCTTCAGTACAACCAGTTACAGTTACTGCTTCAGAGGCCGCAGGTGACACACTAACAACGTCATCAACAACAGGTTTCTATTTAGGTATGCCAATTCAATTCTATGGAGTTGTCTTTGGTAATATTGTAGCAGGAACAACTTACTATGTAAGAACTATTGTTGCTAATACTTCATTCACTATCAGTTCTACACTCGGTGGTGGAGATTTTGCATTAGCCGATGCAACAGGGACAATGCAGGCAAAACCAGTATCCTATATATACTTGTCTGTTGGTACTTATAATAGCACCGCTACTGTAGATAGTATTATTTCAACGACTGTCACAGCAGATCAAGTTGAGTTTAATTCTCAAAATGCAACAATATTTACAAATGGACTAAATCAACCAGTAGTATTTTCAGGTGCTACTATAGACACTGCTAATACTAACATTCAAGCAAATACAACATACTATGTTAAAAGTTTAGACAACAGCGGAGCAAATCTTAAGATGTCAATCAGTCGCACTCGCACAAATGGGGTAGCAGATGCAAATGTAACTCTAGGAACTGTAAGTTCTTTTGCTGGAAACGTAACTGCTACAGTATACAATCAAGGAAATGATATCTGGAAACGAGTCACACTCGACTCATTCTAATGAGGTAGGCTATGTCAGGCATGCATCATCCATTTATAAGTGATCTTTCAGACAAGAGCATTGAAGATTTGCAAGAAGCAATCGCCGATCTTACATCAAAAATAACTTTTGCACATAGAACACAGAACGGACCTATGATCAATCAACTAGATATGATTATGAATAGTTACAAAGATGAACAAAAGAAAAAGTTAGATAAATTATTTGCTGACAAAGATATTGGCGACAATATAAAAGTAGATAGGAAATAAAATGAGTACCAGAATAGAAAGAGACTTAGGGTTCTCTTCAGCCATACATTTTGCAGATCAGTTTCTTCTCAATGAATACTTTATGACTTTATCTATTTTAGTCGAGACCGATGATTACAAAGAACAAAACATAGCACTAGAAAGAATACTACATTTTGTAATGTTTATATTAAACAATTCTGTCTTAATTAATCAAAATGATATTAAATCAATTAAAAAATATAAAGAAGCAGGGATTAGAGTTTGTTTATTACCTGAAGATCCAGTAGATCAAATAATTTCAATGACATTGCTACAGAAGTTTAATTCTGTTACAGAAGGTCGTCTTAAAGTAACTGATTGTACCTTAGGGTCTAATCTAAGTGACGGAGTTCGATTTTGCACAGTAGCAGAAGTAGCAGAAAATTATATGGATAATGATCATCACAAATGGTGGAACTGTAATACATTACGTATCGAACATTCTGAACCAGTGACAGATGACAATAATATAGTAAAACTCTTTGACAATGATGATTGGGAAAAACTTGAACTTCATTTTAAAAAGGGTAAAAAACAACAAAATCATTGATCCTTTTCACTTGTATTTCACACATATTAATGTATAATATATCATATGATTAACGATTACTACGGACGTCCTATCTATACTGAACGAGATTTAGTAGATATCTATATGAAAAATCCTAGTCAGAATTTAAACAATACATTGACAGATACAAAGATAGAGATTGACCCTACATTAGAAATAAACAATGCTCCACATTTAATTCAACATACACTTGCACAAATGTCAGTAGCAGATTTTGATGAGGAAATGAGAAGTAAATGGCATATGCCTCAAAAATACAGAGAATTAGATATTGCTAAATGGTTATTAGAACAATGCAAACATGAAGAAGAAATTCAACGTGTAGGTAAAGAATTATTATTGTATCAAAAACGAGGACAGTTCTTACTATTACAGTATATGAAGTATCTTGTAGATTTAATGAGAGAAAACAATATTGTTTGGGGTGTCGGAAGAGGATCTAGTGTATCAAGTTTTGTTTTGTTTTTGATCGGTATTCACCGTATAAATAGTATCTACTACGACTTAGATGTCGAAGAATTTTTAAAATAGGATAAAAATATGGGAAGAACATACAAAACAGCAAGAGGCAAAACGTTAGACATGGCGTCTTTAATTGCAAAACATGAAAAGACCCGTGCTGTTAGTAATATCAATGCAATTAATTCTCGTGGAGATGAAATTGATCAGGCAGGAAATGTGGTAAGACCTAATACTCAAAGAGTAGCAGATTCATATGCATCACAAGTGGGGACACAAGGTGCAGTATCATTACAAGAACGCCCTGAGAATCCTAACATTAGTAAGAGTGCTAATCCAAATGCTCCTTTATCTCCTAAACAAAAGAGAGAACTTGAAGTATTAGAAAAAGAAAAAAATACTAAGACAGTGGGTGAAGCACATCCAGAGACACCGATGTTAAACAAGTTACTAGAAGAATCTACACCTGTACTACAAGAACCTTCTGAATCAGAAATAATGCAGGCTGATTTAGAACCGATCATTGCTCCTATTGAGCCAGAGATTGCTCCTATTCCCCCAGTAGAACCTGAAGAATTTGTAATGAAGTCAGCAGACGAGGCTCCAGACAGTTTTGATAATGCAGGAGAACAGTCTCATACACTTCATCCTGAAGAGGCTGAGTTAGCAGAGTTAGAAGAAGACTTTGATATCGAAGCAATTAAGAAAGCGGCACTAGAAAACATTGTAACAGAACAACCAACATCTAAAAAGAAAGGTAAAAGATAAATGGCAATAGGACTTAAATCTAATATTAATCGTATTCATTGCAAATCATTAAGAGCAATTAGTGATAAAGTTATCGTACATGGTATGGACTTCGGTGCACAAACATTACAATCTGGAATCATATTAGTAGATGATGATAAAAAATCAGCAGGCATCAAGCCTCGTTGGGCACAAGTCTATTCTATAGGACCTTTGGCTCAGCCAAAGACAGAACTTAAAGTAGGTCAATATGTTCTTGTTGGTCACGGACGTTGGACACGTGGTATTAATATCGTAGACGAAGAGGGCGAGAAAACAATTCGTTGTGTTGATCTAAAAGACTGTATGCTAGTAAGTGATGAACCTCAAAATAACATGGCATTTGGTGACAAAGAAGGCGCATAAAAGTGTGCGAAAACGGTTAAATAAACCGCAGAAAAGTGTTGACATCTTAACACAAACCCTGTATAATATCTGTAATAACTTAAATTCTAAGAGGTATGAATGAAGAATCAATTGTGGGTAGAAAAGTATCGCCCTAAAACAGTAGACGGCTATGTCTTTACAGACGATAATCAAAAGAATCAAGTAGAAAACTGGATTAGTGAAGGTAGTTTCCCTCATTTATTGATGTCAGGTGATCCGGGTACGGGTAAAACAACACTGGCAAAATTGCTCATACATGAGTTGGGTGTTGAAGAATACGATGTGCTAACGATCAATGCTTCACGTGAGAATGGTATAGACATGCTACGTGAAAAGATCAATGGCTTTGTGCAGACTATGCCGTTTGGCAAGTTCAAGGTGGTGTTGTTAGACGAGGCTGATTATTTAACTCAGCCATCGCAGGCAGCCTTAAGAAATGATATGGAGTCATACCACGAGACTGTAAGATACATTCTCACATGTAATTATGCCCATAAGATCATTCCTGCACTCAAGTCTCGTTGTCATCAGTATCATATTGCAAAGCCCGATATGACAGAGTTTACAGCAAGAGCGGCAACTGTGTTAGTCACAGAAAATGTTGAGTTTGAATTAGATGTATTAGATACATTTGTTCGTGCAACTTATCCTGACTTACGTAAGTGTCTCAATCAATTGCAAGTAAACAGCGGTTCCGGCGCTCTCAGGGCCCCTCAGAGTGCAGGACAGAGTGAAGATGAACTTTTAGTCGAAGCAACAAATCTGTTTAAAAGCGGTAATTTAATTGAAGCAAGACAACAATTGATGCAGTATATCGCATTGTATCCTACTCGTATTGAAGATACGTATCGTTGGATGTATGATAACTTAGACTTGTTCGGTGCAAGTAACGAACAACGTGATGCAAATATTATTGTCATTAGAAACGGTCTAGCAAATTTACCCTTAGTAGGTATCCCAGAGATATCACTTGCCGCAACTTTAGTTGAGTTGACTTCTTAACAGTATAAATATTTGATATGAGATACTTATTAATACAATACATTCGCAAACCAAATGGTCAGATTGACGAATTAGTGCAAACTTCACGTAAACTTAAAAAGTCAGACATGAACACTAAAAATGTGATCATGGATTATTCTGATAATTCTATTCATAAATGCGTAATCGAAGGTAACAACCATGATACTACGTTTGAGCAGATGTCTGAATACTACAAAAGAATCTATCCTAAACTGATTGAGCAGTTAGAAAAAGAAGCGCCAATCGAAAAGAAAGTTAAGAAGAAGAAAAAGTAGCAGACTTAATCGAAACTAGAAAGACCTTTTAGGGGCACAATCTTAAGTCTAAGTCGAAAGGGTCTTAACGACCCTTTCTTTTTGGTTGACTTGGACCTATGAAATTATTGATACATCTTTAATACGTGTTCAATAATCTTGTGTCTCCGTATGTCTTTTCGATCAAAAGTACATGCTGTCATGCCTGGTACTTTGTGTAGATCGATTCTGTCTTGTAAATCGAGGAGCCCATTATCATATGTTTTTCGGTCAGTCTGTTCAACATCACCATTGATTATGATTTTGCTACCCTCAGCAATCCTTGTCATTAACATTTTTATTTGTGACGGTGTTGCGTTTTGAGCCTCATCTAGTATAATCCAAGAGTGTTTGAAGTTTCTGCCTCGACAAAATGCTAAAGGTGTTATTTCAATTATTTGTTCCTTTAACATATATTCGATTTCATTCTGTGAATAGTATTCACGTACTACATCAAATAAAGGTCTTACCCACGGTTCCATTTTTGAGTTTAAGTCACCTGGTAAAAATCCATGTTTTTCATCATCTACAGCAACAGCAGGGCGTGTTAATAATATTTTATTGCACTGACCTGTTCTTAATGCTCTCATTGCCGCCAACATTGCTAAGTAGGTTTTACCTGTTCCAGCAGGGCCACTAGCCATAACGATATCTGTTTCAGGGTCATTTAATGCTATAATATATTTTTCCTGATTTATACTCTGAGGTATTAATTCGATTGGTCTACGTGACTGTTGCTTTTTTCTATACTTGCTAAAGTCGATGGATTTTGAGGAGTTCATGTAGAATGTGTCCTCGGTGCTGTTTTGAGTTTCCCTGTGTCTGTATGATTCATGTTTTTTTCTAAGTGCTCCAGTTTTGCGTTTACTCATAAATTTGTTCCTATGTGATTTAAATTAGAGAACAAAATAATCAATGTTCTCATAAAATATTTACCGGATAACGGTGAGTAAAAAGTCAATGGATTAGGAAATGCTACTTTGTGATAAATACTAGCATCCAGCAAAGTATCGTAAAATTCTTTTGCGATCTCGGAGAGATAAATACTAGTATGACTAAAGCAATTACAGGCGACAATCTTGCTAGGAAACAAGCAGATTCATTCTTCAAAGACATTGACTTTATTAGCATCGTAGATACGATTAAAAACATCTACATGTCTGATGGATCGATGAATACTCTATTGGATTTTGAAAGAGTTTTAGATGAAGCAGATATCTATGCTTACAAAAACTGGATCAACGGTGAGTTAGTGCAAGGACCCGATGTTGGACGTTACACATGTAAATGTTCTTTCATGTGGCCTTACAAACTTATGCCTGATCCAAGAGCAACATTAAGACTTGCAACTATTGGTTGTAATGTTAAAATGATGAAATCAAAAATAGAAGTTCCAGTCGCAGTAACATCATACGAAGACTTTCAATCTGGATCACGTTATCCAAAAATGCAAGAAAATCAAGTTTGGTTTATGCAAATAGAAATACCTTTTGAATTGATGGACGACATCAAAGAAGGAAGTGTTGACATTGCAGAAGACACAATCGACTTATCAGAAATCGAAGATGCATATGACAATGACTTAGAACAAACAAAATCAGAAGACGATGCAGGCGCAGATGACATGATGGCAGCCGATGATATGACAATGGATGCACCCGCTGATTCAGGAGCATTTCAAATCTAATGACTATAATAACTGAAAGTTTAAACTACTTAGATATGGAAAATCAAGTTTTTCCTACTGTTTCTGTTGATGAATATGCCGCTAAGATGGGTACTGATGAAGACATAGTTACAGTAACATTCATGGTTAAATCAAAATTAGTAGCAGAAGATTTAGTAACATGGTTTGAAAGAGGCTACGACTTTATTTTAGATGCAAGTATTTCAGAAGGCGAACTTGAACCTAACAAATGGTTAGTCTTTGTTGAAATGGAAAGACGTTCATGGGTAGCACGTAGATTGATAGGACTAATTAGAGACATGGAAACATTAACAGGTACGCCTGTCGAAGATTATACTCTTAACATTGATGCTGAAGATTACCCACTAGAGTTAGATATTATGAAACAAAAAATTATCTTAAACCCAGCCAAATATGAAATCGAAAAAGAAGTCGAAGATGCTGAAGTTGATGAAGAACTCAATGAAATGAGAAATCAAGCAGGCTTAGATCACAAAGAATCTGATAAACCTAAAGACGAATACATTAAAAACATTCAAGCCATCGCCGGCCTCTAACGGGCAAATAAACAGTTGACTTCTGCACATGCGGCTGTTATAATATAGCATGGATCACTATCAAACATTAGGCGTCACGCCTCAATCCGATGTTAAAGCAATTAAAACTGCATATCGTAAACTTGCGAGTAAACATCATCCTGATAAAGGTGGCGACCAAGAACAATTTAAAAAGGTTCAAAAAGCATATGAAACTCTGAGTGACCCACAGAAACGAGCAGAGTATGACAATCCAAATCCATTTGGGCAAGGTGGAAATCCATTTGGGGACAACAGCCCATTCGGTGATATCTTTGGTGATATCTTTGGTCAACGTAGACAGCAACGTCAACCACAAAGACCAATGTATAGAACAACATTAAATGTTACATTACGTCAAGCATATACAGGTGGAAGTCAAACATTAGAACTTAATACACCACAAGGTAAAAAAGTAGTCAACGTTAATATACCAAAGGGTGTACAGACTGGACAACAAACAAAGTATGATAATCTAGTACAACCGAACAGTACAATGGTTATTGATTTTAATGTTATGCCTGACTCTTGGTTTGAAAGACATGGACATCATTTAGTATGTTCGCATAACATTTCTGTATTAGATTTAATTGTAGGAACAACATTTAACTTTACTACTATCTCTGGAAAAGTAATGAAAGTTAAAATAGCAGAAGGAACTCAACCGAATACACAGATCAAGTTGTCAGGACAAGGTATGCCTATTTCTGATCCGCGTGGACCTAGTGTAACTTCTGGGCAATTTGGTGACCAATTAATCTTGCTAAAAGGTACCATTCCAGATACAATAGAGCAAGGTGTCATAGATGCAATTATGAAATATAAAGATATACAGGACTTAAAGAAGAACTAAATATATATAGAGGAACAAAATTTGAACACATCACCAGAAATCGAAAACATTATCTCTAGGGCAGTTGAGAAGGCAAAGTCTTTCAACCACGAATATGTTACCATTGAACATTTATTACATTCATTAGTAACACACCCACCATTTAAGAAAGTATTAAGTCAGTTTAATGTTGATACTGATTTAATGATCGGAGAGATAGAAGCATATCTTAATGGACTACATGCTATTGAGTCTAAAGATCCAGAGTGCGTACCTAAGAAAACAAATTCATTAGAACGTGTAATGAACAGAGGTGTCACTCAAGTTCTATTCACAGGACGTAGACAAGTTACTACTATCGATTTATATTTGTCAATAGCAACTGAAGGCAATACTCATGCACATTACTTCTTATTAAAGTATGGCGTAGTTAAGGCTCAGTTCATTGACTTTTGGCAAAAGCATTACCGACACCAAGAGTCGCAACAAATCGGTGCAGAACAAGCAGATGAAATTTTAGAAGAATACACAACTAACTTGACTCAAATGGCTAGAGACGATAAACTAGAGCCTGTCATAGGACGTGTAAGTGAGATTGATGATATCATTAATGTTCTAGCAAAAAGATTTAAAGCAAACGTATTGATGGTAGGTGACCCAGGTGTAGGTAAAACTGCAATCGCAGAAGGTATTGCATCAGCAGTTGTTAACCAAGAAGTACCTGAGTTCTTAGATGGGCATGAAGTCTATTCATTAGAGATTGGTAACTTACTTGCTGGATCAAAGTATCGTGGTGAGTTTGAAGAAAAAGTTAAAGAAGTCATTATGGCTTTAGAAGTTAAAAAGAATTGTATCTTATTCATTGACGAAGCACACACTATGGGTGGTGCAGGATCAACATCAAATGGATCAGTTGATTTTGCAAACATGATTAAGCCTGCTATTACTAAAGGCACACTTAAAGTTATTGCATCAACTACATGGGAAGAGTATTACGAATCATTTGAGAAAGATAGAGCATTAATGCGTAGATTCTATCGTGTAACAATTGATGAACCTTCGCATGATACTACAGTTAGAATTTTACGTGGCTTATCAGAAAGATTAAATGACTTCCATGATGTTAATATCACAGAAGAAGCAATCGAAGCCGCAGTTGAAATGGCTGACAGATATATACATGAAAGAAAGAATCCAGATAAATCAATTGATTTACTTGATGCCGCATGTGCAAAACAACGTGTATTAGAAAGCAAAGGTGTAGACATAACTAAGTCTTTAATCTTAGATCAAGTAGAGAAGTTCACAGGCGTCCCTGCTGACAAACTTAAAGGGGACAATGTAGATCGTATTACTAACTTAGACGTTAATGTTAAGAGTAAGTTGTATGGTCAAGATGATGTAGTTGATAACGTAATCGAAAGAGTTTATGTATCGTTTGCAGGAATCGGCAACGAGACTAAACCTATCGCAAGTTTCTTATTTTTAGGACCAACAGGCACGGGAAAAACAGAATTGGCTAAATTGCTGTCTAGTAACTTAGATATGCCACTACTCAAATACGATATGTCCGAGTATTCAGAGAAGCACAGTGTAAGCAGTTTGATAGGACCTCCCCCGGGTTATGTAGGATTCAGTGATTCACAAGTACAAGGCGGACGTTTAATATCAGACTTGAGTAAGCAACCTCATTCAATCATGTTGTTTGATGAAGTTGAGAAAGCACATCCTGATATCTTTAATATCTTCTTACAAATGTTAGACGAAGGTACAATTACTGGGTCTAATGGTAAGCAAGTATCATGTAAGAACTGTTTAATCATTCTCACATCTAACTTAGGTAGTGCAGATGGTGAACGTTCAAACATCGGATTCGGCGATACAGACAAAGTAGGCGAAGATGAAAAAGCAATGAAGAACTTCTTTAAGCCAGAGTTTAGAAATAGACTTGACATGGTTTGTAAGTTTAGTAAACTTGATCAACTATCTGTTAAAAAGATTGTTATCAAATTTGTTGCTGACCTACAAAAAGCACTTATTGAAAAACATAACATCACTCTTAACTTTGATGAAAATGCAATAGAACATCTTGCACAAGTTGGTTATGATGCAAAATTAGGAGCAAGACCATTAGCAAGAAAGATTGATGAACTTATTAGAGTACCTTTAAGTAAGAAGATTCTATTTGAGCAAATCAAAGATGCTAATGTTATGTGCTTAATTGACGATGAAACTAAAGAAATTGCATTTGCGGCAACTCAAAAACAAATTGCACAAGTAGGCGATGATGGTATTATCGAAGTAGAAGACAACCCTAACTAACCATAATCTTAAGTACAGACTAGATAAGCATAAATACTCTAATAACACGGAGATAATTATGGCTAAGATAGTCGAAGACATGGTCGCAATCAAATTAAGCAAAATCGCAAAAGATGATGCTCCTGATTCACCAATCATAACTGATGAAATTGCATCACAATTAGAAGCAGTTGCACAAGAGTTAGTTGGCGAAGCAGTTATTGTAGAATTAGTAAGGGGATAATAATGTCACAATCAACAATTTTAACATTATTGCCACAGACACCATATAACAATGATGGTACTGGTAATGCATATAGTGTAACTGGTAATTCAGTTCAGGCAGCCGGCTACATTTTAGGTGGTCAAGACCTACAAACGTTAACATATAACTTCTCAGAAGTTACAGGTAATCTTATAATAGAAGGAACATTAGCATCAACTCCTGTTGACGATGATTGGTTTGAAGTTTTTCATACAACAGCAAACAATTCATCCAATGTAAATTCAAATACAAATACCTATACGAATATTACAGGCAACTTTACATATATGAGAGCAAAACTTGAAGCCTTCAATAACGGTGTAGTCCAATACGTAAAGATTAGTTACTAATATGGCGAATATTGTTATTATGCCCGGGGGTTTTCACCCATTTCATGCAGGGCACGCCGCACTGTATAATGCTATAAAAGAAAAGTATGGCAATAGTGATGTCTATGTGGCCGCTAGTAACAATCAAAAAGAAAGACCTTTCCCATTTAAAATTAAAGAAAAATTAGCACAGATATCAGGTGTACAGCCTGGTGAATTTGTACAAGTTAAGTCTCCGTTTGTACCAAAAGAAATCACAGACAAATACGATCCAGACAAAGATTCAATCGTTTTTGTTCGTAGTGAAAAAGATCGCAATGAATATCCAAAGCCAGGCATGACAAAGAAAGACGGATCGCCGGCGTACTTTCAACATATAACTGATCAAGGTTTACAGCCTTTAAGTAAAGTAGGTTACATGGACTACTTACCAGTCAAAGAGTTTGCAGGCATTACGAGTGCTACACAAATTAGAGATTCATGGCCTAGTTTAAATGATGAACAACGAGAAGAATTTGTAACTCACATCTACCCTGACATTAAAGGTAACGATAAACTAATTAAAAACGTAGTAAAGTTATTAAGTCAAGGTATGTCTTTAAACGAAGGTTTAGCATATATTGATGATAAAGGAAACAGAGTAGATTATACAAGACCTGATTTGCCTACAGACATTGAAGATTTAGTTATTAATTGGTTTAATGACAGAGACAAATATACTAAAGCAACGTTACAATCTAAAGGATATAAAATAGACGTTGATGATAAAGTTAATAACATCGATATAGTAGATAAGAAAGGAAGAAAGTATACTGTTTCAGTAGATGATGCTATGGGTAAACTAATACAACAAGCATACCAAGAACCGATAAACGAGACCTTTGTAAGTCCAGATCAATCAAAACAATATTGGAACCATGATGCACAAAAAGTAGGCGTAGGTGGAGAAATTGAAATGCCATTAACAGATAAACCAAACTTGAACGGTAGAAGACAAGGATTCAATGAAGGCGAAGAAAGAAGTATTATAAGAGATGCCGCAATTGATGTTTTGGTAGATCGTTTTGAAGGACATGAAGACGAATTTGAAAGCAGAGAAGCAATAGAAGCCAATATCTACAGTGTATTATCTGATTTAGATGTTGAAGATATCGTAGACCCAGAAATGGATCATCATGGTCAACGTATGGGGAACTTTGCTAGTGGTAGAGTTATAGATGTTGTTGATAGCAGTAGTGTAATAGATGAAGTCTTGCAACAAATAAACTATTTTGACCCAACAGACGATAGAAATTATGTCAGTGAATCATTAAACAAGATTCGTAGCATGATCAAAGAAACTACAGACGAACAAAAGTCTAAGTCAGTTGACTTACATCGTAAACTCTTTGAACTCTTTGAAGAAGAAAGAGACAACGTTGTTAAACTCAGAGGTTTCGGTAGAGAAACTGACAAGCCTATTCCAGACATTAACAAAGTCAGAGCAGAAAAAGAAAGAGACCAAGAACGTGAAGACAATTACTATAGTGAACGTAGAGCAGAGCAAGAAGAACTGTTAGCAAGACTACAGGCTGAATTGCTTAATGCAAAACAAGAATTTTCTGAACTAGAAGATGCAAAACTTTTACCCATAGAAATGGTAGATACGATGGAGAGTATAAATAAACTCATCGACTACATAGAAAACTACAATCCAGATGATACTGACTTTACTTTTACTGAAGAAATGGTTGATAAACTACATCTTAAGACTATTCAACTCAAAGAATATTTCGGAGGCACTAGAGATACATCTGCACCTAGAGTGCTGAGACAACAGACTCCTAGACGAGCACCTAATTCATTTTGGAACAAGATTGATTTGTCCGAAACCGCTGATTACATCGAAGAAAAATAATTTGACCAGGCATTCCTACAGTAAATAATAGTAGTTATATATCGAAGCAACTATAATTATTAGGAGTAAACATGGCATCGAAAAAGAAACCCGCCCCTAAAAAAGCGGTAAAAAAGACAACAAAGAAAGAAGAGGCTAATATCCCATTAGATCAACTGAAAGAAGCAGTTGAAGAAATTAATGAGGCACCGGCTGCACCACAAGAAGGACAAGTACAAGTTAACGTAGATTTTCTACGCACAACTAAAGTACATATAGCAATGCCTTGCTATGGTGGAATGCTGACTGAATCTACATTCATGTCATTCATCAAGTGGGCAAACACCGCACGTCAATTAAACATTGATTGGACATTAGAAACAATGGTTAACGAATCATTGATTAGTAGAGCAAGAAATACATTGACTGCTAAATTCTTACACATGCCAGATGCATCACATTTAATGTTTATTGATGCAGACATTGGTTGGGAGCCTTGGCACTTACTAGTACTACTAAACAGAGACGTTGATGTCATCGGTGGATTGTATCCAATGAAGACTATGCCGATCAAGTGGGTAGTAAACGGATTTGATGGTGCTGAAGAAGGCCCAGACGGATTCCAAGAAGTATCTAAAGCAGGTACTGGTTTCTTATTGATTAAGAAAGACGTATTC
>Ga0257110_1000493_pt1 | contig 19232 bp, 13 predicted proteins | sample LP_taG_7_FD_190184 | JGI IMG/M metagenome (GOLD analysis project Ga0257110, IMG submission 190184) | Marine microbial communities from Northeast Subartic Pacific Ocean, Canada - LP_J_2015_P26_10m | ecosystem: Environmental > Aquatic > Marine > Oceanic | place: Canada: Northeast Subartic Pacific...
AATTAATTTAATAGGATATTCGTTTTTCATATTTACTTCAATCTCTTTTGAAATTTTACTATAGAGACAAATATTTTTTAGATGTGTTAGACTAAAGCTCATATCAAGTATCTCTCCTTCTTCGATCGCAAAGGCGTTTAGATCATCAATTGGAATATTAACAAACATTTTTCCAGTATCAACGCTTTCAGCATTCATTTCAACCTTATCTTCAGAACAAGTTATGTTTAAAGAATCTCCGAACATATTCATTTGGTCAATTAACGTTGAGAATACCGAGGAAGGAAAAGATATTTCGGCCTGATATTCCATTTCGGGAATTCCCATAATTTCACTGTCTATATCAACCAATGGTATTACATAATTTCGATCATATACATCTGTACTTTCAGACAAAAGATTTATTTCTAGTTTATCACTAGTATTTTCCTCCAAAACGAGTCGCAATGTATGACTTTTTTCACGTGTATGTAATACTTTAAACAAAATATTCGTGTTAATACCAATCATAGTATCATTTTCTACCTTATACGTATCAAACCATTCACACGGTAACTTAATTTCAAATATAGACACATGTGAATTATCCATTGCCTGAATGAACATTTCTTCTGTATTAAAATGAATATTCATATTCTCAGTAAACAGTTTCATATGCTGAAACAATGTTGTGAAAATTTCAGCACGTGTGGGATTTTGAATGATGATTTCCATATTGTAAATTTTATTTTTAATACTTTATATTATTACTTTCGTAAATCAATTTTGTTTAATAAATTCCACCTTATTGCGAGATTCTTTTGAAATAAATGGAGAAAACATATTCAATAATATCTCCATTACTGTAGGGCGATTATATATTTGAATAGTTTGTATATTATTACTTTCTTCTGTTTCATTTAAATACAATCCACAAAATTTTTGTATAAGGTGACTATAACGTTGTGCAGCAGTAATTGTAAACGATTTTAAATCGACACGTATATTAAAATAACCGTATGCGTTAACAATAATTTTATTTAATTGTAATATATGTTCACTTACAGCGTCATATGTTTCAGGGCAAATAAAATGTTTTAATATAGGATAATCAATGTAAATAAAAGCGCTATTTGGAATAATATATATGCTATTGCTTAATAGCTTATCAATGGGTATTTTTTTTGAAATTACGGTAGCACAATCTAATTTTTGTTTACTTTTGAAAAAACTATTTTTTTTGTTCTCGGAATAAAATTGGTTTTTATAGGAATTTAACTGCTCTTCAAGGTTCATGTAGTATATTAATATAAATGAAATTATATTAACATATTAAATTTAAAGATCTACAGATAATGATTTTTTATCCTTCTTTTTTTTACGGGATTTTTTTCCTTGAGTTGGTTCTTCTACATTTTCGGTTTCTACAGCCGCCTCTTCTACAGTGTCGGCTTCCATAGCTGCCTCTTCTACATTTTCTGTTTCCATAGCTGCCTCTTCTACATTTTCGGTTTCCACGGTTGGTTCTTCTACATTTTCGGTTTCCATAGCTGCCTCTTCTACATTTTCGGTTTCCATAGCTGCCTCTTCTACATTTTCGGTTTCCATAGCTGCCTCTTCTACAGTTTCGGCTTCCATGGTTGGTTCTTCTACAGTTTCGGTTTCCATGGTTGCTTCTTCTAGAGTCTCGGCTTCCATAGCTGCCTCTTCTACAGTTTCAGCTTCCACGGTTTGAGAATTTTCTACTAATTCCATTAAAATATTTTCATTATTATCAATTACTTCTAAATCATTTTCATTTAATTTTTCATCAGATTCAATATGAATACTATTTTCTGATTCTTGGTAAAATTGTTCACGTTCTTCATAAAGAGTTTTGTTTACGTCAAGAGTATATGATTGTAATTTAATAACGATTTCTTTTAAATTTGTTATTTCTGTTGCTAATAAATTTGTACGATAGTCAAATTCCTTTGACTGTTCTGTTAATGTAATTTTAAGGTCTTCTCTTAAAGTATTTATTAATTTCTCTGTTTGTTCCATATTTAATTCATTATTTATAGAAACATTTTGTTGAGAAGCTTCCATAGGTACTTTATTTTCAATAATAGCCTTTTCAAGTGTTAATAATCTTTTATCAAAAACAGTGATTACTTGTTGTAAAGACATCGGTTTTTTTAAATCATTAGATGATTCTGTTTGTTGCGTATTTATTGTAGAATTAGACACATTTGGATTCAATTGTCGAACAGTTTCGTTTTGTAAATTTTCTGTACTACGATTTACACGACGTTGCACTGAATCAATGGTGTTAGGATTTGCATTAGATCTAAATAATGGCGTTGATACAACATTACCAGCGCGTCTTCGTTTAGCTGCAGTAGTTGCTGATGTACTCATTAAACTTATATAATATTGTTTTCGAAAAGCAATATTATGTTTTAACGAATATTATGCGATCATTTTCATTTTTATTGTTTCATGATGTTTATATTCTTCAATCCATTCAATATCGTCTAAAGTATATCTTTCAATTTCATCATATTTATTCTTAATAGTCAATTTAGGAAATGCGAACGGTCTTTGTGTGATTTGTGTTTTAAGTGGTTCGATATGTTCTTCATATATATGTGCATTTCCTAAGAAGTATACAAATTCGTCGGCAACTAAACCACAATGTTTTGCAAGAATATGCGTCAAAAATGAATAAGATGCTATATTAAATGGTACACCTAGACCAACATCACCACTCCTTTGATATAATGCACACGACAAATATTTTCCTTCACGTACATTAAACTGCGCCAAAATATGACATGGAGGCAAAGCCATCTCATCTAATTGAACTGGATTCCACGCAGACATTACTAATCGTCGAGATGTACGTTTTTCTGGATCTTTTAGTTCATTTATAATATTTTGTAATTGGTCAATGCCTTTACCAGTATAATCTGTTTCACAATTTTCATATGAGGCATTGAAATGACGCCATTGATGTCCATAAACTGGACCTAAGTCTCCTTCACGATTATTGGTTAATCCACGACTATCTAAAAATTCGCGCGACGAGTTATCATTCCAAATATATACCTTTTTACTACGTAATTCATCGTTACTGGTTGAACCTTTTACAAACCACATCAATTCTTTAAAACATGTTTTCCAAGCAACCTTTTTTGTAGTTAAAAGAGGAATTGTACCATTTTGTAGTGAAAAACGCATTGAATTACCAAAAACAGACAATACTTTACCATTTCTAGATTGTTCTTCTGAACCTTTTTCGAGAATACGCTTTATTAAATCAGTATATTGATTTTCTTCGTGAATTTGTGAATAAACATAATGAAGGGATTCCATAATATTATTATTCTTGGGCAATTGTTTAATTACTTTATAATAATTGTTTTATATAGAAATTATATATGAAGAATAAATTGAAATATATAATTTTATTTTTATTGTTAATTATATTAGTAAGTTTATTATTAAATAGAAATGTTTTAGAATTATTTACTGAAAGTTCAATAGATGATCCTCCAGCGTTTCCAATAGATGTTGTATATACTTGGGCAGGTGAACATAATAATACAAGTGATGCAAGACTATCAAATAATAATGAATTAAAATATAGTATACGTTCTGTTATCAAGTATGCACCTTGGGTAAATAAAATATTTATATTAATGAATCCACCAAAAAGAATGCCTTCTTGGTTTAATGAATCATATAAAAATAAAATAATACTAGTAGATCATAATGATACTTTTAAAAAAGAGCATATGCCGTGTACTAATTCCAATTCAATTGAAACTACAATAATAAATATACCAGGGTTATCAGAACATTTTATTTATTTTAATGATGATGTATTTTTAGGTAATAACGTTTCTTATTTAAAATTTTTCAATAAAGATGGAAGTAAAATTATTGTAAATGATAAACGTATTGAAAATTGTAAATCTATGATTATAGAAAATAAAATGAGTAAAGTTGATTTTAAATTACCTGAATATTGCGGAGTATCACAACATATACCATTTGCTAACAAAAAAAGTATTATCCGAAAATACCAAGAAACATACAGCGTTTATATTGAATGGGTCAGAAATATAAAATCGAGAAAAGGTACAGGAAAAACAATATGTAATGGTAACAATTTACATAAGTGGTGTCAGCAACAACACGGTCCAATAGCTAAATTCGCATATGATAACGGAGATGCAATTCTCAAATCATTTGATACAAAAGATATTGTTTATATAGCAAAAGATTATGATCCAGAATTAAAACGATTAGATGAAATAAAACAAAACCGACCTCTCTTCTTTTGTGTAAACGATGTGAAAGTAAATGACGACGTTGAACGGACGCAATTTTATGATAAATTTAATCATTTTATGGAAGAATATTTTAATGAACATCCCTTTTTTGAAGTGTAATCCTTTATAAAGTAAAAATAAAAGAATATACGTTTTATTTTTGTATTAACAACAGTCAATAATACATTTGAACATATTCTTATTTGAAAGAGGATTTAACTTCCATTTTATGTATATATGTATTTTTTATACAAATGAATAATATATCTATCCACTATATACAGATATATAATGGATATTCTTCAGGAAGCTCGCGATATTAATAAAAAATCTTTCATATCTCATGTTTTTTCAACTACAGAAGAAGGAAAAGCAGAGGTATTAAACATAGTACAATATGCTACTTTAGGCGTATTTCCAATAGTTTTATTGAATAAACTAGTCCAAAGATTTATTCCAGAGGCAGATAGTGATAAATCTACATTGGAACTTTTAGTCGAAATATTTTTGCAAATTATCATTATGTTTTGCGGAATGGTACTAATTCATAGAACAATTAGTTATTTCCCAACATATAGTGGTTTTAAATATGAAAATTTAACCTTAACAAATGTAGTTTTAGCATTCTTAGTGATAGTCTTAAGTATCCAAACAAAATTAGGTATTAAAGTAAATATTTTGACTGATCGTGCATTAGAAATGTGGAATGGTCCAAGTCAACAAGAACCAGTTAAAAAGAGGGGTTCTATGCATTCTACTAGTCAATCTGACTATTTTGATAATATTGGTGAGACAATTGGTATGCCTCCACCACCTGTAGTTAGTACAAAATCTAGTCCAGCCCCTCCAAAACAAGAAGAATCGTTTGATTTTGGCGGACCTCAAGCAGCAAATGGAGTATTAGGAGGATCTTTTGGTTCATTTTTCTAATTTAATAGCGGTATAAAAGTATAATTAAAATATCTGTTATTAGTAAATAACTATGTTTACTAATAACCTAAAAAAAGAAAAAAAAAATATTTTTGAGAAAGAAAATGCTAATTTTAAAAAGGAGTTACAATCTCTAAGGCGTTTAAAAAAACAGAATAATAATTCTATATTTTACAACAGTGAATTTATACATTCGCTAGAACCAAGACCCCAACGTCATAATTTTTCATTAATAAAATCAATACCCGTAGTAAATATTACGGAAGGATATTTAAAAAAACAATTTGGAGTAAATAATAATCAAAATATATTGTTAACAAATAGAAGTCAAAACTATGATATTGAAAACAATTTTTGTCTTAAATTTAAAAAAACAGAAACAAATGGTATGATTTTAAAAGATCAAGATACTTTTGAACATTTCAATAATAGTAATGAAGAAAAAGTAAATTATAGTGATAGTGATAGTGATAGCGATAGTGATAGTGATAGTCAAGATAATGAACACGTAAATGATAGTTATAATTTTGAGTTGAAAGAATTTGATAATGAGGATAATATTTTAATAAAAGCAAAATATAAAAGACGCATTGATACAATAAAATCAGAAACTAATACTAATAGTAATACTAATACTATTAAGCAAAAAATAAATATTAACATATTAAAAGAATACCTAAGAAATGGGAATGAAATTAAATATTATGAATATAAGGACAATAATTGTGAAGAAGTGGATATTGTTATTCCATTAGTATGTTATACTACTTGGCATACTAAAAATTTGCCTCCATTGATGAAAAAAAATTATACAGAATTGTGCGATAATAATCCGGAAATTAAATTTTTATTATTCGATGAGAATGAATGTAAGATATTTATTCAGAATAACTTTTCAAATGAAATATACAATGCATATACTTTATTATCCCCGTCTTCTTACAAATCAGATCTTTGGAGATACTGTGTTTTATTTATAAATGGTGGTATTTATTTAGATATTAAGTATAATACAGTAAATAATTTTAACTTAAAAAATTTATGTTTTCGAGAACACTATACGTTTGATCATATAGGAAAGAATATAAATTCATTTTGGGAAGAAAATGAATTTGGTATATATACGTCTTTAATTGTTTGTAAACCTAAGAACCAGGTATTAAAAATGTGTATTGATCAAATTGTTGAGAATGTTGAAATGTATTATTATGGTAAAAATGCATTATATCCAACAGGACCGGGTATTTTGGGAAAAATATTTAAAAATGTAAAATATTCTGAAGATATGGAATTTATTAAAGACGCGGATATTTTTCACCATGAGGAATCAAATGCTATGGTTTATAAAAATACCGTTATTTTAGATATTTATAAATCTTATCGCGAAGAACAGAAAGAATACCAGAGTAATCTTCATTATAGTGAATTATGGAAGCAACGTAATATTTATAACATGGATTATTCTGTTTTACAAAAAAAAATATCAAACGTAAAAGAAGATCATTTACCGAATGTTGTATGTCTTGTTCATGTTGGAAGTTATCATATATTTTTAAAAATAAAAGATTATATAGATAATCTTATTCGTGCGAAATATGATCAATATAATCTTGATATTTACATTAATATAATTGATACATTAAAAACAGAACATATCAAAGAAATAAAACAGATGTATCCTGAAGAAAATATTATTATTTCTCAAAATTACGGTTTTGATATAGGCAGTTTCTTTCATATATTGCAATTAATTAAAGAATACAATGAGGATTATGATTATATTGTAAAAATGCATACAAAAACAAATAATACCTTACGCAATGAACTATTAAATCCAATATTAGGTGATATTCAAAGTATAAGAAGAATTGTTGAACATTTTCAGGAGGATAGTAAAATTGGTATTATCGCGGCAAAAAAAAGTAGATGCATTGATGCACAAGCAGATTTTTTACGTAATAAAATGTATCTACAGCAATTTCTTTTTTGGTTTTTCAACGAGAAAACAAATGTTATAAAACAAGTTTATCCTACAGGGACAATATTTTGGGGAAGATTTAACATTTTTAAAAGAGTTTTTTTTAAATATGAAATTTCAAATATATTTAATTCGTTTAATAATACAAATACCTTTGATTTCAATTGGTATTATTTTGCAAATAAAAAATACTTACAAAATATAGGTCAAGATCCAGAGAAATTATATAAACATTTTTGTGAAAATAGAAAACAATTTAATTTGTCTGGAAATATATTTCATTGCTTAAAATATAACACTAATAGCGAAAAAATAAGAGATGGTATGATCGAACACGCATATGAACGTTTTTTTGGTTACTTAAATCATAGATTAGGATACAAATTTAAATTTATGGATTAAAATTTTCAATAGAATTTACCATCTCCATTTGTTTTAATGATTTTTCAATAGCTTTCTTTTTATCTAATCCATTAAAAAGATATTCTGTTTTTGGGGTTTGTTCGTTTTTTTTTATTTGTTTATAAATAGTATTGATTTGAGATGTTACCGATTTTATAATTTCTTTATTGGGAATTACAGGAACAGAAAAGTTAACCGACTCCGTTAATAATTCAACAGCATAGTATAGGATATATCTACGTTTCTTTGGTGTTGATTCTGTATACTTTATAGTAAATAACGTTAATAATGCATTCATAATTTTACTAATATTTTTATTATTTTTATTATTGCTACTCTCTAGTATGATATCCCAAATTAGCCATATAATATTACTTCGTAATTTATTTTCTACACGATAGTTCCTTGGCTCACAAAAAATTTTAGTCCTTCTTTTTTTACATATAGTTTCAAATTCTAAACACCATTCTATCCAATAACAAGCATTAGCCATGTTTTTACCATTATCTGAAATAGAATACGCAAACTCATTTAATGCTATAAATAATTCTCGGGGATCTTTCTTTTTAAAAATATTTTCTATATAGCCGATATCATCGGCTTTTAATTTTGAAGCTATCTGTGTTGAATCAAACTCAGAAGTTGATTTTATTTTTATTTGTTCGAAACTTGGTTTTTTTGGTGAAAGTGCTAATACGCACATCATTTCTGCAAACAATTTTCGAATGGTTTGATTATTTCTAGCATCTAATTCGGATAAAAAAGTACCTTGATTCATAATATTTTTAAAGACGTTATATCTCATCTCAATATAAACGACAATATTTGGATTACCTAGATGAATATACTTTGAAACATAATATAAAATAGTTTCCCATAATTCCGAAAAATGTCCAGAACATAATAATTCACCTGACCAATAACATGATGGTTCAACCGATTCCCCCGTTAAACATTCTATTAACTTTGATTTTACATCCGTTTTTTTAAAATTAGAAAATGTGACGCTTCTGAAGTCTTGGGATAATCGTATATCGTTTATTTCGTATAGTTCGTCATATGTAGGCGTTTTTTCTATATGTTGACCAGTTGGTATAGGCGGATCTATTATATCTGCATGATATTGCAATGGTTGCTCTTTCTTACTATTCATCTTTAAATATATATTATAATAATATAAATATAAGTTTATATTGTTATACAACAAAAATGGATATATATAGTAAATTACTTTTTAATACGATTGGTGTTAACATAAAGGAGTCGGAATTTATGATAAATTCAAATAACAGATGGGAAGACGTCTATACTAATAAATATTATAGAGAATTAACTTATCGACATTCAAATATAATTCAATATATTTTTACATTATTAGAACCAAAATATAATAAAACAAAGATAAAATTTTGGTATGAAACTGTAAATAATATGTTTTTTTCTCAGGAAACAAGAGATAGATTATGGGATAAATTTACGAAATCACAAAAGAAATATTATGTTTTAAGTAAATTTGTAACTATGTGTAAATATAAATATACAAAAGTAAAGGTAAACATTGATTTGAATTTGAATAAAATAATTTTTCCTTCTAATAATGGATTAAAAATTTATCAGGATGGAGCGTTATATTATTTTACTATGAATGATATTATTAATATTTGTAATTCTTCCTTAACATTTTCATATCATTTTTTTTCCGAAGCTTATGTACCAAAAAATCCTTACACAAATAACAATTTTACATATCCTATTTTATTAAAAATTTATTATACAATTCGTTTTTCATATTTTAAAATGCCTCTATTGTTAGAAATGTTTTATAGGTCAGATTTTAACATTAAAAAATTTAAAAAGACAAACGAATATTTTATACGTGAAGAATGTATTAAGAGTTTTATGAAAAATGCCGATAAAGATGAACATTTTGAATATATTGAAGAAATATTAGATATGAGAGAATGTAAACGTATGTTTTCTTTTGATGAAGATTTTCCAAAAGACGTATTATTAAAAGCGTTTCGTCCATATTTATTTGTGTATTTGATTTCAAAGTATTCGTTAAGATCATCGCGTAAAATGTTTGAATATAAAACTATGTTAAAAAGTTCATTAAGAGAATTTAAACGTACTAATCCAGCATTTGGAAGAAATATTATACAAACAACTAAACATTGGTCACATACAAAAAATAGACACATCTTTATAAAAAAAACAATTACGGTTACAGATTTTAAAGAGGAATCTATTTCATTACCATCTTTTCGTGAATTAATAAGTGATGTACTGTTTAAAGATGATTCCGATAGCGAAAGTGATAGTGATGACGAAACTATAGAAAATGTAATATTATCAAGACCTAATGCTATGTATATACCTAGGACGCCTTCAGTAACTCCACCAAATGAAGTAAACGACGCTACAGAAGATATTCACACATCTCCATTATATAATGGAAATAATTCTCATTGGAACGTAAGTAATGTTACTGATATGTCAGAATTATTTGTTGAGAATAGAGATATATCTTCTAATACTGAAAGTGATAGTGATGATGAAAATATAGAAGTAATTATAAATAATTCAAATCAAATTATCATAGAAGAAGAGTCAGATGGAGAATTAAATGATACAGATAGTATGTCGTAAAAAAATATTCAATTATAAATATTCTTTTAATATTTATAATATAATAATTATTCTACAATAATACGTGGTACAACATTAATGGTTTGAAGTTCTTGTTGCATTAGTTTATAAGCATATGGAATATTTACAAGAGCGAAATCTGTAGTATTATCACACGTATTACAACTATGAATTGTAAAATTATCTTCAGTAAATGCACGTTTTTTACCATCATTATAAGATGCTATCATACCACATTTTTTACATATGTGTACACTGTATTTGTCGGATACATCAAATAGACGTTCTTTGCAAAATCTTGAAATACCGTGAGATAGCATAACATCTCTTTCCATTTCTCCAATTCTGAAACCACCATCACGACTTCTTCCTTCTGCTGGTTGGCGTGTAAGATTTACCATAGGTCCAATTGAACGACTATGCTGTTTATCATTTACCATATGCTTTAGACGCTGATAGAATACTGGTCCGATAAATATATCTGTCTCCATTTGTACACCAGTTAATCCATCATATAGAACTTCATTACCATAACTTTCATAACCCAATTTTTGTAGTTCACTAGCAATTGTTTTAATATCTAGATTTCCAAAGCTTGTACCATCACCAAATAATCCCAGTTCTAATAATACTTTACCTAGAAGTGTTTCTTTTAATTGTCCAATAGTCATTCTGGAAGGAATTGCATGAGGATTTATAATAATATCTGGACGCATACCGTCTTTTGTAAAAGGCATATCACACTCAGGTATAATATTACCAACCGTACCCTTTTGTCCGTGTCTTGAAGAGACCTTATCTCCCAATACAGGCTTTCTAAAGGTTCGAATACGCACCTTTGCGAAATTATAACCATCTCCATTACGACCAGTATAGTTTTTATCAATGTATGTTTCTTCTGTTGTTCTAAAACTTTTACTTTGATCTTCATATTTAATAGTTTTTGTAGGATCATTACGATTTTCTTTGATAGGAACAATTTTAGCAATTATAACATCACGATTTTCAACAAGTGTATTTTCGGGTATAAATCCTTGTGAATTTAGTTTTTCATAATTACCAAATTTAACACCTTTAGTTTTAGCTGGATTGGGTTTACATCTGATAATCTCATCGCGAATGATATTTTTATCTTCATCTTTTTCTGTATGATAAATAGTTGCTGCGAATAGACCGCGATCAATTGAACCTTTGTTTATTAGTACGGAATCTTCTTGATTGTAACCAGTATGAGACATAATAGCAACATGTACTTGTGTTCCGGAAGGAATTTTGTTCAATTTAATCATGTTCATTAGTCGTGTATCGACAATGGGTCTAGAAGGATAAGTAAGAACGTAGGAAGTTTTGTCCATGCGTCTATCATAATTTGTAGCATATACTCCCATAGCCTGTTTTCCCATAGCACATTGATAGGTATTTCTAGGTGCTTGATTATGATCAGGAAATGGAATACAAGATGCGACAACACCAAATATTAAACTAGAATGAATTTCACAATGTGAATATTTAATATTTTGACCTTTCTGTAAATACTCATTTTCCTTTGTTTTCATAGCAATAGTAGTATACTCTTGTTCTTCTGGATCTATGTATTCTATTACAGAATTATCTAGCTTACATTCAGTTAGTAAATCATTCCATACAAGTTCATTTTTAACTAAACGATCTATAATATCATTATTGATCAAAGCTTTGTTGTTTTTAACTCGGAGTACAGGACGCGTTAATCTACCTCCATCATTACAAATCCTAATCTCTAGAGATTTAAAATCAAATATAATGGAAGTGTAAATATTAATCATTCCTTTACATTTTTTATCTCGAATATCATCGTAAAATTCGATAGGATTATTTACAATACCAATCCAACACCCATTAACAATAATTTTAGTTTTTCCATACAATTCACTTGCGTGTACTTTATCTAATTCAATGATATTTGGAGTGATATATTCATATAATGTATTACTTGGTGTAGGAATTGTAATATGGGCCATATAACTAATATTTTTAACAACACCAATTGATTGGCCTTCTGGAGTCTCCGCAGGACATAGAAAGCCCCATGTTGTATTATGTAATTTTCTAGGTGCTATTAATTCGCCACTCTTTTCTAATGGAGTATTAATACGTCTTAGATGACTAAGGCTTGATGCATATGTAAGTCTATTAAGCACTTGCGCTACACCAACCTTGCTAGTATTTGCTTGTTTAATACTAAAATCACCAGTAGATAAAGCACGTGAGATACCATTTTCGATGGTCATTGATTTCATAATTTTGTAAATATTCGTCATATTAATAATATTTTCATAATCTTCAGAAGATCTCCATGAACCGTTGTTAATTTCACGTACAACTTGTTTTTGCATTTCTTTAACCAATTTATTGAAATAATTTCTGAAAAGATTATTCAATAATGTACCAGTCAATTCAATACGTTTATTTACATATGAATCACGGTCACAAGGAGGAATCCAACCACGACTTGTTTGAAGCAATTTCTTCGCCATATATCCTATCATATAAAGCTTTTGTATTTTTGTTCTGCAATGTGGAAATAGATCATTATTTAATACTTCATTTGCGAATTCACGTTTTTTCTGAGCACCCTTTTCTCGATCCATATTAATTGGAGTGTATGCTACATAATTAGTGATATATTGTATAGCTTCTTCTTGATTCATATATTTATTCCCATCAATAATAGATGCTTGAAGACAATCAATGAGCTCTTTATCATTTTCACTATCAATATTTAATACTATATACTCGCATATTTCTTTATCACTAATAACTCCTAGTGCACGAAATAATATAAACAGTTCAATCGGTTGTTTAATTCTCGGAATCTGAATAAATATACCATGTCCAAAACCATTGTTCTTAGATGCAATCATCATTTCTATTTGCTTAGGTGAAATACATTTATAATCCGGTACAGATTTAATTTCAGCATACCAACTCCATTTTGTTGTGTTTTTACCATCAAAACAAGACACTCTATTTTCCGCAGCACGTTCTTGTCCCAACACTGTTTTTTCAGAACCTTTTACAACAAAATATCCACCACAATCCATTTCACATTCGCCACTCAGTGAAGGATGGATATGATTATTTTGACTTAAAATACAAATAGACGATTTTAACATAATAGGCATCTTCCCAATATTAATTTTAGGTAGTACTTTTGTAATTATTCGTGGATTATCCATAGTTTCTGAGTTTCTAATTGTATATTTAATATGCAGATCAATAGCCATAGTTGATGCATATGTAAAATTACGTATTTTTGCTTCATCGGGAAGCATTATTTTAGTAGCACCATTGTTTTCGTGGATTTGTGGCGGATATAGTTTAAAGTTACTGAATGAAATATCAATTTCTAGTAAATACTGTTCTTTTTCTGCAATGTAATCATTTTCAGAACGAATCAATACACTATTAAACATCTGGATAGTTTTATAAATTTGATATTCAATAAAGTGATTATATGATTCTATTTGATGCCTTACAAGTCGTTGTAGATGTTTACCTTTGAAATACGATTGAATAATATCAAAAGGCTCTTCAATATAATTATTAAGATGCGAAAGTACATCATCGACTTTATCGTTACTATCAATTACTTCTAATTCTTTTAAAATATCGGTAGTAATATTCGCGGGTTCCTTCTTTTTTTTGATACGAATTGTTTTACCCGTTTTAGCAACAGTAATTGCATTTGAACGCTGAACACCGGCGTCGAGTTGTATTTTTGTAGACATTGTTTTTTTCACCTGGATATTACCTTATACATGAAATCAATTTTTTATGTTATTTTAACTATAATTATTATCTTAAATATAGAGTAAAAATAAATTAAAAAGCACTTTATAATATAATATAATGAATAATCAAAAGTTCTTAGATATCATTGATTCTTATCAAAAACAGAAGGATATGCAGTATAATGACTATTTTAATTTTATAAAAATGTGCGATTTCCACTATCAACAACAAAATTATAACGCTTCTAGTTTTTGTAATCAACCTTTAACACAGACTAGTAGTTATTATGGATATTCATTATTTGATCCAACGAAACAATCGAAACTTGTGGATATACCCTCTACAAATATAAATCCTAACTTAAATAAACAAGAAACAGGAAATATATCCCCATCTACTCCAGTTCCAAAAACAAAGAAGGTTATGATAGAAGTTAATATAGATACAGTAAGTGACTTGATTTCGGTTTTAAATAACTATACATATGATAATGAAACAGAATATAATATAGATTTAAAAGCATTAGTTAATATAAAAACAGAATTGATTAAATTAAATTCTATGATTGGGTTAGATGATTTTAAAAAACAAATATTAAATCAGTTGCTATATTTTATTCAAAATTTACATCTTGATGGTGAATCAGATTTTATGCATACAGTATTATCTGGTCCTCCCGGAACAGGTAAAACGGAAATAGCAACAATATTGGGCACTATGTATTCTAAATTGGGAATATTAAAAAAAAATACATTTAAAATTGTAAATCGTAGCGATTTGGTAGCAGGTTATCTAGGCCAGACTGCTATAAAAACAAGTAAAGTAATTGAAGAATCATTAGGAGGTTGTTTATTTATTGATGAAGCGTATTCATTAGCAAACAACTATGAAGGCGACAGCTTTTCTCGTGAATGTATTGATACATTATGTGAATCATTAAGTAAACATAAAGGAGAATTGATGGTTATTATTGCTGGTTATAAAGATGAGATAGAAAACATATTCTTTAAAGCAAATAAGGGGCTTAAATCAAGATTTATTTGGAGATTTTATATAGAAAAATACAATTATAGTGAATTAATCTCCATTTTTAAGAAAAAAATAGAAGAAAATAACTGGAAGATAGCTATAGATGATAAACAATTAGATATTTGGTTCAAGACAAATTGTAAAAATTTTAAACATTATGGTAGAGATATTGAACAATTATTCTCCTATACAAAAATGAGCCATAGTCGCCGTATTTTTGGAAAATCAAAAGAATTTAGAAAACATATATCGATAGAAGATTTAAAATCGGGATATGATAAATTTGATGAACATAATTTATCCAAAGAGGAATCGCCACTTATTGGTTTGTATGTATAATCAATGAATTTTACTTCTTTTGTTATTTTAATTAAATATGAATAAAACTATTTCAATAAATCCAGAACTTTTTTCTTTATCTACAAAAAGAACTACAAAAAAACGTCAAAAAGAAAAAAAAGAAGAAATAAAAATAAAACCACAAAAGGATAAAACAAAAAATATGAGAAAGCAACATATTTTAAGATTTTTAAGACAAAAACAAGAAGAGAATTATAAGAAATTAATGGATTCGGAAAAACCAACACAAGAAAAAACAATTGATAATACGTTTAATAATGATTTTGACGAATCTTTAAAATTTTTAAAAGAAGTTACCGAAACAACAAATAATAAACATAATTTTACTAGTAGATCTCGTGATTTAGAAAATAAACCAATTGTATCCTCTATATTATCTCCGATTGAAATACAAACAGACGATATAGATAATAATACATTTGGTCTTTCAAAACCGGTTATATCAAATGCGTCTACACCTATATGGGGATGTTTAAAGAACGGTAGTTTGCCTACATTTCGTGACTGGAAAAAGTCAACACAAAAGAATTATTTAGGAATAACACCAGATAAACACGAAATAAGTGCTATGATGAAAGCTCAAAAAACAAAAGAATATGAACCTAAATTAAAATATATAAAACAACGAAAAACAGTAAAACGTACTTACAAAGTGGGTAAATCTTCAAATATTTCAAAAGTAGCTGTTTTAATATCAAACAAAACAATTCGTAACAATATCATGAATAGAACTCAAGATATTAAAATGAAATCTATAGAGGAAATGAAACGATATCTTATTAAACACGGTTTTATACGTGTAGGTACAAGTGCACCTAATGATGTTATTCGAAAAATGTATGAAACTGCTAATTTAGTTTGTGGAGAAATACAAAATCATAATGCTGATAATCTATTATTTAATTATATGAACGATATTGAATAATTTCTTTTTATATGATATATAAAAATGATGACGTTAGATACAGCTAATAGAGGATTAATTGGTTTATTTTTTCTATATTTAACTATTTTATCAAGTGAAGGGTCAGGACGTTTATTGAATTGTAAATTGCGAAAAATAGTAGAGGGTAATATTTATATTCAACATTTACTAGTTTTTCTTTCCATCATTCTTTTTACATTTATTTTAAACTGGTACACACCATCATCGTTAGTATTAAATGAATCAAAAACGAATAATAAAAATATAATTGATAATAAATCAACCAAATATAGTTATATTATTAATTCACTGAAATATTCTGTTGTTATTTATGTTTTATTTTTATTGTCTACAAAACTAACTGTTCTTACACAATGTATTTTTTTTATTTTATTATTTGTTCTTTTCTTTGTTTTTATTTTTTATAAAGTTGAATTAGAAGATAAAGGTATAAATCATTCTGATGTCGATTCCTTTTTTGTTACAAATGAATATTTATCAGAAATAAGTGGTATAAATGATATTACTGAATTATTTTTACTGCATAACGGATTGTCTTTGGGATATACAGCAGTTTTTATTAATTGTATTTTTGGAGTATATGGATATTATAAAAAACAACGTAAAGATCATGGAAAAGAGTGGGATTTTTTTAAGTTTGTTTTTGGTGTAGATAAATGTAAGTCTATGTAATCAAATAAATATATAAAATTTGTATTTTTATATGTTTATCGACGAATCCAATTTATCATATAAGTTACTACATAAAATAGTGGATTCGTGAAGACATTAATATTTTCCATGGGTACCACCTGATTATGGTTGATATATATGTACGCTGGTGCGCCATATTCTAGCATTTGATCGCATCTATCAAGATATTCATTGTATTCATTATCAATATCAATATAAATATCTGTTGCGTATTCATTTACAGGCATTTGACTCTCAAGATCAATAAATTGACCATAACCATTATTGGAATAATGATGATATTCTGAAATGTTACTCATATTTCATATGTTTATATAATACTTAGAAAATATATTTAAAAGACCTATCAATTTTATATTTATTCAATCTATATAAATATATATTACTATTTTATACTAGCATGAGTGAATCAATATATGGCGAATATATTTCATTAACACAAAAATATAGGAAACAATATGGAAAAAAATGTATAGTACTTTTACAAGTAGGTGCATTTTTTGAAGTGTATGGATTTCGCAATCAAACCGGCGATGTCCAAGAAAGTGAGATTTGTGATTTTTCTCGTATATGTAATCTAAATATCTCTGAAAAAAAAGCGGTTTATCTTGAAAGACAAGTTCTTATGGCAGGATTCAGAGATTATACTATTGATAAATATTTGGAAAAACTTACGTTATCTGGATACACTGCAGTTATTTATGTTCAGGAAAAAAATAATGGGGAAACATATAGAGTTTTTGATAGCGTTCATTCTGCCGGAACATATATTTCATACGATACTGAAAGTCAAGATAAAATTACAAATAATATTGCATGTATATGGATTGATGTATATAAACCTGTCTTACAAAATAAAGTAGGTCAATATACAATGTCCAAGACAAGAGAGAGCCTTATTTGTGGAGTTGCTATTGCGAACATTTTTACAGGTACCTCATATATATCAGAATTTCAACAACCATTGTCAATTCAACCCACAACATTTGATGAATTAGAAAGAGTGATCACTACACATTCTCCTAGTGAAATAATTTTAATTTCTCCTTTTGTCCAAGATATTATAGACAAGGTTCTTCAATTTTCAGGAATAAATAGTAGAAGTGTCCATTATGTAAATAGTCACGACTCCGAAAAAGTTGATAAATGTGCACAACAAAAATATATTTCGCACGTACTAGGTAAATTTTACGGCGAAGACGCTGTAAATGCTTGTGCTGAGTTTAATATTTATCCAACGGCAACACAATCATTTTGTTACCTTTTAGATTTTGTCCAAGAACATAATCCAAACCTTGTTAAAAATATTTCTACTCCTGTTTTTCATACAAAAACTGAAATGGTATTAGCGAATCATACTCTAAAACAATTAAATATAATAGACGATAATAGTTTTGATGGATCTCAACACGGACACTTGTCTTCTGTTAATGCATTTTTAAATAAATGCTCTACTTCAATGGGTAGGCGAAAATTTTATTCTCAATTGGTAAATCCAACAACTGATACAAAATGGTTAGAAAAAGAATACGAAATGACTAATATTATGCTATCTGAAAAAATGTACGATAAAGTACCTGTTTTACGTAAACAGTTAAGTCAAATGCGTGATATTGAAAGGATATGTAGACAAATTGTTATGAAAAAAATTTATCCTTGTTCCATTTATTATCTATATAATTCGATTGAATTAACAAATTCTATTTATGAATCACTGCGCGAGAATGAAGACTTAGAACAATATTTAAATGTAAAACAATGTAGTATATATGATTCTTGTATTGAAGTTATGAAATATATGGATAAAGTATTGTATATTGATAAATGCAGAAGTGTTTCCTCCATGACTATTTTTGATGAATGTATCGTTAAATCAGGTGTGAATAAAGAACTCGATCAGCTAATAGAAACATCAAAACAAAATACAGACAACTTTAACTACATACACACTATTTTGAATAATGCAGTTAGAAGGCAAGATAAAAAAGAAAATAGTAATATCGAATATGTTAAAATACATACCACAGAGAAATCAGGTATGTCTCTACAGATTACCAAAAAAAGAGGTCTTTTATTAAAAGCTTATATTAAAGACAAAGGTGACGAAACAATAGATGGATTAAACAATACAAAATGGAGAGACATTAAATTATCATCTGCGTCAACCACTAGT
>Ga0257110_1000494_pt1 | contig 19225 bp, 23 predicted proteins | sample LP_taG_7_FD_190184 | JGI IMG/M metagenome (GOLD analysis project Ga0257110, IMG submission 190184) | Marine microbial communities from Northeast Subartic Pacific Ocean, Canada - LP_J_2015_P26_10m | ecosystem: Environmental > Aquatic > Marine > Oceanic | place: Canada: Northeast Subartic Pacific...
AGACATTGTAACAGTAAGCAATGGCGATATAGATTTAGATCCAAACGGATCAGGAGTAGTAGTATTCAAAGGTAATGCTACAAAAGGCTCAGGACAGTTTAAATTAAATTGTGAAGCCAATACACATGGTATAACAATTAAAGGCCCGGCTCATAGTGCGGCGGCTAACTACACATTAACATTACCAACAACAGACGGTAATGCAGATCAAGTATTAAAAACAGATGGATCAGGTGGCCTAGCATGGGTTGACCAATCAGCAGGTGGAGGTGCTACTACACTAAATGCTCTAACAGATGTTAGTACAGCAGGTGTATCATCAGGACAAGTATTAAAATATAATGGTACCAGTTGGGCACCAGCGGCAGACAACAACAGTGGTGGCGGTGGCGGTTCAGGTGCTAAAGTATTAAGATTCAAACTAAACTATGATAGTTCGGGTAACTTAACATCAACATCAAATCTAAGCACAGGAATAAGTAGTGCTCTTATCAATAGTGCTAGTGGTGGCGACATGACTATAACATTCGATAGCGGTACTTATAATTATCCTCCAAGTTCTGTAATGGCATATGGTTATGACTATGTAAACAATGTATACTTACTAGTGCCAATGTCAACTACAATGGGATTGAGACAAATAGCAGGCGGTGGAACTTCAGGAACACCTACTTTATTTAACGGCGGTTCAGCAGTTGCATTAAAGTTGAGATTACGTGAAGCAGAAACAGGAGCAAGTAGAAGTTTTGGAACAACTACTCATGCTTGGATTCAGTTCACAATGTATGATTAAAATAGGAATTTAATAGTGTCTTTGATTAACTACAAAAGCAGTCAAATAAAACTAAATCATCCTAATAAAGTATTAGGTGTTTCAGTATCAGCGATTGCAGGAAAAAATTACTGGGACCATCAAAACGGTTCAGGAGACATTTGGTACTCCGGTTCTGGCAGTAAGAAATATTATCAATGGACTATTACATTTGCAGTAACAAGTCAAAATCACGGTTCACATTTAAGCAGAGATGATTTTACATTTAACGGATTAGACGTCGTTGTAGGCGACTGGATAGCAGGAGCAACCACTGGCCAATGTGTTAAAGTTGTCAGTATAGATAGTAAAACAACGAACACAGTTACATGTGTTGTTGAGGATTGGTTGCGTTATAACACCTTTAAAGCAAGTGATGGTAACGGTATATTTGGCACAGGTTCTGCTATTATATTCTCATTAAACGAATTAGGTCTACCAATGTTAGATCCATTACCTACTACAGCGGCTAGCAGTTTCTATGCTACAGTAATGAGTAGGTTCCAATACTTGAATCCAAGTTTAAATTATGTACTAGAAAAAACCTCACATGGCTTTAACAAAGGTGATGTAATATGTGCTGATGCTTCTGGTTATATTAAATCAACAGCAGACTCAATGGCTAAGATGATTGGCATAGTAGTCGAAGACGGTCCAGGTCCTAACATGTTTATGGTTTCACCTAACAGTAGAATAATTGATTTCGAGCCAGGCATACCAGGAAGTAGAGGTGACTACGTTTATGTTGACACTGACGGTGATTTAACAACAACTGATACAGGTAAAATTGCATTCTTAAAAATACAAGATGCTATACCAACACTTTTAGAAGGAACAGTAGACGGACCTACTATCCCAGATGGTCATGTACTAAAACTAAATGGTACAACAATTACGTTCGCAGGTTCAAGTGGTGCTAATGCAACAATAAGTCAAATGACTAATACTATTAACAGTGGTACAAGCACACATAAGACTACAGCAAGTTCAGTACCAACAAAGAATATTATAAACAGTAATGCTGATAGTACAGCATACGGATTGGTAGGTGGTTATCCATCATTTGCCGCTTCATTTAATACTGGTTCAGGTGTAACTACCGTAACATTTAGTACAACAACAGGCGGACAGTCCAAGTATGGTGCCGCAGTTGCTATTCCAAGCGACATGGCAAAAGATATTAATGACGAAGCCATACCTAATCTAACAGCAAGTGCCAATAGTACAGATACTCAACTAACACTCACAGAAGCAAATGGTAATACAATAACTATTGCTAATGTAACAAGTGATACCAATGGTAATCCTTTTGTAGGCGGTAGTAATATATCAGGTTTAAATGCTACAACAAATGGTCCTGGTACAAGTAGAATTAATTTAACAAGAACAGACGGTGGCGAAGTATTAATTTATGAAGGCACTGAACACTTTAGAAATAACACAGGTATTGCTAGTGGACATAATGGAATGTACCCATTAGCATTAAATGTAGAACAAGGTATTAGAGCAGGTTCAGTTACAGTTGTTAACAATATAGCCGCAAGGAATAACTTAACAGCACAAACAGGTGACCAAGCTCATGTACTTACAGCAGTAGATGGCGAATGGGCATTATACCTATATGATGGCAGTAGTTGGGTTAAAATATCTGATGCTGATAGTAGTGTAGTTGATGCTAAAACATTAACATCTACATTCTCAATGCCTATAAGCGGTTTTGGAACTGCTACAACAAACACACTAGGTAATATTTCACCTGGTGGTAAAATAACATCGGTTGCTATCGAAGTAACCACAGCATTTACAGGACACTCAGGAGGAGCACCTAGTATCGAGATTGGTACTACTGCGGACCCTGATCAGTTTGTAGATGATCCAAGCAATGACCTAACAGAAGTCATAACTTTTATGCCTAACTCAGAGCATGTACACCCTGCTACAGAGACCCAAGACCTGCAGATAAAAGCAAGATGTAACCACTTTGGTGCATCCGCCGGCGTGGTAACTGTTAAGCTCACATATATCTAAAAAACGATAAATACTAGTAACACAAATCATTTTGAATGTGTTATGCATAATACAATTTTAGGAGAAACAAATGGCTGATATTAAGAACTTTGGTATAAAAGGTCTTTCTTCAGACGTGCAAATGGGTAAAAGCGGCGGTCGTTTAAAATACGACAGCGGTTCAAATCAATTTGATTTCACCCAGTCCAATGGTAGCACACTAGAGAACGTAAGGTTCGGTAGTGTTGTTGCAGGAACATGGACGGGCACGGCTATAGGCGCACAGTACGGTGGTACTGGGCAAGACTTTAGTAGCAGTTCAGGTATTATCAAAGTCTCAGGCGGTACATTTAGTGCAGGCTCGGCGATATCTTTAACATCGGAAGTAAGTGGTACATTACCAATTGCTAATGGTGGTACAGGTGGAACAACGGCGGCTGGTGCAAGAACCGGATTAGGACTTGGTAGTATTGCTACACAAGACATAACAAATGTCACACTGACAGGTGGGACGATTAACGACGTCGTTATAGGTGGTTCAACACCAGCGGCGGCGAACTTTACAACAATTGGTGCCTCCGGCGCAATTACTGGTGACTTAACTGGTAATGCCGATACGGCAACTGCACTAGCAACTGGTAGAACTATCGGTATGACAGGTGACATGACATGGACCTCAGCATCGTTTGATGGTACAGGAAATGTAACAGGTGCAGGCACATTAGCAACAGTTAACAGTAACGTAGGGCAATTTGGTACAACCACAGCAATCCCAGTAGTTACAGTTAATGCTAAAGGTTTAGTTACAGCAGTTACTACTGCTACTATCTCAACAGCATTAACTATTGCGGCAGACAACGGAAGTAATGACTCAGTAGCATTAGGTACTGATACATTAACTTTTGAAGGAACGTCCAATGAAGTTGAAACAACTGTATCTAACAACAAGATTACAATTGGTCTACCAAGTGACGTAACAATTGGTAACGACTTAACAGTTACTGGTACACTTAACTCGGATGATATTACATCATCAACAGTTACAATTACTGGTGATGCAGTAGTTTCAGGAACTTTAACAGTAAATGGAACAACTACTACAGTAAACAGTACAACAGTACAAGTAGACGACCCAACTTTTGAACTAGGTGATCCTGGAATCTCAAGTGACGACAACTTGGACAGAGGTATTAAATTTAACTGGCACAATGGATCAGCGGCAAAGACAGGTTTCTTTGGTTATGATGATTCAGCAAGTGAGTTTGTATTCATAGCAGATGCTACTGATAACTCAAACACATTCACAGGTACAGCATCTAACTTAAGAGTTGGTGATATAGCCGGTGGTGCAATAGTAGGTACTTCATTAACAGGCGCCAGTGGTGCTTCAGTTACTGAATTTAGTACTGATGGTACAATGGGTGGCAATAGTGCTACAGCAGTTCCAACAGAAAGTGCAGTTAAAACTTACGTTGATACACAAATAACAGCTCAAGACTTAGACTTCCAAGGTGACAGTGGTGGAGCACTTGCTATTGATTTAGACAGTGAAACATTAACTATTGCAGGTGGAACAGGACTTAGCACAGTAGGATCAGGCAATGGCGTAACAGTATCTTTAGATAATACTGCCGTTACAGCAGGAAACTATGGTACAACTACAGCAATTCCAGTAATTACTGTTGATGCACAAGGTAGAATTACAGCGGCTACAACAGCGGCTATTAGTACTTCTTGGACACTAACAGGTGACTCAGGTTCACAAGTTATAGCAGGTGGAGACACAGTTGATATAGCAGGTGGAACTAACATTACTACAGTTGCAAGTGCAACAGATACATTAACAGTTAACCTAGACACTACTTTAACAAGTATGACAGCAGGTACTTTCTCAGGACAAGTATCAGCAGGTACATTAACAGACGGTGCTATAAGCATTGCATCTGGTACGTTAACAGGCGGTGTAGCAGGTACATTTAGTGGTGCATTACAAGGTGGTACAGTAACAGATGGTACATTAAGTATTAACTCTGGTAGTATTACTTCAGGTGTAGCAGGTTCATTCAGTGGAGCCTTAACAGCAGGTTCATTCACAGATGGAGCGGCAACATTAACAAGTGGTGCTTTAAGTGGTGTAACAACAATTGGTGCATCAGGATTAGCAACAGTTGGTAGTTTAACTGACGGTACGGCAACATTAAGCTCAGGTAGTTTAACAGGTGCAGTAAACGTTACTGCTTCTGGAACAGTACAATTTGGTTCATTAAGCGACGGTGTAGTTACAGCAACAGGTTTCCAAACAACACTTACAGATAGCGATACTATTATCCCTACTTCAGGTGCTGTTAAAGACTACGTTGATGCAGTAGCAACAGCGGCTGACTTAGACTTCCAAGGCGATTCAGGTGGTGCTTTAAGTATCGATCTAGACAGTGAAGTACTTGATATTGCTGGTGGTAGTAACATTACTACAACTGGTTCAGGTAACACACTAACAGTAGCCTTAGACGCAACAGTAAGTGGACTAACTTCAGTTAGTGCAACAACTGTAACAGATGGCGTTGCTTCTCTAAGTAGCGGTAGTTTAACAGGTATAGTTGATTTAACAACATCAGGTAACATGATTGTTGGTGGTAACTTAACAGTAAGTGGTACAACTACTTCTGTAAACAGTACTAACACAACGATTGCTGATACATTGGTTGTATTACAATCAGGCTTAACAGGTAATAACCCTAACGATATTGGTCACATATACGAAAGAGGCTCCGATGGTAACAACGGATTCTTTGGTTGGGATCAATCAACTGATAGGTTTATGGCTGGTACTACAACTGCAGACGGTTCAACTGCTGGAGATTTATCTCTTACAGCGGCTGGATTAGAAGTTGGTGCATTAGTGGCAACAGGCGTAACAGCATCAGGTGTTATATCTTTTGGTACTTTAACCGACGCAGGTGAAACTATTGCAGTAACTAAGTTTGTTGATGAAGCAGACGGAATTTCAAATAACAATAATGATACTAGTATTCCAACATCAGCGGCAGTTATCGACTATGTTGAAAACAATGGTGGCGACGGGCTTATGCTTCGTCAAGCACTTGTATCAGGTTCAACTACAATTAACACAGCGGCTATGCCAAATGTTAGTGGTAGAACTTATTACGCAAGTAAAATTGTTGTTAAAATTGGTACTGCATTTAGTGGTGGTTCATTCAACCAAATTCTTGTTAAAGAGAATGGTGGTGCAGGAACTTCATTAGTAGCGGCGGATGACGCAGATGCGGCAACAGTCGGAACTTATATCGTAGAATTAGATGGTGATATAACACTAACTAAGAATGCGGTAGTACAAGTTCAGTTCATGCAGAGCAATGGCTCTACAGCGGCAACTACTACAGCAGGTGCTGGTACAATTACTGTACATTACAACTACGTTTAATAGTTAATTTAACTTAAAACAATAAAATACCTCACTTTAGTGGGGTATTTTTTTGGCTAAAGTGATAAATAATAGTAACGATAAAGATATTCTTTATCACATAAACATTTGGGAGAATTAAAAATGGCACAGACTAAAGTAAATGGTTTTACTAAAGACTTAAACGGTTTCGGAAGAGACATTCACGTGGCTACAGCCACTCACGCAGGTTCAGGTGGAATGACACAGGCTAAGATGGATGGTCTTATCCAAGCACTTCAAAACTTGAACTACTCAGTTACAGGTATTGACGGCTTTGCAGTAGCGGCCACATCAGCAATTCATGTTGCGTACGAAGGTGGAGCGGCAGTAGCCGATGATTCCACAAACGCATTTGACCAGGCTGGTGTTGCATGGGCAGGCGTTTGCGACTTCTAAGATTAGTATAAACTATATAGAATTAAAAAGCACACTTAGGTGTGCTTTTTTTTGACTAACCGATCTGAACAACTGCTATAGCCTCTTCTAAAGAATAAGGGGAGGCTTCAGCCAGTGAAGGTTTATGGTCCGTAATATTTTCGTAGTGTTCTACTAGGTCTGCATTCAATTGAATAAAAGGTCGTTCCTCTTCAGGTAGATCATCTTCTTCCCAAATAGCATTTACAGGACAAGCAGGTTCACATAATCCACAGTCAATACATTCATCTGGATCAATTACTAGAAACTCTGGACCTTCATAAAAACAATCTACAGGACAAACAGTTACGCACTCAGTATCTTTACAGCCAACACAAGGACTTCCTACAACAAATGTCATCTACGATGTCCTTGGTAACATGTGATATGAATGTGTGAAAAACATACTTTTTTTCTTAGATAAGTTAGGTGTGAATCCCCACGGTATATGTGCTGGAAAGAAGACTACTTTCCATGGTTGGTACTTGATAAAATGTGTGTACTCTTGTACATCAGGGTCTGGTGTAGCATAAAGTTTTGTATCTAGTGAATCTAAATATAAATTACTTGAAGTCTCATCTCCTTCAACAAATACAACACACTGATACCAACGCATTCTATTTATACTAGCAGGTATGTTCATACCAGAGTCTATACAAACCAATTGGTTCTCACAGCTCTCTAAGTTTTGTAACCCTGCTGGTAATTGAAAATGGTTTACCACATTATCAAAAAACATCTTACTGCTCAACTGGCTAAGGCTAAACACACTATCTGTAACTTTTTGTATCTTTGTAATGTGTCCAAAATGTAACTTCACTTTGTGCATGTTAGCAAATTGCTGTAACACCATTGCTTTCATTTCGTTATCTAGTTCTAATTTTCCTTCAAATATCCAGTTAGGAAACACTGGATAAGTTGACATTGAGGGTGCAGTTTTCTTCATACTTGTATTTATACACTTAGACCATAGTAATATAGGGGTTCTGGTGTGTAATAAAACGGTTGACAAATCCTATAATTTTGCTATAATAGTTGTATAAATTAATAAAAAGGTAGGAGTTTTTATGTTCACAATAATTAACACAGAGAAAGGCACAACACACATTGAGCCAAGCAGACCTAGTTGGAAAGGTTCTAACTATAAGTCACAAGCGGCGGCTAAGGCTGGTATCACAAGGACTATTAAGTTCTATGATAAAGCAGTAGCAGAAGTTCAGCAAACAGTAAAAGATGGTAATCCAGACTTTTATTCTAGATGGTACAACCAAGCCAGAGACGCACACAGACGCCCTACAGTGGCTGATGGTACTGCTCTTGAAGTTGTAGCACTTGCAGACTACGTTGAGCCTCAAATTACAAGGACTGGAACTAGTCCGTATGATGGTAGAGAGATTACTGTCACAGTTGGTATTAATAGTATTGGTACGCACATGGACCCATTGTGTGAAAGCCATTACACTAGATAGGAGCAAAGTTACTTGCATATGGTAAAGAAAGAAAAAATTATTTTAACAGATGTAGACGGAGTAGTCCTCGATTGGGAAGAGGGCTTTTCTGTTTGGATGGAACATCATGGACATGAAAAGGTAGAAGGCTATCAGTTCATGTACTCTATTGGTGACCGTTACGGCATGTCTAGAAACAACGGACATAAACTTGTTAAAGTATTCAATGAGTCTGCCGCAATAGGCTTTCTCCCTCCCCTCAGAGATGCACAGTACTTTGTTAAGAAGTTGTCTGAGCAACACGGCTATAAGTTTATAGCAGTTACTTCTCTGTCTTTAGATCCTTATGCTAAAGAACTTAGGACTAGGAACTTGAACAAGTTATTTGGCGATGCATTTGTTGATGTTATTTGTTTAGATACTGGTGCTGACAAGGACGATATCCTTGCAGAATTAGGTACCAAGTACACCAATAACTTCTGGATTGAGGACAAGCCTGAGAATGTACAAGCAGGAATCAATGCTGGATTTAAGGGTATTTTGGTAGAACACGGGCATAATATGGCAGAACCTAAGGGTTATGTAGTAAAAAATTGGCAAGAAATTTATAACTACGTTATAAATCAATAGGTTACACACCCACATAACGGTTGACAAAACCGTGTAATTTGCTATAATATACACTTACTTAGAGCAGAAAGGAGACAATATGTCTACTGAACTACGCAATATCCCAAAAACAGAAATCATGCAGACACGTTTTGCAGGTGGTAAGGGCCGAGGCGCAATGCTTCAACTTACTGTCCAGAACAACGGCAGTTTCCAAAACATTCAACTTACTCGTGAAGAGTGTCTGTCACTAGCACAAGAACTTATCTTGTTTGCTAATGGCAAAGAAGTGGTTGACTTCTAAGTAAAGTTTGTTATAATAGTTGGGTAATTAGGAATTTAGGAGTAGAATATGTCAAACAAAAATCCATTGTTTACAGTCAATGAAGTATTATCAGCCGCTTGTGCGGTACACCGAATCAATAAAGGTTTTATCAAGTCTGCAGATGCTAGGCCTGAAGAAGGCAAGTTAGCAAATAGCTCGTTTCTGTATAACCATTTCTTAGGAACATTCGATAAGGCTAGTGGCGAAAACAAACGCAACCTAGTTGAGATCCTTCCTGTTGATAGTCAACAGGCTGAAGCAATTATTGATTACCTAAAAGGTTTGACTTTCAAGGCCATGGAACGTGACCTAACAGACTTTGAAAAGAACGTTCTCAAGTTAGTATCATCAGATAGCATTGGCAAAGACCGAATTGGTATTGCCGCTAGTTTGCCTAAAGTTTATGCTAATAAACTAGATTCAGATGTTTGGGCAGAACGAGAAGGCGCACTATCAGATGTCTCTGAGTATGTTGGTACTGTTGGAAAACGTGACAACTTAACTCTCAAGGTTGAAAACATTAGATATATTTCTAGTGTGGGTTCTAAATTATTTTGTGCAAGTGTCGATGACAAAAACATTGTTAAGTTCTTTAACAATGACATTGTATCTAATGTAGGCGACTCAATTACTATTGGTGCTTACATCAAGAGTCATAGCATTAGCAAATATCATCATGGTAAAGAAACTATGGTGAATCGTATCAAAGTCTTAAACACCAAGTAAAGGAGTACGCAAATGCGTATAGCAGTTACAGGTCCCCGCGAAGGACAACTAGATCCTATGCGGCAGGCTTACACAATGTTAGCAGTTAAACATTTTGCAAAGCAATTAGGCATACAACGATTGAAGATGAGCATTCTTGTTCGTTTACATGAAGGTGTAACTTTAAGTTTTGCAGACTCTAAAGACTGCGAAGGTCTATGTGAGCCAGTTAGTAAACGCTACTTCATTATAGATGTTGCTACATGGGGTGATTGGATTACAACACTTGCACACGAAATGGTGCATGTACGACAGTTTGCCAAAGGCGAATTAAACAGCACAATGTCTCAATGGAAGAGCAAAAAGTATTGCGACAACGTTGAGTATTGGGACCAGCCTTGGGAGAAAGAAGCAAGACGATTGCAACATAAATTAGCAGTATCATTTTCAAAGGAGCAATGGTAATGCACACATTCATTTCGAATAACAAAAGAAGGAACCGTTTCACAGCATACGGTGAGGAGAAAGTAATGCACCCGGATATGGTACAATTTGAGCGTCTGCTCAAAGCACACGATTGGTATTTTGAATACAGTGACGACCATCGTGTCTGGCAAAGAGGACGTGACGAACGTGATGAAATACGTCGTCAACGCGATATACTATGTGGTCTCGGCATGGACGAGATTGCAAATAAGATGTACGACAAGTATAGTACTAAAGTATAACGTTTAAGTCCTTGTAGCTCAATTGGATAGAGCAACGGCCTTCTAAGCCGTAGGTTACAGGTTCGACTCCTGTCAGGGACGCCAATTTGAAATAGGGCTCTTAGCTCAGATGGTTAGAGCATCCGACTCATAATCGGCAGGTCGTAGGTTCAAATCCTACAGGGCCCACCACTTATTTTGTATAAGTAACTGTAACTAAATTGGAAGATTAAAATGAAAGTAGCAATTACAGGACATACCAGTGGCATTGGTGAATGTATTAAAGATGTCCTAGAACTAACAAGCGGGAACGGACAAGAAGAACTAGAACTTAAATGTTATAGCAGAAGCAACGGCTGGAACCTTGCAGAGTCAAACGGTAGAGCATTACTTCAAGACATCTTAGAGTTTAGTCCTGATATATTTTTTAACAATGCATGGCACCCTGATGTACAAAATATGTTATGTGAGAAGTTGCACAAAAAATGGTCCGACACAAACAAAGTTATTGTCAACACAGGTTCTATTACTGCTTATGTACCTCATAGTGTACTTGATGAGAATAATGTATATGCACAGAATAAGAAAGCACTGAAGGACTATTGCTTACTAGAAAGTTTTAAGTATCCATATGAAAACAGTTGTCAACTTATTAATTTTAGTTGGGGATTTGTAGAAACTGGATTGATAGGTAGGAACGATGTTAGTAAAGAGGCATTAATTGATCCTGTTGAAGCGGCAACAATAATGATTGAACATGCCGAAAGGGCATTTCAAAACAAGGATAATTTTAGTCAGCCTGAAGTAGTTATTAATAGTTTATACATGTCAAAAGAAGAACAAGGTAACACATTCAGCACAGCCGCACGTGGCATAGCAAAGCACTTAATTAAAACACGAAAGTTAAGCAAGTAAAAATTTAGCCCGGGTGGTGGAATTGGTAGACACAAGGGACTTAAAATCCCTCGACAGAAATGTCATGACGGTTCAAGTCCGTCTCCGGGTACCAAACAGTATGATAAATACATAGTATATATTAATTATACAGGAGTTAAACATGTCCGAAGACAAACCACATTTAGTTCTACAATGGGTACACAATGCAGATACCCAAGAATTAAAATGCACTATCAACGACAACTTATCCTACGTTGCACACAAAGGCGGTCATGAAGGTTATACAAAAACCTACAATGGTGATGAAACTTTTATAAGTGCGGCTTGGTGGGAAGTTACAGAGAAGTTTTGGCTTTCAGAAGAATACGGAGAGGAACTTGGTTACTTTCAACCAGACGATCTTAGAGAAGCAATTGAACCAAAGAACGGAAGAATGGAAGGCCGTAAAAATGGGTTTGGTAGAAACGGTGAGTATCTAGATCACATGGCGAGAAGCCAACTACAACTCAACGGTGGTGACATGGCATTTATTATTGACGAGCACATAGGTTTTCGATTCCCAGATGCACATAACCCAGCACCATTATTTCACACACCAGATAAAGGCTTAACAATTTATAAAACATTGCCTACTGCTAATTCATTTTATAACGGTAGACATAACAAGGACCATGTTGAAGAAGATGGTACTTGGCAAATGGTACCTCAGCCTTGCATGATGCAACCTTTTTCAAGAGGACGTATTCTAAGCAGTTATGAGGAAATGGAACTTGCTGATGTACCTGCAACTATCATAGATAAATGTAAAGCAGGTGAATGGGAAGATGCTCCTTATCCTGAGTTACAAGCAAACTATGTGTACTCAACTATTAATACAGCACCAATTACCTCAGAAAATGTTAATGCAGTCTGGGACGAATAAATAATCAAGGGGAGATCTGTTATTAATTATAACAGTCTGCAGTCTCCCCACCCACAATACTATGAATGAAATAACTCCAGTTCAGCGGTTACCTAACACTTATTCTTTTGTGCAAACAGTAGAAAAAGTAATCCCTGGTGCCTATGGTGACACAATACAAAAGACTAATTATGTTGTTACTGTTTACGATCAAAACGGAAAAATTCAAACTACTACAGCATCACATCAAATAAACTACTTGGTTTAATTTTTACTTAGGCTCTGATCTCTGACGTTTTGATACGTGATCTATTTCCCATTGATGTACTTTGTTTATTGATATATTTATTTCTGCAACAAGTCTCTTAGGTAGTTTTGATTGAATACCAGGACTGGAAAAGTTTTTTCTTATACCAAAATGTCTAGCAAAGAACCAAGGATTTTGTACTTGTTCGCATAACAAGTCTGTAAGTTTATCCATCTCAGTAGAACCTTTTGCAATTTTAGGATTCTGCCTAAGAAAATTATACATCGTCATCTCAGGTGCTAGCCAGTCTTCAAAATTTACTCTCCAGTTTTGAGGATTTGTTACTGCTTGAGGATCTTGCAAAAAATCACGTGGCATTTCTTTCTGTAAAATCTTAAACATGTCATGGCCTGGTTGGGCAATTTGGTTTCTTCGCTCTTCCAACTTAGGAGTATTCCAACGATTAACTGCACCAAATTCCTCACCAATGTGCAACTTGTTTGTTGTAAACTCTGTCCAATTTCTCAAGTCTACAAACTCTACATCTGCTTGGTCGTTGAGGTATGGTGCTAATGCAACTAACGTTAACACTGGATCTAAATGGTTTTCACCAAATGTATAATCTATGTACGGGTGCATGTTATCTGAATATATTGTCTTTTTCATCATTCTTACATAATACTGCCACACATAGAGTTGCCTAGTTCTATGCCCACGCTCTTGATTTGGGAACATTGCTTCAATTTCTGCTTTGCCGCCGTTGTGATAATAAGGTTCCATAGTACTTTCTGTTGATGACTTTATATCCCAATCATAATTAATCATAATTAGACCAGAGCAGTATCTATGCATAGGATCTCTAATACAGTATTTTATGTTGTCATATTTTATTTCTGCATATGAACCAAAGTTGATTAGAGTGCTTTCAGTAGGAACCCATTCGGCAAAGTAGTGTTCATTCATATCTAATGTTTCAACTGAAACTAGTTCATGTTTGTATGCTGTTTGATCTGCGTTTGCTAACGAATTTATATAAGAACTTGCATTACGTTTAAATAATCCCCAAGTCTCTATTGTTTTGCCTGTTTGTTTATCTATTAGATTGTAGTATGATATCATGCTGTCTGTGTATCCTTTATGTTATTTATCGTTTATTTTAGATAAATACTGTTATAATAAATTTTTCGTAGGAGGAAAAAATGGCAGAAAAAGAACAAGCAGAAGTCACGATGAGTCGTGCCGAGTACGATGCCTTACAAGCCAAAGCAGGTGAAGAGGCTCCAGTCGGTGGTGCAAAATATGATTCCAGAGGTTTTAAAACTATCGAAGGAATGGAAGCCGCTGATCTTAATGGTGACGGACATATATCAGATATAGAAGCAAAAATGCATTTAGAGTTCAAAAGAAAAGAACTAGAAGATGCAGATGCAATGAGAGATGCTCAACGTAAGATGGCATGGTTCTCATTATTTGGAATGTTACTATACCCATTTGCAGTAATTGTAGCCAGTTTGGCAGGACTAAGCGAAGCACAGGCTACCCTAGGTAGCATGGCACCAACATACTTTGTTGCTGTCGCCGGTATTGTAGCGGCATTCTTCGGAGCTCAGGCTTTTAGTGCCACTAAAAAATAGGTGTTCATAACGGATATGTGTTCCATAGCAGTTAGATAAATACTAATATGGAACACAAATTTGTTAAACATTTTGCAAGACTTATCACAGACGCAGAGTTATCTAACGATGATGTCGCAGAGTATTACGACATTGTTGAATCCCATATCCCCACTAAAGTAGTTATTGCTTACACTGACGATCACGAAATGGTTAGTGCAGAAGTAACACTATACTCCACCACAGAAGATAGAACAATATATGAAGTGGTACTACAAGAAGCAGTCGACGAAGATGAAGGTGACGCCATCACAGCGGAACTCTTACAGGTATTCCCAGATATCGACTTTGACTTTGAATCCTCACTAGAAATTTAGAGGTTGACTCCAGCCAGAATCCGTGTATAATGTACCTAACGGCGCATAAATAAAACATATAACATACACAGGAAAGCAAATGGCATTTAATAAAACATTTAACGAAGAAGAAAAAGCAAGACTGAAGAAGTTAATCGACGAAGGTATGCAAGTTACCTACGAAGTTGAAACACTCAAAGAAGGTCTAAGAGAAACTGTCAAAGCAATAGCGGAAGAGATGGAACTAAAGCCAGGCGTACTTAATAAAGCAATTAGAATAGCACATAAGTCTAGTTTTCAAGACGAGTTTGATAAGTTCGATGAGCTTGAAACTATTCTAGAGACTGTCGGCAGAACCTTATAGCATTTACTATGCACGAACCTTTCGAAATCTGTCCACAGGTTTTCGATGAGTCTGAATTAGAATTCATTAAATCATGTGGCGATACAAGTATCACTACCGAGAAGCAGACTGGAATCCTTACAAGGACAAAAAGTTCAATAGCATTGCCTCCTATGATTACAAAAAAACTTAAAAAAGCAGTACAACGGAGCAGTTACTATAACGCATTTGAATTACTTTTCCCTACAACATTTGAGAAGTTTATATTATCCAAGTATGATATAGGGCAAGGCTTTAATGTTCATCAAGATGTATCTCAAAACAGTTTGTTAAGTAATGGTGAACACGACAGAAAAATTACTATAACAGTTCTACTTGATAATAATTACGAAGGTGGAGATTTTTTTATACATGACGTAGGATTAGATGCACCACATTTAATAACGTTACAGCCAGGAGATGTACTATTGTTACCTAGTTTTTATGAACATTCAATGAGAGATATCACATCGGGACAACGAGTATCTCTTACCACATGGATATTAGGACCACGTTGGTGTTAAATTATCTTGACATTTCCTTTACATTAATATATAATAGGTACATATGAGTTACGTTGATGCATTCTATGATAAAAACAAAGACATTGTAAGAACTGTTGAGCGTGTCAATGGTGAAAGAATATATGTTGACCATCGCCCAGAATACAATTTTTTTGTTGCAGACCCTAAAGGTACTTACACTAGTGTCTATGGTGAAAAGGTTACAGAGATAAGATGTAAAAGCAACAAAGAGTTTCGCAAGAACATTGCAATTAATACGCACAACAAAAAGTTTGAAAGTGATGTTCGACCACTAAACAAAACAATAGCAAAGCATTACAATGGTGCTGAACAACCTATACTACAAACAGCATTCCTTGATATTGAGGTAGACTTTGATCCTGAGAGAGGTTACAGTTCTCCCGAAGATGCATTTATGGAAATTACTTCTGTAGGAGTATACTTACAATGGATGGATGCTATGGTATGCTTGGCTGTTCCGCCTAAGACATTAAGTTGGGGACAGGCTCAATCAATAGCATCTAAGTTACCTGAAGTTGTGCTGTTTAAAACAGAAAAAGAAATGCTAAAAACGTTCTTAGAACTAATAGATGATGCTGATGTATTAAGTGGGTGGAACTCAGAGGGTTATGATATTCCTTATCTAGTAAATAGGATTATAAAAACATTAGGCAAAGCAGAAACAAGAAAGTTATGCTTGTTTGATCAGTTTCCAAAGCAGAGAACGTTCGAAGCATTTGGTAGCGAACGTGAGACATATGACTTAGTAGGGCGTGTACACTTAGACTATATGCAGTTGTACAGGAAGTATAACTATGAGGAGCGTCACAGTTACAGACTAGACTATATTGGTGAGATGGAAGTAGGCGAGAAGAAAGTTGCTTATGAAGGTTCACTAGATAGACTTTACAATCACGACTTTGAAAAGTTCTTAGAATATAACATACAAGATGTTATGTTGCTAGACAAAATGGATAAGAAGTTACAGTTCATTGACTTAGCAAATACTATTGCACATGATAATACTGTACTGCTACCCACTACAATGGGTGCTGTAGCAACTACAGAACAAGCAATTATCAATGAAGCACATAGACGTAACATGGTTGTGCCAGATAGGAAGAAGTATTCTAAAGACAAAGAGAACACACAGGCGGCTGGTGCCTATGTGGCTTTCCCTAAGAAAGGCTTTCACAAATGGATAGGCAGTATGGACTTAAACAGTCTGTATCCAAGTGTGTTTAGAGCATTGAACATGGGGCAAGAAACAGTAGTAGGACAACTTCGTCCAGACTATACTGATCAAGAGATTAACGATAAGGTAACTTTAGAAAAGAAATCCTTTGCTGATGCTTGGTTAGGCAAGTTTGGTAGTAACGAATATGAAATGACAATGGCCAAAGATGTTGATCATACATTGCATCTTGACATGGAAGATGGCTCATCAGTAGATGTAACAGGAGCAGATGTATATAACTTAATATTCAACTCCGGTCAGCCTTGGAATATTAGTGCAAACGGTACTATATTTAAGACAGACTTCCAAGGTATTGTACCCGGGTTGCTGGAGAGATGGTATGCCGAGAGGAAAGAACTACAGGCTAAAAAGAAACAAGCAACTACACCAGAGGAAATTGCTTTTTGGGATAAAAGACAGCTCGTTAAGAAAATTAACCTTAATAGTTTATATGGTGCTATTCTTAACCCTGGTTGCCGCTTCTTTGATAAACGTATTGGACAATCCACTACGCTCACAGGAAGGGCAATTACAAAACACATGGGAGCAGAAACAAACAAAATGCTCACAGGAGTGTACGACCATACTGGAGAAACAATAGTTTATGGTGACACTGACTCTGTTTACTTTAGTGCCACACCTGCATTACCAGAAGGTGAGGACTTAGATATGGAAAGTGCAATTAAGTTGTATGATCATATATCAGACACAGTCAGTGATACATTCCCTAAGTTTCTAAAACAATCATTTAATATTCCGCTTAGTGCTGGTGCTGTTATGATTGCTGGTAGAGAAGTAGTTGGTAAGAGTGGTTTGTTTATAACCAAGAAACGTTATGCGATCAAGTGTTTAGACATTGAGGGATATCAACCCGAGGGTGGTAAACTAAAAATTATGGGCATGGATATCAAGCGAAGTGATACGCCTGAGTTTGTGCAGGACTTTTTAGAGGAAGTATTAGATAACGCACTTGATGGTATGAGCGAAGACGAAGTTATACAAAAAATAAAAGACTTTAAGGATGGCTTTAGGGCAATGGAACCTTGGCGTAAAGGTATGCCTAAACGTGTTAATAACTTAACCACATACGGTGAGAAACTTAACAAACAAAGACGTATGAGTGCAACGCACACAAAACTTAGAAAGTTAGATGCATTAAAGCCTAAAGAGAACACAATGATTCCTGGGCATGTTAGAGCAAGTATAAACTACAATGAGGCTAGAGAAGCCTTTAGCGATGCATACAGCATGGCTATCATGGACGGTATGAAAGTTATTGTGTGCAAACTAAAAAGTAATGCACTAGGCTATACAAGTATTGCATACCCAACAGACGAAATGCATATACCTGCTTGGTTTAAAGAGATGCCGTTTGATGAAGAAGCAATGGAAGAGAGTGTGCTAAACAAAAAGATTAACAATGTGTTAGGTGCCATGGGTTGGGACTTAACTAGAATGAACGAAAGCAAAGTACTAGGTACTTTCTTTGAACTATAGGAGTTTACATGAAAAATGTAATTAAAAAAGCAGAGGTAGTAGAAGACAACGGATTTGTTGTACACCTTTGGAGAAACTATGAACAGTTTGGTACAGTTGATGTACGAGACAAAAGCATACACTATGCAAATGATGTATGTGAGAATTGGGAAACAGGTATTCTCAAAGAAGATAACGAATATATCATAAGGAGTTAATATGATTAATAAAGATCCAGGAAAGAAACATTTCTATTTCAGCATGTTGAAAAGCGGAATGAGAATTGCAGGTTGCGTAGGCTTTATGGCAGGAATGTCGTTTGGTGTATTTGTGATGGCATTCTTAGTAGCAGAGGTAATAGGAATTGTTGAAGAATTTTAAAAAAACACTTGACAATACACCTAAAGAGTGTATAATAACACAATTACTACAGGTATAATATGGCTTACACAAAAATGATGGCGTTCAAAGAAGCAGTAGGTGATACAGCATTTGCATTTTGTATCAATGTTCCATTGAACTTTTTACTAGTAGCCCTAGCATTTAGATGGGAGTTCACAGCATTTCAAACAAGTGTTATGTTGACATCTATCTTTACTGTATTTGCTATAGTGAGAAAGACTTATGTCAGATTATATTTTAACGATAAAAATCTAAAAAAAGAAGCCAAGAAGGCATTAACCACCTAAATACATATACACACAGGAGAAAATATGAGCGGGAATAATTATATCAAGGACACACTAAAAGATGTGTTAAAGCATACGCATAACTTAGGCATCTTTGAGATGGTTAAGGTTACAGGAACTGCAACAGAGACTAGTATAGAAACTGTAGACGCAGATAAAACTGTTATCTTTAAAGGCGTAACAGTTAATCCTGTTCCAGACTTTGTAGATGCAACTGTAGGTTTAAGCAGAATGAATGTACTAGATGGCTATTTAAAGTATCCAGACTTTGATGATGCTGATGCTACAGTACAAGTTATCAAACAGAACAGGAACGATGTTGATGTGCCAACTGAAGTAGAATTTATTTCAGTAGCAGGTACAGATGCACATTATAGATTTATGTTAGCAGACGTTGTTAACCAGCAACTTAAA